>OJCW01000490.1_pt1 | contig 12874 bp, 8 predicted proteins | sample 1592461 | NCBI WGS metagenome assembly OJCW01 (sample SAMN05416884, study PRJEB24817) | seawater metagenome | isolation source: Sea water | place: Canada:Atlantic | collected 2013-11 | reverse complement strand
CGAGATTCCTCTACGTCTCGTGGGCTCGGAGATGTGTATAAGAGACAGGTCAATGGATGCGCTAAGTTCAATGGCAAACATTGCTGGTTACCGAGCAGTAATTGAAGCCTCTAATCTGTTTGGTCGTTTTTTTACCGGTCAAATAACCGCTGCAGGTAAAATGCCTCCAGCAAAAGTAATGGTTATTGGTGCGGGTGTTGCCGGTTTAGCTGCCATTGGTACTGCGGGAAGCTTAGGTGCTATTGTTCGTGCTTTTGATACACGTCCCGAGGTAAAAGAGCAAATAGAAAGTATGGGCGCTGAATTTCTTGAGCTTGACTATGAAGAGCCAGAAGATACAGGTTCTGGTGATGGTTATGCTAAGGAAATGAGTAAAGCCTTTATTGATGCAGAGATGGCGCTATTTTTAGAGCAAGCCAAAGACGTTGATATTATTATTACGACTGCGATGATTCCAGGTAAACCAGCGCCTAAATTGATCACAGAAGAAATGGTTGAAGCAATGAAACCCGGCAGTGTCATCGTTGATTTAGCTGCTGCAGGTGGTGGTAACTGTGAATGTACTGTACCGGGTAAGGTGGTTGATGCACATGATGTAAAAATCGTTGGTTACACTGATTTAGTTTCTCGCTTACCTAACCAAGCTTCTCAGCTTTATTCTAATAATTTAGTAAATTTAGCTAAGTTATTATGTAAAGAGAAAGACGGAACGCTTGATATTGATTTTGAAGATGTCGTTGTTCGTAACATGACAGTGGTTAAAGAAAATGAAATTACTTTTCCACCACCACCTATTCAAGTTAGTGCAGCACCCGCTCAAAAAGAAGCGCCTAAGCCAGTAGAAGTTGTTGAAGAAGAGCCTGCTTCACCGGCCAAAAAATATGCCTTTATGGGTGTGGGAATAGCATTATTTGGTTGGGTGGCAAGTGTTGCTCCAGTAGATTTTCTTACCCATTTTACTGTTTTTGCTCTTGCCTGTGTTATTGGTTATTACGTAGTTTGGAATGTAAGTCATTCATTACATACACCTTTAATGAGTGTTACCAATGCTATTTCTGGCATAATTATCGTCGGGGCTTTGTTGCAAATAGGCTCTGATAATACGCTCGTACAGATACTCGCCGCCTTTGCGACGTTAGTGGCGACTATCAACATTGTCGGTGGCTTTAAAGTCACTACTCGTATGTTAAAAATGTTTAGTAAGTAGGGGGGTAGTATGGAATCTACACAGTTAGTGTCTAGCGGTTTTATAAGTGCAGCATATATAGTTGCTGCCTTACTTTTTGTTTTTAGTTTGGCTGGTTTGAGCAAACAAGCAACGGCTCAGCGAGGTAATTTATTTGGTATGGTAGGTATGGGTATCGCTCTACTTGCCACTATTCTTGACCCACGCGTATCTAATGTTTTAGTGATTATTGTTGCCATGGTTATTGGCTCAGGTATTGGGCTTAGGTTAGCGAATAAAGTAGAAATGACAGAAATGCCTGAGCTTGTTGCAATATTGCATAGCTTTGTTGGTTTAGCAGCGGTTTTAGTTGGTTTTAATAGTTATTTCGATGCAGGGCATGCAGCAGTTGTTACAGCAGCTCAGCAGACGGCGATGAAAATTCACTTGGCTGAAGTATTTATCGGAATATTTATAGGCTCCGTGACTTTTACTGGCTCTATTGTCGCTTTTGCTAAATTACGTGGCATTATAAATACTAGCGCTCTAATGCTACCTCATCGTCATAAAATGAACTTAGCAGCGGGTGTACTTAGCTTTTTAATGTTACTTACTTTTGTGAACAATGGTGGTTCAGATACAGCATTATTCTTTATGACTATTATAGCCTTGGTATTTGGTTGGCATTTGGTTGCATCAATTGGTGGTGCAGACATGCCAGTTGTTGTATCAATGTTAAACTCATACTCTGGTTGGGCAGCCGCCGCAGCAGGCTTTATGTTAAGTAATGATTTATTGATTATTACCGGCGCATTAGTAGGCTCATCAGGTGCTATTTTATCTTATATCATGTGTAAGGCGATGAACCGCTCATTTATCAGTGTTATTGCCGGTGGCTTTGGCACCGATGTAGTCATTGATAATGATAAAGACTACGGTGAGCACACTGAGATTAATGCTGAAGCGGTCGCTGATTTATTACGTGATGCGAAATCTGTTGTTATCGCGCCAGGTTACGGCATGGCAGTAGCACAAGCGCAATACCCTGTTTATGAACTGACTCAACAGTTAATGAATAAAGGTATCCAAGTTCGTTTTGCTATCCATCCTGTGGCGGGTCGTTTACCGGGACACATGAACGTATTACTTGCTGAAGCAAAAGTACCGTACGATATTGTGTTAGGTATGGAAGAAATCAATGATGACTTCCCTGAGACTGATGTAGTCTTGGTTATTGGTGCTAATGATACGGTTAACCCCGCAGCAAATGATGATCCAAATAGCCCGATTGCAGGTATGCCTGTATTGGAAGTTTGGAATGCCAAAGAAGTTATTGTGTTTAAACGTTCAATGAGTACAGGTTATGCTGGTGTACAAAATCCATTGTTCTTTAAAGACAATACGCAAATGTTGTTTGGTGATGCGAAAGAAACTACAGAGCAAATATTTAGAGCGTTATAGAAATGCTATAGATCATTTGTGAAAGATAAAAGCCTCAACAATGAATAATTGTTGAGGCTTTTTTGTGGGTCGTTCAACTTATACCCATGCCACTTCAAGATGCAAGGTTCAGCTAGAATTAGAAACGTCTTAAAGTAAGGCATTGATTGAAGAGAATGGTTATTCCCTTGTCGAAATCAATAACGCAGCATAAAACGTTTCTAAACTAGCCTTTTAGGGATGACTGTGTAAAACATGATCAAGGTGCATCTATTTTTAAGGGACAATCATTAATAAAAAGGTGCGCTTTGATCATGATTTGCTCAGCCATCCCGAAACTCACATCTTGAGGTGGTTTGGCTATGGGTATATAATCCGCCTCTTTAATTTTGTTTTGTTCTTTTGGGTGTTCTATGAGTGTTGGTGCAATTGGTCTATCGGCTGATTTATTAAAAGCAGTAAAAGCGTGTGGCTATAAAAATTTAACGCCGATTCAACAGCAGGCTATTCCTGTGATTCGTTCAGGTGCTGATTTACTCGCAAGTGCTCAAACGGGTACAGGAAAAACGGCAGCTTTTAGCTTGCCGATTTTAGATGCCTTAGCAAAAAATACGGCGCAAGGGCAAACGGTCAAAGCACTGGTTTTGACTCCTACGCGAGAGTTGGCTGCACAGGTGGCTGATAATATGAAAGCCTATAGTCAGTTTTTACCGTTAAAAGTTGGTGTAGTTTATGGGGGGGGCAAAATGTCGTCCCAAACTAATTTATTAAAGCAAGGGCTTGATGTATTAGTGGCAACACCCGGGCGATTAATTGAACATCTACACTTACGTAATGTTGATTTGTCACAAGTTAAATTCCTTGTGTTAGATGAAGCGGATCGCATGCTTGATATGGGCTTTCTAGCTGATATTGAAAAATTAATGGTAGCCATGAAGCATGAACGCCAAACACTGATGTTTTCAGCGACTTACTCTAATAAAGTAAAATCTTTGGCTAATCAGATTTTATCCACACCTAAAGTGTTAGGCGTGGCAAAGCAAAATTCAACATCTGGTAAGGTAAAGCAATCAGTTTATTGGGTGAGCGAAGCGAGAAAACGAGAATTGTTATCAGAGCTCATTGGTGTCAATAATTGGCAACAAGTACTAGTGTTTGCAGGCACAAAAGAAAGTGCCAACATTTTGGCAAAAGAATTAAAGCTTGATGGTATTAAAGCTGCTCTTTGTCATGGCGATAAAACACAGGGTGCCCGTAATAAAGCGCTAACTGATTTTAAAGAGGGCAAGGTGCGTGTGTTAGTTGCTACTGATGTTGCAGCACGTGGTTTAGATATTGATGACTTATCTTATGTGGTTAATTTTCATTTACCTTTTTTAGCTGAAGATTATATCCATCGGGTTGGTCGCACAGGCAGAGCTGGTAAATCCGGAACGGCAATTTCATTAGTTAGCCCGAAAGATGAGAAATTTTTAGAGAATATTGAAGCGCTGATAGAAAGAAAATTCCAACGTATTATTGTGCCAGGCTATGAGCTAAAACGCGATGAAGCATTAGCGCATGAACAAGTTATTGAAAAGCGAGCAAGTAAAAACCGTTATCGTGCTAATCAAGAAAAAAACCAATCAATTGCGAAAAAGAATGAGAGGAAAGTATCACCATCACGTTCTACAAGTAAAAAATATAATAGCAAAATAAAGAAAAAGCGATAGTGAAAGGGACGTCAGTAAATAAAAAAGCGGCATCGGATGCTGCTTTACTACATATCACCACTGAAACACCTTTTAATAAAAGGCGTGATTGTTGGTTTTGTGGTGAGCCTAATCAATATGTATTTACTTATAATAATACGCTACCTGCTCAAGCACGTGAGCTTAACTCTATTACTCAACTATCGCTACCAAGTTGTAAAGAGTGTTATCAAGTTGCGAATAAATCAATAAAAAGCGCTAAAAGTGAAGGCGTTTATTACTCTGTTTGGGCTGTGAAATTGGCGGTTAAACGGTATTTAATAGAAAACTACCGCAAAGATTTAGCAATAGGGATAAATTGGACCAAGGCAGAGTTAGAAGAAAGTGAATTTGAAGAAGGTAATTTTGCAGGTTTTCAACGTAGCGCTTGGTTTATGTTTGAGTTAGCTAAAAATCGAGTGAATTACATTGGTTGGCCACTAGTTGTTGATGGCGTGGCTGTTGTTGATGAATATCAAGAGAGCAGCTTTAATTTTGATAGTGTTGCATACCCAAATATTGAGCAAGCAATTGTGCATTACGCTCAGATATTTTCATTAAGCCTCGGTTTCTTTCGCTCTGTGGTCGAAATTTTTGGCGATAAAAATTTTGCCAAAGCAGTAAGGTTCTGCCGTTTATTAGTCGCAGCTGATGCCGCTGAGCAGCAGCATGCTTTACGTCAGCTACGTCTGGGGCTTACCTAGCTTAAGTTAAACGATACTTAACGGTTTTGACATATTCATCTTTTGACGATATAAAGCCTGATCTGCTCTTTCAAATAAACTATGTTCATTATCAGCTCTATTCATAAACGTAGTACCTAAACTACAACTTACTTGGTGCTTAGCTAATAAAACATTGCTTTTTAAAGCCTTATCAATTCGGTTTTGAATAATATCTAAAGCATACTCACTTGCATTTTCGACGATAATAGCAAATTCATCACCGCCAAAACGAAATATGCTATCAGAATCACGAATGCAACTGCGTAATATGTTAGCAAACTGTATTAATACTTGGTCACCAGTGTTATGCCCATAAGTATCATTGATCGCTTTAAATTTATTTAAATCACCTAACACTAAACCTACTTGAGCATGATGGCGGCTAGCATTATGCATAGCACGTTTCAATTGCTCATCAAAATAACGACGATTTCCCAAGCCTGTTAATCCATCATGCATTGCTAGCTGTAAAGCTTGATGGTATTGCAAAGCATTTTTTATGGGGTATAGGATAATATGATGAATGCGCTGTAAGTCTTTATAGTGAGTCATACTTATAGGGCTATTGATACTGTAACTTAAAGTGCCAATAAACTCGTCATTGATCTTCAGTTCAAAATGACGTTCATGCTTACCTTTACGGCTACCACGCAAGGCTTTACTTACGGTTTGATTTTTGAAGTATAAGCCACAGAAATTGACATAGCGAGCAGCTTCCATTGCAATAATATCAAGTAACTTACTTAAATCCAGAGTCGTTTGCATCTGCTCTAGGAAACTAGAGTGACTTGCACCGTACTCACTAGCACTATTTTTTAATGCATTGAATGCATTGAATGCGTTAAACGATGATGTTGGATTATCAAGTATATTTAATGTTTGCATACTTGTACCTCTCTATATAGTAGCCTTGCCAATGTTACATAAAACAATTTATTGACGGTTTTATTGGTTTATTCCTTTATGTCTATAACTTAGCAAAAACTGTTCCAAAATGTATTTGGCGTTAATATAAGAATAATCATTAATTTATCTGTTATTATTTTAGACTCAGTTAACTTATGGCGAAAACTGTGGTGTTTTATTTTATAAATTCAGATAATCGCTTTATCATCACAAAACTGGCGGCAAAAAATTGCCATGTGGCAATGATGTCTATGAACTTTAAGGAGCTTGTGTGAGCGGATATTTTGAAATTTTAGCTATTTTATCAAGTGCAGTATTTGTCGTATGGCTATTTCGTCGGCTAAAGTTGCCTGCCATTTTAGCTTACCTAGTCGCTGGTGTACTTGTAGGTGAACACGGTTTAAATATCGCTCAAGACCAGATTGATTACGATCATTTTGCTGAGTTAGGTATTGTTTTTTTATTGTTTACTTTGGGATTAGAGTTCTCGCTGCCACGGTTGATGGCAATGCGGCACTTGGTATTAGCTGTGGGCAGCTTACAAGTCGGTATATCCCTGTTAATCTTCATTGTTGCGAGCATGCTCTTTGGCTTAAATTTTGAATCAGCTTTTGTTGTAGGGGGGATTTTAGCTTTATCTTCTACCGCAATTGTCATTCGACAATTAAGTGAAACCGGCGCGATGAAGCGAAAGTCTGGCCAATTATCCGTTGCCATCTTATTATTTCAAGATGTTGCTGTCGTACCGCTACTTATTATTACCCCCATGTTAGTCTTAGACAGTGAAACCTCTATGGTTTGGGCGCTAGGCATAGCTATATTAAAAGGTGTAGTGGTTGTTACGTTGTTGCTCTTTATTGGCAAGTGGCTCTTACCTAAAGTATTCAATATTATTGCACAAGTAAGAACAGATGAACTCTTTGTCTTAACTACACTATTAGTCACCTTGTTGGCTTCAGCATTGACACAATGGTTCGGTTTGTCGATGGCATTGGGGGCCTTTTTAGCGGGCATGATGTTAAGTGAAAGTGAATACAAACATCAACTAGAAGCCGATATTAGACCCTACCGAGACATTTTATTAGGTTTGTTTTTTATCACAGTGGGTATGAAGCTTGATGTTGCGTTATTAATATCATCACCTTTTACCTTACTCGCCATTATGCTCAGTTTTATGATCATTAAAGTCTTGGTGATTAAGGTATTAGCCACAAGAGCGGGCGAGTCTTCAAAAGATGCTTGGGCATCAGGCTTAATGTTGGCTCAAATGGGGGAGTTTGGCTTTGTACTAATTGCGCTAGCTAATAGAGTAGAATTATTGCCAAGTGATGTATCATCTATGTTACTGGGGGCAGGAGTTATTAGTATGGCTATTACGCCTTATATGATTGATCATGCGCGGTCATGGTCACTCTTTTTAAGTCAGGATAAATCACCAGATACTAGCGACTTAGAACAACTACCAGAAAACGAAAACCTAAAAAATCACGTTATTATTTGTGGCTTTGGGCGAATAGGGCAAACCGTGAGTCGTTTCTTAAAACAGGAAACGATTGATTTTGTCGCCATTGATATCGATCCCCTGCGTACTCGAACAGCACGTGAAGCCGGGGAAAATGTATTATTTGGCTCATCAAGACAAACAGAGTTATTAAATGCTGCGCACTTATCACAAGCTAAGTTGGTGGTGATTGCATTTGGGGAAGATAAACAGTCATTAGAAGTTGTACAAAAAGTACGTTCTTTATCACCAGACGTACCTATTTTGGTACGTACACGTAATGATGACCATTTAGATGTGTTACATGAGGCTGGTGCAAATGAAGTCGTTCCTGAGAGCTTAGAAGGTAGCTTAATGTTGGTGTCACAAGTGTTATCACTTACTGGAGTGCCATTTTCACGTATTATGCGACGAGTTCAAAAAGAGCGTAAAAACCATTATAACCATTTACATGGATTCTTTCAGGGTGAACATACTGATATGAGCCCTGATGCTATTGATAGAATTGAATTTGCCCATGCCATTTTAATTAATGATGACTCTTTTGGTTGTGGAAGAAGTATTGAATCTCTTAACCTAGTAGAAAGAAAAGTCAATATTATTGCATTACGCCGGGGTGATATTGAGTGCGAATCACCAGAAGAGAATACTATATTGCAAGATCAAGATACGTTGATTCTTCGTGGAAAACCAAGACGAGTTGAAAATGCAGATCGATATATACAAGAAGGAGTTTAATGGTTGAGAGTTAAACTTTAGACTTATAAACCTAAGAAGCCTTTTATTTGACTCTCTTGTTCCAGAGCATCTTCAAAACCTAATTTGATTAACTCAGAACAAAAGTTTTTTTCAAATAATAGATAACTAATAATACTTGATTCTGAATCATTGTTAATGCCCGCACTTCGTAATAATAAACGCACAGGTAAAGGTAGATCATAATAGTAATTGAGCGCTATCGCGTTAAAGTCATGGCTTGGGTTTATGATAAAGCTATCTATATGCTTAAGCCCTTCCATATTGTCTTTTTTAGTTTGTGGAATAAGTTTGAGTGTTTCATTAATTCGCTCCATTCGCTCTAAATCACTGTTCATTGTGTCGGCGAAGATGGAATCAAGTAGATGACCTGCAATTGTTGCGGCAGTAGGTGGATGTCCACTATTTTCCCCAACATGTACTTCTTTTCTGGGTTGATCTACACCGATAACAAAAATACGTTCAGCTCCTAAATGAATAGCAGGACTTAGTGGCGATAATTGATGTACTGAGCCATCACCAAAATGCTGATCTTTTATTTTTATAGAAGGAAATACTAATGGAATTGATGCTGATGCCATTAAATGTTCACTGTTTAATTGCGTTGGTTGACCACAGCGTTTTGCTCTGTCCCATGATTCAATATTCTCCTCTGCTTGATAAAAGCTTATAGAGTTTCCCGTATTATAACTTGATGCCGTAACTGAAACGGCTGACAAGTAACCACGTAAGATATTGTTATCTATACGCTTAAAATTCATCACAGAATTGAGTAAGTCTCTTAAAGGTGCATTATTTAATAAACTACGGGGTAGCTTATTCGCATAATCAGCTTGAAAGCTTGCTAACATCCCTTGTCCAATATGACCAAAAACACCTTTAGTATCATTATGGTAAATTTTTGCCGTGTCCAAATTTTTCCATATCCACGCTAGCTTTTTAACGCCTAAATTAAAACATGAAGCGTAGCAACCAAGCGCAGTCGTATTAACTGCACCTGCTGAGGTACCACAGAGAATAGGAAAGGGGATGCCATGGTTTCTCGGGATGAATTTAGCTATTGCTGATAATACACCTACTTGGTAAGCCGCACGTGCACCACCACCAGTGAGTACTAAAGCATTTTTACTTGAGACGTAATTACATTTTTTAGTCATAGCTTATTGTTATTAAATTAAAATTTAATGATTCATTATGTTTAGTGTATGAGATTTTTAGGAGCTCGGCTAGCTCGTTTACAAAAAAGGTAATAGATGAATTAGTTAGAATGATTTTGATTTTAAACAGAAACAATATTGCTTTGGTTAAAAGTTACTGTTCGACAGGTTTGGCGGAAGCTTAAAATCAAATTGGTTATAAGACGCCAGCTAAGTAAGCTGACATTATTTAATAGCCTTGGAGGCTTAGGTTTATACGGGCATTTGCCGCATCAATAAGCTGTAGTGCACCAGATTTGAGAACTGTAAGGCTTACCGAAATTATTTTCTTTAGTAATTTAGATATCATCAGAAAACTTGTTTTTATTGAGTTATTAAGTGATGCAAACACAAATAAGTTATTTCCATCAAATTGAATATAATAAAAAATTTAACGAATTTCATCTTGTTCGTTTAAAAAATAACGGATTCGATTCTTATTGTCAGTAGCAATATAACTACACCTAATTTTACATATTGTGCCGTTTGTGTTTGAAGAATTAATGTAACAGAAGTGAATATTAAAATAGTGATAGCAGTAGAGATTAACAATTCTATTTTAGTAATATTTATAATATTTGGATAAATAAAAGAGAACTAAATAATATACCTAGTAACGGGGTAACTTCGTTGTCATTGGTTGCGTAATATGTTTTAGCCTGTTTTACCTTTTATTTGTTAAACTTAGTGTCGCTATATATTCCCTGAATTACAACTAAACAATATGCCAGTGGTAATTCAGGAAAAAATACAACTTATCAATACCTAATAAAAAGATTCAATGACTATGGGTTAGCAGATTGTTCTTGTGCTAAATAAGCATTAGATACTTTGGATATAGGTGCTTTTCCTAGCGTGTTACTAATAAACCAACCAGCTTGTAGTAACTTTTTAAAATCGATTCCAGTATTAATACCTAAACCGTTAAGCATATAAACAACATCTTCTGTGGCTACATTCCCAGAAGCACCCTTTGCATAAGGGCAACCACCAAGACCAGCGACAGCGCTATCCACAACACTTACACCTAATTGTAAAGCAGCATAAATATTCGTTAATGCTTGTCCATAGGTATCATGAAAATGAACGGCTAGCTTATCTACCGGTACACGCGCACTAACAGCTTGTATCATTGTTGTTACACTGGCAGGAGTACCAACGCCAACTGTGTCGCCTAAAGATATTTCATAACAACCCATATCGTAAAGCTTTTCAGCGACCATCGCGACTTGCTCTGGCTCGATGTCTCCTTCATAAGGACAACCAAGCACACAAGACACATAACCACGGACTCTGATATTTGCTTGCTTTGCGGCTTCCATTATAGGTATGAATCGCTCAAGGCTTTCTTCAATCGAACAGTTAATATTTTTTTGACTAAAGCTTTCAGATGCAGCGCCAAAAATAGCGACTTCATCTGCACCTACGGCTAATGCGGCTTCGAACCCTTTTAGGTTAGGTGTCAAAGCAGCATAAGTTACCGCTTTATTCCGTTTTAGTTTTTCAAATATTTCAGTTGATGTGGCCATTTGTGGCACCCATTTTGGAGAGACAAAACTGCCACTTTCAATATAGGTAACACCTGCTTCATCAAGCTTTTCAATCAGCTTTATTTTATCACTAGCACTGACAGGGATAGCTTCATTTTGCAAACCATCCCTAGGGCCTACTTCAACAACTTTTACTTGTTGTGGTAATTTGTTAGATAACATAATTACTCCGACTCTTCTTCTGCAGTGAAAGCTAATAACTCAGCACCACCATCAACCATGTCACCTTTTTTAAAGTACACTTCATCAATGGTACCGTTACTTGGTGCTTTGATTGTATGCTCCATTTTCATAGCTTCCATGATAACTAGCGGTTGATTTTTAGTCACTTTCTGACCTGCTTCTACCAATACACCTACCATAGTGCCGTTCATTGGTGCTGTTAAACCGCCATGGTTATCTTCCCCTTCATCTTGACCACAATCAGGCAATATATTCGTGAAGTTAAACACACCATTAGTTCTGTATAGGCTAATAGTATTTTCAAAATGGTTAAAGGTTGTTTGGCTACGATGTCCATTAATAGTGGCAACAATGGTGTCATCATTAAGCGGTGTAGATAAAATTTCACCTTGGCAATCAAATTGTTGACCATTCACATTAATAGAGTAATAAGCGTCGTTTCCTTTACGCTTTTGTTCAACTGTTACTGTGTACTCAACGTCATTGTGAGCCAATACTAAGCTATGCAAATTGGCTTCATTTGAACGCCATGCATCGCTAATATACCAAGGTGAGTTTGGATCATTACTCTTTTGTGCTTGTTTTTTAGCCTTATTCTCTTTAGACAGAATAAGAAATAATGCAGCTATTGGTAGCTCGTTTTCCAACTGTTTTTCGTTATTATGGAAAATTAGGTCATTATTCTTTTCAATGAAGCCTGTATCAATATCAGCTTCAACGAAAGGTTTAGAAGTTGCAAGGTTATAAAGAAAATCAATGTTAGTAGTTACACCGTTGATACGGTATTCACTTAATGCTTTTGCTAAACGTTGTAATGCTTTTTCACGGTTTTCATCCCAAACAATTAATTTAGCAATCATCGGATCGTAATAAACACTAACTTCATCGCCTTGGCGAACACCTGTATCAATACGAACATTTGCACTTTCAATTGGCGTTTTTAATAATGTTAATTTACCAGTTGCGGGTAAAAAATCATTATCAGCATCTTCTGCATAGATACGTGCTTCAAAAGCATGACCATTAAGCACAAGTTGGTCTTGAGTTTTTGGAAGAACTTCACCGGCAGCTACACGTAATTGCCATTCAACTAAATCTTGTCCACTGATCATTTCAGTAACAGGATGCTCAACTTGTAGACGAGTATTCATTTCCATGAAATAGAATGAACCGTCAATATCAAGTAAAAACTCAACAGTACCAGCACCTTGGTAGCCAATGGCTTGAGCTGATTTTATGGCTGATTCACCCATTTGAGCACGTAACTCTTCGCTCATACTAAAGGCTGGCGCTTCTTCAATAACTTTTTGATGACGACGTTGCACTGAACAGTCACGTTCAAATAAATAAACAGCGTTGTCATGGTTATCACAAAAAACTTGAATTTCAACATGACGAGGCTGTGTTAAATACTTTTCAACCAACATAGTATCGTCACCAAATGATGACATAGACTCACGTTTTGCGGCTTCTAACCCTTCGTCAAATTCAGCTTCGCTCCATACTTGGCGCATGCCTTTACCGCCACCGCCAGCAGTCGCTTTTAGTAATACGGGGTAACCCATATCATCAGCGGCTTTTTTGATAATATCGCGTGATTGATCATCACCATGGTAACCAGGCACTAGTGGTACCTCGGCTTTTTCCATTATATTTTTAGCAGCAGATTTTGAACCTGTCTCTTATACACATCTCCGAGCCCACGAGACGTAGAGGAATCTC
>OJCW01000488.1_pt1 | contig 12922 bp, 12 predicted proteins | sample 1592461 | NCBI WGS metagenome assembly OJCW01 (sample SAMN05416884, study PRJEB24817) | seawater metagenome | isolation source: Sea water | place: Canada:Atlantic | collected 2013-11 | reverse complement strand
TATAAGAGACAGGGATTATACGAAGCAAATTGTTACAAATTTTAACCTTTAACACAATATATACTTTTAAAAATTATTACATTTTGACAGAAAGTTGGACTGTTTATCTTTTCTCAATACGCTTTCTCATCGTTACTCACAATGCACTATTATCAAGAGCCTCTTTGTCTTACTCATTTTAATACTTTTTAGCCTCTACGAACTAAATAAAAGCTTATTAGATAGTTGATTCTCCGATTTAAATGAAAATTATCAGTGATATTGAGTTGCAGTATTTAGCCAACGGTTTAGTATTGTATTCATATTTTCTATGGGTTTTTTATATGCCATTATCTCTTATTGATATCATCGCTTTATCTATCTTTTTTATCTCTTGGTCGGGGTATACTTGGTTTGCTCGTAATAAGGCTAAAACGACCGATTGCTTGGCGCGCAGCTTAAATCAACACCGAATTCATTGGATGTATGAAACTATAGGCAGAGAGGTTAGAGTTGCTGAAGCAGCTTTATTATCTAACTTAGAACGCAGTATCGCTTTTTTTGCTTCGAGTACATTATTGATCTTAGCGGGTATATTGGCACTTTTTGCTCAAATAGAAACCTTAGAAAGTGTTATATTTTCAATGCCCTATGCCGATCATGTTAGCCACCTTTCCATTCAGATAAAGTTAAGCTTATTAGCTTTTATTTTTGTGGTATCCTTTTTTCAGTTTACTTGGTCTATGCGTCAGCATGGCTTTGTTAATATTATGGTGGGAGCTGCACCACTCGATAAGTCCGGTCTGAATGACAACCTTAAAGCTTACGCCAAACAAATCGCGAAAGTACAAGATCAAGGAGCACATTCTTATAATTATGGGTTACGCTCATATTACTTTGCCTTAGCAGCCATCTGCTGGCTCTTCCATCCCTATTTGTTTATTTCGATGAGTATTTGGGTGGTTTACACTTTATATACACGTGAGTTTAATTCGAAATCAGTCAGAGCGCTGACTGCGGGACTGAAATATTTACAATTAGAGCGTGATTCAAAAGAGAAAGCTATTGAAAAGGCTGTTGAGTGAGTCATCATTCAAAAAAGTACCAGCTATATTCGGTAGAAGATTTTGATCACTATGATTGCCTCAAACTATCCAAATGGTTTTACCTAGTATTATTTTTTGTGTTACGAGGCTATCTTGTTTGGTTGATGTCAGTAACTAATATGCGTGATAGAGTTAGTATGATTTCCTGGGTATACCCTGAAACTTCATTGTTCTATCTAAGTTTATTCTCAGGTGCTATCGGTTTGTTTATTCTGCTTATTATTAGCTTACGAAGACCAGGTGCGGCTAATTGGGTAAAAGTTAGTTGGAGACATAGTAGAAAAATCATGATCGTGGCATTGCTCTTTGATTTATTAACGCATTGTGTCGGTTTTTTTTATTGGCAGTTAATTTCTGTAGAGTGGCTTACTATTCAAGTGTTCTTAATAATGAGCTTAACTTTCTTATGCTATAACAGTGAACGTCTTCAATTAAATCTAACTGAGTTTCCACAAGAAATTCCAAAAAAATGACCCTGAAATTCAACTTTCAAATATAAATGTTTAAGGTTAAAAATAGTGAATGTAAATAATAGTCAAGACAACAATCAAAAAGATCATAGATTGATTATTCTGGATACAGAAACAACCGGTATTAACCCCAGAGATGGTCATAGAATTGTTGAAATTGGCTGTGTTGAGATGATTAATCGGCAATTAACAGGTCGTAACTATCATGTATATATCAAACCATTAGATCAACGTGGTCAAGTGCTACAAATGGAACAAGAGGTTATCAACATTCATGGGTTAACGAATGAGTTTCTTGATGACAAACCAACCTTTCCTCAAGTCGTTAACGATTTCATTGACTTTATTCGAGGAGCTGAATTAGTTATTCATAATGCTAAGTTTGATGTCGGCTTTATGGATCATGAATTTTCACTATTCAACCAAACAAACCGTGCTCAGAACAAAGTACCCATGACGACAGATATTTGTACTATCACGGATACGTTAAAAACTTCTAAAGATGAATTTGGCTCGCCAAAAACATTAGATTATTTGGCACGTTTTTATAAAGTAGATAAATTAGTAGACCGTACTTATCATGGTGCATTGATTGATGCGCAGTTACTTGCTTTTGTTTATATTGAGATGACACGAAAGCAATCAACGTTCAACTTATCCGCAGGGGATAATAATAATGAAGATGCGAATGCGATCAGGCGTTTAAGTAATGATCGAGTAAAGCTAAAGGTTATTGCTGCTTCTGCCGATGAACTAGAAGCACATGAAGAAAGGTTACTAGTTGTTAAGAGTAAAGGGGGAGAGCCACTTTGGAAATGAATAAGCTATTGATACTTAGCTTTGTAAGTCTAATGAGCTTTGTTAGCACTGACACCTTTGCTGACCAAGACTCTCAATTATCTACAGAGCAAGAAAAATCGATAAAGCAAGGAAACGTGGAGTACTTTCAAAGTGATAATAAAACGAATCAAATCCCTTACTTTGATAACAGATTTCGTATCGATGCGGAACTTGATGAAATTACGTTATTATTCTATCGCCGCCGCGGTAGCTTGCCTATTATTTTAGTTCGTCCAGACGGTAGTAAATTAAGAGTCAATAATCTCGATCCTAGTCGAGTGCAGTGGCATGACGACAGCACATTTGACTTAATAAAAATCGTAAAACCTATGCCAGGTCCTTGGCAAGCTATTGGGGAAATCTTGCCAGAAAGCAAAATTATGGTGATGTCAGATGTTAAAATTGAAGTTGCCCCTTTACCTGAAATTGTTTTATCCGGTGAAATCCTTAAGGTTGTTGGTAAACTTTATAATGGCAACGAGCCTATTAATACACCTCACTTTCGTAATGTAGTGAAATTAGATGTTCACTTTTATAGCACCAATAATACCGATTACGAAAACTTTGGAGCCAGCGCACTTAAGTTAACCTCATTTCGAGATGACGGTTATGATCTTGACGAAGTTGCAGGAGATGGCCTTTATACAGGGGAGTTTCATTTAGATTTTGCGGCAGGCGAATGGCAGCCAGTATTTTTGATAAAGCTTCCTATGGCTAGACGTGAGTTACGACAAAAGGCAATAGTGCTACATAAATCTCCAGTTTACATTGAGGTAGAAATGGCTGATAGTGAGTATAGTCCACATCATTTGACGTTATCTATTGACCCTAGTTATGTAGAGCCTGACAGTTTGATTTTCCAAGGTAAAATTACCTTTCCAAACAAACAAGTTGAATCCTTTTCAATTGTCGATGATCAAAAAGGAGTGACGCGCGTTAAAGATATTGAAAATACCGAATCAGGTATTTATAGAGTTAATATAAATGCCTTTGGAAAAACAACTTCAGGGCGAGAATTCCGCCTTGAGATGCCAGAATACAGCTTTAATGTTAAAGCCCGTGATAATGAATTTTTGATAACAACAATCGACGAAAATGGTGTCGAACAAACAGTTGCTGTTGATAAAAATCAAAAACTCTTAGCAGATAGAGAGGCTGAGTTAGCTGAAGCAAAAATACTACAACAACAGTTAGAAAAAGATAAAGAGCAGCAAACAATTATCATGATCGCCGCTGGAAATGGTGTCATTATCGTGATTGCTTTAGTACTATTCTTTGTGATGCGACGTAAGAAAAAATAAACGTACAGGGCTGGTGATTTCTTTATCAGCTCTTTCCCTGCCAGCTAAATACCCACATTTCTACTTTTGAAAGCAGAAATATAACTTTTACTGTTTATAGCAAAATAATAAGCTTATAGAAGCAAATATAGGCTGTATAAGTAACTTGGTCACTTCAGCGAAGATAGCGCTAGCTTGAAAGTTATATAATGAATTACAGAGGTTAGTACTTAGAAGTGTTTGAAAATTAATTTAAATGGTACGGGTCAAGAGACTTGAACTCTCACATCTTGCGATACCGGAACCTAAATCCGGCGCGTCTACCAATTCCGCCAAACCCGCATTACATTCAAAGTTTTAAAGAGTTTTGAACTCCTTTTACTTAGATCAAATATCAAAGTAAAAATGGTGGCTACACCGGGACTCGAACCTGGGACCCCATCATTATGAGTGATGTGCTCTAACCAACTGAGCTATGTAGCCTTACCAACCTGCTCTGTAGCAAGTGGCGCGTATTATGCTAATCTACTTGCCGTTCGTCAACCGTTTTCTTTCAAATAAATGCACTTTTTGTTTGTTTGCTTATTGTCTGTTCAATTTGATGCTTTCCCATGCTAATTATAAAATGGCTGTAGGCTATTTGTTCGTTGAAAAGGCCCGTTATCTAAAAGCTGATGTTAGGTTTATAGCACCTAAAACAAAAAACGCACCTGAGTTGGTGCGTTTTGATATTTATTATGGCTAAGCCATCAGCATATGGCTATACGTTAAAGCGGAAATGAATAACGTCACCATCTTTTACTTTATAGTCTTTACCTTCTAAACTCCATTTACCGGCTTCTTTAGCGCCTTTTTCACCTTGATACTCAATAAAGTCATCAAAGCCTGTTACTTCAGCACGAATAAAGCCTTTTTCAAAATCAGTATGAATGACCCCGGCTGCTTGTGGCGCAGTAGCATTTTGTTTAACTGTCCAGGCGCGAACTTCTTGAACACCTGCAGTAAAGTATGTTTGCAAGTTTAATAAACCGTATCCTGAATTGATAACACGGTTAAGGCCAGGCTCTTCTAAGCCCATTTCTGCCATAAACTCTTCTCTGTCTTCGTCATCCATTTCAGATAGCTCACCTTCAATTTCAGCACAAACAGCAACTACAACTGCGCCTTCTTTGTCTGCAATGGCTTGAACAATATCAAGGTAAGGGTTATTTTCAAAACCATCATCGTTTACATTGGCAATGTACATCGTTGGTTTAATAGTTAAGAAGTTTAAATAAGCAACAGCGGCAATTTCTTCTTTAGTTAAGTCTAAAGAACGAACCATTTCGCCGTCTTCAACATGTTTTAATATTTTCTCTAAAACAGGCATTTCAAATTTTGCATCTTTGTCACCACCTTTAGCTCGCTTTGCTTGACGTTGAATAGCACGTTCTGCGGTATCCATATCAGCAAGGGCTAATTCAGTATTGATAACATCAATATCGTCAGCAGGATCAATTTTATTGGCAACGTGAATAATATTTTCGTTTTCAAAACAACGAACAACATGACCAATAGCATCAGTTTCGCGAATATTTGCTAAAAATTTATTACCTAAACCTTCACCTTTAGAAGCACCAGCAACTAATCCAGCAATATCAACGAATTCCATGGTTGTTGCTAAAACACGCTCGGGCTTAACGATGGCTGCTAGTTGATCTAAACGTGGATCTGGTACAGGAACGACACCGGTATTTGGTTCTATAGTACAAAAAGGGAAGTTGGCTGCTTCAATACCTGCTTTAGTTAGTGCGTTAAATAAGGTTGATTTACCTACGTTGGGTAAACCAACAATGCCGCATTTAAATCCCATAATATTTACCTGTATTTGTTAATTATAAATTGTTGAGTGTGCTGTTGGTTACTATCCAACAGAGTACTTATTTTTGTGGTTTTAACTCTGTTACATACCTTTAAATGCATGTAAGCGTTGTTGCGCACTTTTTAACCCATCGACTTGCCAAATATCGAAACAACGAGTAGCTTCATCAATGGCCTGTTCAATCAATGATTGTTCATTCTGTGGCGCTTTACCGAGTACATGACCGGTCACTTTATCTCTGTGACCAGGATGTCCGATACCAATGCGTAAACGATAAAAATCTCTATTATTTGCCATACGAGCAATAATATCTTTTAAACCATTGTGCCCGCCATGTCCGCCGCCTTGCTTAATTTTGATTGAGCCTGGTAGCATGTCTAATTCATCGTGAGCAATTAATATATTGTCAACACTGATACGGAAAAAATTAGCTAAAGGTGCTACGGCTTGACCACTTCGGTTCATAAAGGTTGTTGGGATTAATAGATGAACAAGTTCATTACCTATTAGTCCTTTTCCATAAAGGCCGGAGTATTTTTTTTCGGGGCGAAGGGAGATATTATTGCGTCGTGCTAGTTCTTCTACAAACCAAACACCCGCATTGTGACGTGTTCTTGTATATTCGGGGCCAGGATTACCTAGCCCCGCAATCAACTTAATAGTCATATTAACTATTCATCTTTAAGTTAAATAGCTAACTGAATAAAGTTTGATTATTCAGCAGCAGGAGCTTCTTCTTCAGGAGCAGCGGCTTCTTCGTCGTCAGCTTTTTGTGCTTTTGGAGTATTAGCGCTAACAACAGCTTGGTCATGGCTTTCGCCTTTAGCTAGTTCATCAGATGTAACGCCTGCAGGGAATGTAACGTCTGATAAATGTATTGTTTGACCAACTTCTAAGTCAACTAAATCGACTTCGATAAACTCAGGTAAGTCTTTTGGTAAACAGCTAACAGCGATTTCAGTTACATGGTGAGCAATAACTGCACCTGTTTTTGAAACAACTTCTTCATTAATGAAATGAACAGGAACATTAGTATGTAATGCATGTTTAGCATCAATACGTAAGAAATCCATGTGCATTACAACTTGCTTAAATGGGTGACGCTGCATGTCTTTGATTAAACATTCAACTGGCTTACCAGCAATGTTTAATGTTAATACGTGCGAGTAGAAAGCTTCTTCTTGTTGAGCACGGAAAACGTTTTTGTGCTCTAAAGTTAAAGATACTGGCTCTTGGCCTTCACCGTAAAGGATAGCAGGAACTTTATTCGCGTGACGTAGGCGGCGGCTCGCACCTTTCCCTAAATCTGTACGTAATTCTGCATCCAAAGTAAATAAATCAGTCATGATAAATTCTCTTATAATAATATAAATAAAAATTAAGTCTTGTTTTTTGCGACCAAAAACAAGGATATACCTTTGCTTATCAGAATAGTTTCAAATAAAAGAAACGACATTAGATAAAAAAGGCGCGAAATAATAACACTACAGGTAGACTAAAGCTATCGATTATTAACTATCAAGAATAAAAAATAGCGAATAAAAAAGCCGATATTATCTACATAATATCGGCTTTATGAAATTAGTTATGACTTAATGGTCAAACATAGCAGAAATTGATTCTTCGTTACATACACGACGAATGGCCTCACTAAGCATGCCACTTAAAGTAAGTTGGCGTACTATTTTAAGCTTTTTAATTTCTGGTGATAATGGAATTGAATCCGTCACTACCAGTTCGTCGATTACTGAATTTTTCAGGTTTTCTGCAGCTTTACCCGATAATACTGGGTGAGTAGCATAAGCAATAACACGTTTTGCACCATGTTTTTTCAATGCTTCTGCTGCTTTAGCTAATGTGCCACCGGTATCTATCATGTCATCTACAATAATACAGTCACGGCCTTCAACATCACCAATAATATGCATTACTTGGGCAACATTGGCTTTAGGTCGACGTTTATCAATAATCGCTAAATCAGCGTCATTTAATAATTTTGCCACTGCGCGAGCGCGTACAACACCACCGATATCAGGAGATACAACAACGGGGTTATCTAACTCACGGTTTTTCATGTCCTCTAATAAAATAGGCGTTCCAAAAGCATTATCAACTGGAACGTCGAAGAAGCCTTGAATTTGCTCTGCGTGTAAATCAACCGTCAATACACGGTCAACACCAACACTTGATAAGAAATCAGCAACTACCTTTGCTGTAATAGGTACACGAGCACTACGTACACGTCTATCTTGGCGAGCATACCCAAAATATGGAATAACTGCAGTAATTCTTCCTGCTGATGCACGACGAAATGCGTCGATCATCACAATTAGTTCCATTAGGTTGTCATTGGTTGGTGCACAAGTCGATTGAACGATAAAAACGTCACTACCGCGAACATTTTCATGTATCTCAAAGCTTATCTCACCATCACTAAAACTACCAATTTTGGCTTCGCCTAAGGTAATGTATAAGCGATTTGCAATTTGTTTGGCCAGTTCAGGGGTGGCATTACCCGCAAAAATCTTCATGTCAGGCACAGTCAGTTCCTCAGAAACTTTTGACATTAAAATATACCCTTTGTTTATCATTATGTGGATAAACATCGAGCTGTATATCGCTAAAATTAAAGCTTGTTGTAACAGCTAGTTTCAGCAAATGTTGCTTAATTTTCTTATTTATCTAAATTTTCAACAACAAGTAAAAGAGGTGACTTATTTACTCCTTTAGCGATAAACGAATCTATCTCTTGGGGGAGCTTTTGTTGAAGTTTATAAGCCTCTTTTTCACTGGTAAAGTATGAAAATACACACGCCCCAGTTCCTGTCATTCTAGACGGCGCATATTCTACCAACCAAGCGAGTAAGTTGGCAACCTTATCGTAATGTTTTATTACCATGGTTTGGCAATCATTATGGTATTGGCCATTATTAAATTGGTAACCCTTATATAATTTTTTATGACAAAACTGGTTACCTGGGTCGTTATCCTTGAGCTTTGGCGTATCTCTTGGTAAATCAGGAGAGCAAAATACATTGGCGGTTGAAATGTGACACTGGGGTTTACTAACTAAGTACCAACACTCTTCAGGCTGAACGGCCGTTAACTTTTCACCGACGCCTTGGGCAAAAGCTGCATAACCATGTATGAATATAGGCACATCAGCACCTAAGCTCAAACCGAGATCTGCTAATTGCTCAGTTGATAGGCCGCATTGCCATAGTGCATTAAGCGCAATGAGTATAGTGGCGGCATTTGAAGAGCCTCCACCTAGTCCTCCTCCCATGGGGAGTATTTTTTCAATGCTAATTTTCACGCCTAACACAGGCTTTTTTTTGCTACCTTGTTGACGTGATTTTTTTTGTAATAACTTGGCGGCTTTGACGATTAAATTATCGTCGTGCATGACCCCTTCAATGGAAGTAAGTAATTTTATCTCGGAATCTTTTGTGATAGTTACTTCAATAGTGTCACTATAATCAAGAAATTGAAATAAGGTTTCTAGTTCATGATAACCGTCATTACGTTGCCCAACAACATGGAGAAATAAATTGAGTTTTGCAGGAGCAGGGAATGTAAACGATTTGTTTATGTATGTTGTCATTATTGTCGTATTTATAATAAATTAGTGTATTAAAGACCAGTCTTTGACTGCTATCTTTATTAATAAATCATCTTTTTTTATAGTGAATTGAGTTGCCATTTGAACACTATTAAAGACTTGGTATTTACGGTAGTCTACTTGCCATTTTGTATTGTTAAATTGGCTTTGTAGGCTAATAGGCAATTGAGTGGTAGATGATAAGGTTACTTGATCTGTTGGCTGATAAGGCAACCCTTTTAGCCAAAAAGTTAATGCTTTTGCTGGTAGCGTTAACCCAGTTAAAGAATGTACTAATTGAGTTAAGTTATTAGAGCTGTATTCTTTACCATCAACCTGGATTTGATGATGATTATCTTTAGACGCTAAATGAAGTACGTTAATTCCCAAGTAACTTGTTAAATTTAACTCTTGGCTATTAGTTTGCTCATTTACATGCCAGCTAATTGTTGCGCTTTCTCGTTTACTATTATTATTTTTTAATTGCGCGATAAATGCTATTTTCCCATGAAGGCGCCATTGATTAATTTTTGCTAGGTGTGCTGTTCTTTGTATTGCACTTTGATTCACTATTTCTTCTGGTAAATTATTATTTTGTTGTGTTGCACAGCCGGATAAAATAGCACTAGATATGATGAATAAGAAAAATAGATAAGGGGAGTGCTTAGTCATTTCAAAGCTACGAAGGAGTGAAAGTGAAGATATTTGAACATAGCCAAGGTTTCAATTCAACACACTTGTTTTTTTACAGGGCTTTAAACTCGCAGTAGTATTTTGTAAAATGGTGGGTAACACTTAAGAAACCCCATTATTTTTAGTGATTTTTATCATAGATCATGTATTAACGTGTGATATTGAGCGATAATAGGGCGGTTAGCGTATAATTTAAAAGTTAACTTTCATGTTAAGTTAGTTTTATTTTTTTTATTAATAGGTTTATTACATTGTCCATCGTTGCTGTAGGAATTAACCACAAAACTGCGCCTGTTGCGGTAAGAGAAAAGATATCCTTTAATCCGGATAGGTTATCGAGTGCCCTGCAAGAAATGCTATCAGCAGTTCAGTGTCGAGAAGTTGCGATATTATCTACCTGTAATAGAACTGAGCTCTATCTTATTCAAGATGGCGATATAAAGTTAACTCAAGAACGCATAGTTAAATGGTTAGAAAGTTACCATAATGTGCCTGCCTCAACTATTTTACCCACATTATATTGGCATCAAGACCAGCAAGCCGTTAATCACATGATGCGCGTTGCTTGTGGTTTAGATTCTTTAGTTTTAGGTGAACCCCAGATATTAGGTCAAATGAAACAAGCGTATAGTCAAGCTAAGGCTGCAGGCTCTATGGCATTGATCATGGATCGATTGTTTCAACGCACCTTTGGTGTTGCCAAACAAGTGCGCACAGAAACAGAAATAGGCGCGAGCGCCGTATCAGTAGCTTTTGCGAGCGTAAATTTAGCTAAGCATATTTTTGCAAGTCTAGATAAAGTCAAAGTTTTACTTGTTGGTGCAGGTGAAACCATTGAGCTGGTTGCAAAACACTTATATGAAAACAATGTTGGTAAAATTACTGTTGCCAATAGAACCATTGAACGTGCTGATAAAATGGCTAAACAGATTGGCGCTGATGTGATCACCTTGGCACAAATTCCTGACAGCATCAGTAAAGCCGATATTGTTATCAGTTCAACGGGGTCTACTTTGCCTATTATAGGTAAAGGGATGGTAGAGCAAGCATTGAGTAAGCGTCGTCATCAACCTATTTTTATGGTTGATTTAGCGGTTCCTCGTGATATTGAAGAACAGGTTGGCGATTTAGAAGATGTTTTTTTATATACCGTTGATGATTTGCAAAGTATTATCGCGCAAAACCTAGAAAATAGACGTAAAGCCGCCGTTGAAGCTGAGAGTATTGTTAATAATCAGTCTGATAATTTTATGTCGTGGTTACGTGGTTTAAATACTCAAGATACCGTGGTTAATTATCGAAAGCAGTGTTTACGCGAGCGTGATTTGTTACTAGAAAAAGCGTTACTACAACTCAAAAATGGCAAAAACTCCGAAGCTATTATTGGTGAGCTAGCGACTAAGTTAACCAACAAATTTATGCATGCACCAACAAGTGCACTACAGTCAGCCGCTCAAGGCGGGGAGTTAGATAAGCTAATTTATCTTCGTGATATTTTTAATATTGAAAACTCAAAGTAGTCAGCAACTTGTTTAGCTAATATAGTTGAGCACCAACAATTCATAACCTATTGCATTTTCATTTAATAAATTTTTCTTCATTACGTAATCTCTTAATTTACTGTGCTAGAATAGCGGCAATTTAGTTTTTCATCATTTAATACAAAGAATATTTTAATGAAATCGTCTGTTTACCAAAAGCTTGAAATGCTTGTTGAGCGCTTTGAAGAAGTGCAAGCCTTATTATCTGATCCGGAAACCCTTAGTGACCAAGATAAATTCCGTACGTTATCTCAGGAGTTTAAGCGTTTAGATGAAGTAACATCTGTTTTTAATCGTTATAAAGGCGCCGAAGATGACTTCGCTACCGCAGAATCAATGCTTAAAGATGATGATCCTGAAATGCGTGAAATGGCTCAAGAAGAGTTTAAAGAAACGAAAAAAGCCGTTGCTGATTTAGCGGATGAACTACAAATATTATTACTGCCACGCGACCCAAATGATGATAACAATTGCTTTGTTGAGATTCGAGCGGGTGCTGGCGGTGATGAAGCCGCAATTTTTGCTGGTGATTTATTTAGAATGTACAGCCGCTATGCTGAAAAGCAAGGCTGGAAAATAGAAGTTATGAACACTAACGAAAGTGAACAGGGCGGATATAAAGAATTGATTATGAAAGTAAATGGCGAAGGCGTTTACGGTCAGATGAAATTTGAATCAGGTGGTCACCGTGTGCAACGTGTACCAGAAACTGAATCACAAGGTCGCGTTCATACTTCGGCTTGTACCGTTGTCGTCATGCCTGAAATTCCAGAGTCAGATGCAATTGAAATCAATAAAGCAGACTTAAAAGTTGATACCTTTCGTGCTTCTGGTGCAGGTGGTCAACATGTTAACAAAACGGATTCTGCTATTCGGATTACTCATATTCCAACGGGTGTCGTTGTTGAGTGTCAAGATCAACGTTCACAGCATAAAAACCGTGCGCAAGCGATGTCGGTTTTACAAGCACGCCTGCAACAGGCTGAAGATGAAAAGCGTCGAAGTGAAGAAGAGTCATCACGTCGTAATTTAGTGGCTAGTGGCGATCGCTCTGAACGTATTCGTACTTATAATTTCCCACAAGGACGCATGAGTGATCATAGAATTAATCTTACCTTATATCGCTTAAATGAAATAATGGAAGGTAATTTACAGTTAATTATGGAGCCTATTATGCAAGAAAACCAAGCTGATTTGTTGGCTGAGCTTGCTGAACAGCATTAATTAAGTTGTATACTAGTTGAATAACACTTCCATGCGCCTTTGTTTAGTTGGTGATAACTCTATTGCCAACCTGACAGCTCAAGGGCAAAAATTGTTAGCAATAAGCTCCGATAGTGCTAAGCTCGATGTAGAAATTCTCATTAGCTTAGTACTTAAAAAACCGCGCAGCTACCTGCTGACTTGGCCGGAAAGAAAGCTTAGTGATGAACAGCTTCTTGAATTTACACAAGTGCTTTCTCGCCGTGCTGAAGGTGAACCAATTGCTTATATTACCGGCTGTCTCTTATACACATCTCCGAGCCCACGAGACGTAGAGGAATCTCGTAT
>OJCW01000481.1_pt1 | contig 13031 bp, 10 predicted proteins | sample 1592461 | NCBI WGS metagenome assembly OJCW01 (sample SAMN05416884, study PRJEB24817) | seawater metagenome | isolation source: Sea water | place: Canada:Atlantic | collected 2013-11 | reverse complement strand
CGAGATTCCTCTACGTCTCGTGGGCTCGGAGATGTGTATAAGAGACAGCTTGTGTTGATGGGTTTACGTTGCTTAAATATGGCGTTATTGAGTTATGAATAATGGTTAAATAAGTGCCATTAACATAAATTAAAATATAACCTTATTTTTTATAAGGCTTTATTGTTATTAGGTTTTTTATTCAAATATGCACATTGTTTCTTGATTTGGCGCAATAATAGTTCATTTCTTGACACACTTTTTTACAACTAACGAAAATCTTGATTTCTATCAAGTTCTCTCTCTGTGCTTCTAGTTATTATTCCCGAGATTTATTTACACAAGTGATTTTTTGTTCGCGCATTTAAATAGCTTTTTACCAGTTGATACACATAATTATCGCATGAATTTCATTAATTCATTAGGGGATACACCATGTCAGAGAGCTTTACTAAAGGCATGGCAAGGAATATTTATTACGGAGGAAGTGTTTTCTTCTTCTTAATATTCTTAGCTTTGACTTTTCACACAACTAAAGAGATGCCTAAACGGGATCATCGAGAAAACATAACCGAAGCGGTCGAGCGTGGTAAGGAGCTTTGGGAAGAAAATAACTGTATCGGTTGTCATACGTTAATAGGTGAAGGTGCTTATTTTGCTCCTGAGCTAGGTAATGTATATATTCGCCGTGGTGGGGAAGCTGGGTTTAAACCATTTTTTAATGGTTGGATGAAAGCACAGCCACTTAATATTCCAGGTCGACGTCAAATGCCACAATTTAATTTAACTGATCAAGAAGTTGATGATTTAGCTGAATTCTTAAAGTGGACGTCAGAGCTTGATACTAATAACTGGCCACCGAACATCGAAGGATAAACTGATGAATACTTTAAAATATCAATCACAAGCGGTAGCAAAGCCTTATTTTATTTTTGCTATGATCTTGTTCGTCGGTCAAATTCTTTTTGGCTTATTAATGGGCTTACAATACGTTGTTGGTGACTTCCTTGCGGGGGCAATTCCATTCAACGTAGCGCGTATGGTTCATACTAACTTATTAATCGTTTGGTTATTGTTTGGTTTTATGGGGGCTGCTTATTATTTAGTGCCCGATGAAGCTGAAACTGAGCTATATAGTCCTAAGTTAGCTATGGCCTTATTTTGGATTTTCGCCGCTGCTGGTGTTGCCACTATTCTTGGGTATTTATTAGTCCCTTATTCTACGCTTGCACATATTACGATGAACGATTTATGGCCAACAATGGGGCGTGAGTTCCTTGAGCAGCCGACTATTACCAAAATTGGTATTGTAGTTGTTGCGTTAGGCTTCCTATTTAACTTAGGGATGACCATCTTAAAAGGGCGTAAAACTGCCATCAACATGGTGTTAATGACAGGTTTAATTGGTTTAGCTGTATTCTTCTTGTTCGCTTTTTATAACCCAACCAATTTAGCATTAGATAAGTACTTCTGGTGGTTTGTCGTACATTTATGGGTAGAAGGTGTGTGGGAATTGATCATGGGTGCAATTTTAGCTTATGTATTAATTAAAGTGACCGGTGTTGACCGCGAAGTAATTGAAAAATGGTTATACGTGATTATCGCTATGGCGCTTATTTCGGGCATCTTAGGTACTGGCCATCACTTCTACTGGTTAATGACTCCTGAATATTGGCAGTGGGTTGGTTCTATCTTTTCAGCACTTGAGCCACTACCATTTTTTGCTATGGTTCTTTATGCTTTTAATATGGTTAACCGTCGTCGTCGTGAGCACCCTAACAAAGCCGCTACATTATGGGCATTAGGTACAGCGGTTATGGCTTTCTTAGGCGCTGGTGTTTGGGGTTTCTTACATACGTTATCATTTGTAAACTACTATACACACGGTTCTCAAATTACTGCTGCTCATGGCCATATGGCTTTTTACGGCGCTTACGCGATGATTGTAATGACAATTATGTCTTATGCAATGCCTAAACTGCGCGGTATTGGTGAAGCTAATTGTAATAAAGCACAAGTTGTTGAAATGTGGGGATTCTGGTTAATGACTGTTGCTATGGTGTTTATCACCTTGTTCTTAACTGGTGCTGGTATCTTACAAGTATGGTTACAACGGCTACCTGAGTCAGGTGAAGCCTTAAGCTTTATGGCAACTCAAGATAAATTAGCCATTTTTTATTGGTTACGTGAAATTGCTGGTGTGATCTTCTTACTGGGTTTAATTTCATATACTGCTAGTTTTTTTGTTACAGAGGAAAAGGTGGCTTAATTTAAGTTACACATAATCTGTTACTTAAATGATAATAACCGCGAACTTAGTTTCGCGGTTTTTTTTTGATATGTTGGTATAATCTCAAAGAAGAGTTAGTCTTTTATTGTCATAATATTGAGGAAAGGGATATGAAACGAGTGGTGCTCTATAGTATGGATAAATGCCCTCACTGCCAAACAGCTAAAAACTATTTAGAGCAGCAGAAAATACCTTATCGATTATGTAATATAAAAACGGCTAAAGGGCAAAAAGAGTTTACCGCTACTAATTTACGAGGTGTACCAGTTTTAAAAATAGGAGATCAGCTTTTAAACGGATTTTCGATTGCGAAGTTTAATAAACTGTTTAAGTGATAAGTAGAAGGCTTATTGTTAAGGTTTTATGCTTTTTGAAAGAAGTCTTTTAAGTGCGCTTAGTTGTTCTCTTTGTGTGGACAAGTAGATTAACTGAACTATATAAATATTCTCTTACGTGGTTGCAGCAAGCATACATATAGGCTTTTGCATTAAACGATGAGTATTTATCTCCTGCATTAATGACGTTTATGGTGATAAAGTCATGCGTGATATTGCGAATAGTTTTAAGTGTTTCACCTGTTACCCAGCGGCTAGTTAGAAAAATATATGATAATGAGTTTCTAATCGGTGGAGGCAACCATAAACATCACTTGATTTTATCAACAGTTTAGATTTATATGTGGAAGCAGATAAAGCGTTATATCATGCAAAAACGAGTGGTAAAAACGGTGCTGTTCAGTATCAAAAAACGATGTAACATCCATATTAAAAGAATTTAATTGTGACTGAAGTACTTATGACGATATGAAACCTCATCTAACGCCGCAATCATTAGCGCTACAACATTTAGCAATTGAAGCCATTACGCTCGCACAAGACTACTTATCTCAACTTGGTTATAAGGCACAAATCCATTTTGAATTGGAGGGGTGTTATCGCTTTGAAAATAATCATGAGCAAACCGTAGACTTTAACCGAGTTAACCAGTGTTTACGCGAGTTAAATATTGAAGGTGAGATTGTTGGCGAATATTGGCGAAACCAATGGGAATATGTTTCACTTTTTCATGGCCAAGCACCTTTAAAAGAAGCCGTTAACCTACAAAGAGTGATTACCAAGCTACCACAGTTATTCCAAACGCTTTATGGACAAAGTCGAGCCATAGAAACGTTAATCCAACCGGTTGTTTGGTTTGGCGATCAAGGGAAATTGATTGCAGGCTCGAGTCAATTATTTACCACAGATACGCGAGCAGTTCATATACCTAATGCGGTGCAGTTGAATGTAAGCGTACTTGATAAGAAAGGGAAAAATCTCGTTGCTGAAGAAGGTTTTGGTGAGTATTTACAAAATTGCCTTTTATGTACAAGCCTAGAATGTTGCTTATTCTACTTACCTGAAGAAGCGGCTTTTGAACGTTTAGCGTTAAAAACCCGCTATGGTTTAGCACAAGAGTTATGTTCACCTGTTGATATTTCAGGTGGTCACCAAGGAAGTGTTGCCTTGTATAAGCAGCTTGGAAAACATAACCAAAATATGGGTGAAGAGCCCTTATTATACGATAGTAATAATAGGGTTTTATCGGTAAAACAAAATTGGAAAAAAACAGCAAGAATAGAGCATAGGTTAGGTGCATCAAGCCTACAATATAACCCTTTTATTAATGTACTATATGGTTTAATGAATGTGGTAGATGCTGTCCATGCGTACGAGAAAAATTCACACTTAGTAACAGCTCAATTTACGCCTATATCGCTACCTAAATCATTTTTTACTGAGAAAGAAAGTACCTCTTTAGGTGCGTTTGATTTATTTAAAGACAGCTTTTGGTTTAGTGATAGTATTAATCGGTTAGAAGATAAAGCGACTACAGTGAAAGCAAAAAGTGCCCTTGACTGTCATATAAAGTTAGGCGATAAAATACAACAAGCAATATTAGCGCATTACCAGGTAACTACGGTTAACTAACTGCGTTAATTAACCCACTACAATAAGAATTGATTTATGGATGTCAGTAAAAGTGTACGAACCAAGCCTCCAAGTCTAAATGGTGCGTGTATCAACGCCAAAAGAGATGAGTTAAAAAACTATTTTAAGCAGACACGGGCTGAGTACGAGTCTCTTTTTTCACTGATTAATAATGATAGCGCTTATTACTTAAGACCTGAGCGCTTGCGTCATCCGTTAATTTTTTATTTTGGTCATACTGCTAGCTTTTACATCAATAAACTTATCTTAGGTAAGTTTATTGCTCAACGTGTGAATAGCCGATTAGAAGCTATTTGTGCTGTGGGTGTTGATGAAATGAGTTGGGATGACTTAAATAGTGAACATTATGACTGGCCTAGCGTTAATGAGGTGAGAACCTACAGACAACAAGTCGCTGAGCAGATTGAAGACTTAATTGATAACATGCCACTGTCATTACCCATTACGCAAAATTCCTTAGCTTGGGTTATTCTTATGGGTTGTGAACATGAACGTATTCACCTTGAAACGTCGTCAGTAATCATGCGGATGTTACCTTTAGAGTATATTACGGCACAGGAACCTTGGTCTACTTGTAACCATATGGACATTTCGCCAATTAATGAGTTGATGCCGATAACAGGTAAGTCAATTAAATTTGGTAAGCCTGATAGCGATGATACGTTTGGTTGGGATAATGAATATGGTGATGATCAGTTAACCGTTAATGATTTTTCGACATCCAAATACTTAGTTTCTAATCAAGAATTTTTAAATTTTATTAAGGCAAAAGGGTATCAAACCCCCTGCTACTGGACTGAAGAAGGGCAAGAGTGGCTCGCTTTTACTAAAGCGACTATGCCGCATTTTTGGTTTAAAAAAGTGAATGAACGCAATGAAGAAGTTTATTGGCAGCGCAACTTAATCGATGAAACCCCTTTGCCATTAAACTGGCCTGTTGAAGTTAACTACCTTGAAGCGAAAGCTTTTTGTCAGTGGAAAAACGCAGAAAACAAAGAGAGTGATAAGGCAAACATTCGTTTACTGACGGAAGCGGAATGGTTTTGCTTACGTGAAAAAATAGAGGGTGACTTAGTTAGCTGGGAAGATATACCAGGAAATATAAATATCAAAGGTAATGCATCTTCTTGTCCTGTTGACCAATTTGAACACGAAGGGGTGTTTGATATTATTGGTAATGTTTGGCAATGGACAGAGTCAAGCATTGACGGCTTTCATGGCTTTGATGTACACCCTTTATATGATGACTTTTCTACACCTACCTTTGACGGTAAACACAATTTAATTAAAGGGGGTTCATGGATTTCTTCTGGTAATGAAGCAACAAAGTACTCCCGTTATGCTTTTCGTCGTCACTTTTTTCAACATGCGGGCTTTCGTTATGTGCAAAGCTCGAGCAAGGATATTCCTAACCTTTTAGAAAATCATTACGAAAATTCTCCTAGTATTTGTCAGCAATTACACGCCCAATACGGGTCGGCTAAATCAGCTATGCCCTTAGCGGTAAAAAATTATAGTGAACAAATAACCGATGAATTGCTACGGAGTACTGAAAAGCACCAGATCGCTATGAATAGCTGCCTCGACTTAGGCTGTGGTGTTGGCCGAACCAGCTTTATATTGGCGCAGCATTTTAATCAAATAAATGCGGTTGACTTTTCAGCTCGTTATATTCGCCACGGAGTTCATTTACAACAAGGAAAGTCTGTCCGTTATACCATGGAAAATGAAGGAGATATTATTGACTTTTATGAGGTTAATTTAAGGGATGTTAATTTACCATGCAGTAAAAACATACAATTTACTCAGGGCGATGCGAGTAATCTTAAATCCAGCCTAAAAGGGTATGACATTATTCTTGCTCAGCATGTGCTTGAACACACTTATGATCCTCGCTCTTTTTTACAAGAAGTACATTCGCGCTTAAACGATAAAGGCTTATTCATTGTTATCTCAAATTATGACTTTAATGAACAAAACTCAATAAAAGAGAACTGGTTAGGCGGACTAAAAGTAAATGGTGAAAATGTTACTGGCTTTGATGGCCTATCGTTATTGCTAACATCACATTTCACTTTAAAATCTCAGTGCCAGTTAACCAGCCCTATCAAAATTAATAGACGAAACTTTACTTTAAGTTTCCCCCACCTAAGTGTTTGGCAATTGAAATAATACAATCAAAGATGAACGAATCATTCTTTTTCTATCTTTAATCGTAAGCTTGCCTTTGAGGTACGCTCACCTCTTTCCTATAAGTATATTTATTGACTCTACATAGCCTCGTAGAAGGTGCACCAGATCAAAACGCCATGTTGATTTACTGTGCTATTTTGGTGCGTTGATATTTTCTCGGTATTAGATTTTATTTTAAGTTGTTGATTATTATGCGTTAAATATTTTGGCATATGAATTGTATTGTAATATTTAAATCATTTTATGAAAACAAAAATAGAGGTCTATTATGAAAATAGTTAACGCAATCATTAAGCCGTTCAAACTAGATGATGTTCGTGAAGCCATTTCTGAAATCGGTGTCGATGGTATTACCGTCAGTGAAGTAAAGGGTTTTGGACGCCAAAAAGGGCACACCGAATTATACCGTGGCGCTGAATATCAGGTGGACTTTCTACCTAAAGTGAAATTAGAGGTTGCTGTAAACGATGACATTGTTGAGCGTTTAGTTGAAACCATTACTAAATCGGCTTACACCGGAAAAATAGGTGACGGTAAAATTTTTGTTTATGACCTTGCACAAGTAGTACGTATTCGTACTGGTGAGCAAGATTCAGAAGCTTTATAAGGAGAAACATAATGGAACAAAATATTTTTCAACTTCAATATGCAATGGATACGTTTTATTTTCTGATCTGTGGTGCATTAGTTATGTGGATGGCTGCTGGTTTTTCTATGTTAGAAGCAGGTTTAGTGAGAGCTAAAAATACCACTGAAATTTTAACAAAGAACGTAGCCTTGTATGCTATCGCTTGTATTATGTACTTAGTTGTTGGTTACGACATCATGTACGGTGGCGGTGTGTTTTTAAATGGTATTGCGCTAGATGGTGCAAGTGATGCTGAAGCCCTAGTTGGCGCAGTATTAGCTGAGTCTGCTGAAGCTGGCTTTGAAGGCGGTGCTGTATATTCAAATGCATCAGACTTCTTCTTCCAAGTAGTATTTGTTGCAACCGCTATGTCAATTGTTTCTGGCGCAGTTGCAGAGCGTATGAAGCTTTGGGCTTTCTTAGCTTTCACGGTTGTTTTAACTGGTTTTATCTACCCTATGGAAGGTTCTTGGACTTGGAATGGCGATGCTGTTTTTGGCATGTATACATTAGGTGACCTTGGTTTTTCTGATTTTGCTGGCTCTGGTATTGTTCATATGGCAGGTGCTTCTGCAGCCTTAGCGGGTGTTTTATTATTAGGTGCTCGTAAGGGTAAATATACTAAAGACGGTAAAGTAGCAGCAATTCCTGGTGCGAACTTACCAATGGCTACTTTAGGTACGTTTATTTTATGGATGGGTTGGTTTGGCTTTAACGGTGGTTCAGTATTAAAACTTGCTGACGTTAATAGTGCTAACTCAGTTGCAATGGTATTTTTAAATACGAATGCTGCTGCCGCTGCTGGTGCAGTTGCTGCCCTAGTTTTTGCTAAAATGTTATTTAAGAAAGCTGATTTAACCATGACATTAAATGGCGCGTTAGCGGGTCTAGTAGCGATAACGGCAGAGCCATCAACGCCTTCACCATTACAGGCAACTATTTTTGGTGCTATTGCTGGTGTTATTGTTGTTATATCGATTATTGCACTTGATAAAATTAAAATTGATGATCCCGTTGGTGCTATCTCAGTGCATGGTGTAGTTGGTTTCTTTGGTTTACTTATTGTGCCAATTACTAATTCAGGTGCTAGTTTTAGTGGTCAGCTGATTGGTGCGGCAACTATCTTTGTATGGGTATTTTGTACCAGCTTTGTTGTATGGTTTGCTTTGAAGAAGATTATTGGTATCCGTGTAAGTGCAGAAGAAGAGTACGAAGGTGTTGATATTAGTGATTGTGGTATGGAAGCATACCCAGAATTTACTCGAGGTTAATTACGCTAGAGCTTAAAGTAAGCTCAAGTTAACATTAATACTTCAACCCTAAAAAGCAGCGATTTCGCTGCTTTTTTTATTTTAAGTTACTTATGGTTACGTTGGTAACCTAGCGCATTTCGTAATTATAACGATATGTTTTTATTTCATCGAAAACTATCATTTATACCTGTTAATACACGACTACCAGGACAAAGAATATCTTTATCTAATTGATTTAAAGGCATGTCATTGGTGTCGTTAATTTCATGAAAATCACTCGCTGTCGGATCTAAATAAAAAAGACCTGTTAAGATTTTTCCATCTTGCTTATGTTGTTCAATATCCATGATAGCCTTGCTAGCATTTGTGTTATCGTAATCTTTATCAATTTTTTGAATACGCATAATCGAACCGTCATGCAAACAGATATCCTCACATTCAATTCCATCAGAATTGCTCGTTATTTCAGTCTTTACTGGCACAAAGTCAGCAACAGCGCCAGTGGATATGTGATCGTGTACGTAGTCATAAGAACGGGTAGATCCAGCGTGATTATTAAAGGTTACACAGGGTGAAATAATATCAATGAAAGCAAAGCCTTTATGGCTCATCGCCGCTTTAATTAAAGGGACAAGTTGCTTTTTATCCCCGGAAAAGCTACGCGCGACAAAGCTTGCTCCTAGCTGCAGAGCTGTGACACATAAATCAATATCGGTAAACAAACTTAAATCACCGCTTTTATTTTTAATGCCTTTATCGGCAGTGGCGGCTAATTGGCCTTTTGTTAAGCCATAAACGCCATTATTGGCGACCATGTAAACCATATTTAATTGCCTACGTACAACGTGAGCAAATTGACCAAAGCCAATAGAAGCACTGTCTCCATCACCCGACATGGCTAAATAAAGTAAGTCTTGGTTGGCTAAGTTAGCACCTGTTGTAACAGACGGCATACGACCATGAACAGAATTAAAACCATGGGCTTTATTAAGAAAATAATTTGGCGCCTTTGAGGAGCACCCTATGCCAGACATCTTTGCTACTCTATGGGGCTCAATTGATAACTCATGACAAGCTTGTATTATAGCTGCAGTTAATGAGTCATGGCCACAACCTGCACAAAGCGTTGAAAGTGCGCCTTCGTAATCCCTATAGGTTAACCCTAAGTCATTTACAGGAAGGCGGGGGTGGCGAAAAGTTGATTTGATAAAACTCATACTCTATTCCTTGAAGCGCTCGTACTAAAATTAACTTTCAATCTTCACAGGCAGTTAAGCCTGTGGGTGATGAATGCTCATTAACCTACTTTTTTGTTTAATTGAGGGGAAGTCAGTTGCACTAATACTTTTTGAACAATGAAATCACTTGTTATTGGCAAACCATCAAAATTTAAAATACTAGTAAGTTTATTTGGGTCTAACTGCAACTCATTGACGAGTAGGCTTTTCATTTGGGCATCTCTGTTTTGTTCTATGACAAAAATGTGATGGTTATTAAGAGCGTACTCATTAATGAATACTTCAATTTGATGATGAAAAGGAAATGCCTTGATTCTTAAAGTATCAGTGGCTAACCCTTGTTCTTGTAGTTGGTCAATGGCCTCAACAATAGGGTGACTACTGGTGCCAAAATAAATAAATGCTAAGGGGGCTTTTTTCTTGCTTTGTTGAATTTCTGGCGCCGGTAAATAATTGATAGCCGTATCAAATTTTTTGGTTAAACGCTCCATGTTGTCAACATAGTCAGCTGACTTTTCGGTATAACCTGCAAAGTGATTTCGTGAGGTGCCGCGATTAAAAAAAGCACCTTTATCTGGGTGTGTGCCTGGTAAGGTTCGATAACAAATACCGTCATCATCCACATCTAAATAACGCCCAAAAACATCTATTTTATCAAGTTGTTCAGCCGTTAATACTTTGCCTTTGTGATAGCCCTTATCATCTTGCCAAGAAAATGCATCGGTTAGGTGGTCATTCATGCCCAAATCCAAATCACTCATAATGATGACAGGCGTTTGTAGTTGCTCTGCTATATCAAATGCTTGAGCACTAAAATCAAAGCACTCACTGGGACTGTGTGGAAATAATAAAACTTGTTTAGTATCCCCATGAGAAGCATAAGCACAGGCTAAAATATCTGATTGTTGTGTACGTGTTGGCATACCTGTTGATGGACCAGAGCGTTGAACATTCACTAATACCATTGGTACTTCAGTAAAGTAGGCGAGCCCTAAAAACTCAGTCATTAGTGATACACCTGGACCTGAAGTAGCTGTAAATGCTCTTGCACCATTCCAGCCAGCACCAATAGCAACGCCAATAGCGGCTAATTCATCTTCTACTTGGATGATGGCATAATTTTTTTTGCCACTAGCGGGATCAATACGCAAACGGTGGCAATAGCTTGCAAATTTTTCAATCACAGAGGTTGAAGGGGTTATAGGGTACCAACCAACCACTGTTGCGCCTCCATAGACTGCGCCAAGGCCAGTGGCGGTGTTACCATCAACTAATATACGATTATTCAGTAAATCACGGCTTTCCACTTTAATGGCCAACGGACAAATGAAATGTTCATTGGCATATTGATACCCTAGCTCTAAAGCATAAATATTAGGCGTTATCAGCTTTTCTTTCCCTTTAAACTGGTCTCGTACTAACCCTTTTAATAAGCTGAAATCCATACTTAATAACGCGGCTAATGCGCCGACATAAATAACATTTTTGAATAATTGCCTTTGTCTTGGGTCACTATATTCTTTAAGGCAAATATTGGATATTGGCATACCTAGATAATTAATATCAGAACGAATTTGGCTGTCAGCTAAAGTGCGGCTTGAATCGTAAAGTATATAACCATCAGTTTTTACTGTACTTATATCGTCATTGAGGCTTTGAGCATTCATGGCAACAACCATTTCAGCCTGACCGCCACGTCGTCCTAAATAGTTTTTTTGCGATATTCTAACCTCATACCATGTAGGCATTCCTTGAATATTTGAAGGAAATATATTTTTGGCACTTACCGGAAGACCCATTCGTAAGATCGCTTTGGCAAAGAGGTTGTTAGCACTAGCAGAGCCAGTTCCATTGGTATTAGCAAAGCGAACCACAAACTCATTTATTATCTGCGCTGTTAAGGTATTTTCATCGCTAATGTTTAGATTGTTAGTCATATACACTTACCTTGCTTAAGTTAACGCTACTTTATCGTGGCATTTATATTATTGATTAATAGTTTTTTCATATCCCAAGCTCCCGTTGGACAACGTTCTGCACATAAACCACAGTGTAGGCAAACGTCTTCATCTTTCACCATGAGATGACCCGTTTTTAAAGGTGCGGAAACCAATAGGCTTTGTTCACTATTTAATTCAGAAACGCGAAATTGTTGTACTATTTGCTCATCTTCACTTTCTTCTTCAACAAAATTAATACAATCCATTGGGCAAACATCTTCACATGCCGAACACTCAATACAAGTACTCTCAGTGAAAACGGTATGTACATCGCAATTAAGGCAACGGCTAGCCTCAGCTAAAGCAAGTTGCTCATCAAAACCTAATTCTACTTCAGCCGTTAATGTCTTCACTGCTTCATCCCACGTTATATGGGGCACTAAATTGCGCTTTTGGTGATCGATGCCACTTTGGTAACTCCATTCATGAATGCCCATTTTTTGGCTGATAAGATTAAAGCTTGTGTCAGATCTATCCTCTATGGGGTCGGCATTTTGACAAAATAGATCGATGGAAATAGCTACTTGATGACCGTTTGCAACGGCAGATATGATATTTTTAGGGCCAAAAGCCGCATCACCACCAAAAAAGACTGACGGTAGAGTAGATTGCAACGATTGATCATTAACTTTCGGTCTATCCCATTGGTTGAAGGTGATGCCGATATCGCGTTCAATCCATTCAAAGGCTGTATCTTGGCCAACGGCGACTAATACTTGATCACATTCAACCAGTAAAGTTTCACCGGTTGCTTGCAGAGTACGATTACCTACTTTGTCATAAACGGAGTCAACTTGTTCAAAAAGCACTGCGACTAACTTACCTTGCTCAACTTTATATTCCAGCGGATTATAATTGGGTAAAATGGTAATGCCTTCGGCTGCGGCATCTTCTTTTTCCCAAGGCGACGCTTTCATTGCCTTAAAACTTGATCGCACTAATACGGTAACTTCTTCTGCCCCCATCCGTTTAGCTGTTCTACAACAATCCATCGCGGTATTACCACCGCCAAGTACGACAACTTTTTTAGGTGCAGGGTTTTCAGTAGAGTATTTCAAATGTTCAAAAGAGACTTTTGCTAACCAATTTATTCCCGTATCAATTTGCGGTAATTCAGACCTTCCATCAAGTTGATCATGACCAGGGATTTTCAGCCACCTACCATTAGGGGCTCCTGTGCCAACAAATATGGCATCAAAGTGAGCTTGTAGTAGTTTGTCTAATGAAGTGACCTCTTCGTTAAAGTGACATTCAAGACCCATATTAATAATGTAATTTAACTCTTCATCAAGTACTGCCTCAGGTAGGCGAAAAGCGGGTATTTGGCTACGCATCATACCGCCAGCTTTGGCATCTCGTTCAAACATAACCACATCATAACCTAAGGGCAGCAGATCTCGGGCGACAGTCATTGCTGTCTCTTATACACATCTGACGCTGCCGACGATCTACTCTGTGTAGA
>OJCW01000479.1_pt1 | contig 13139 bp, 14 predicted proteins | sample 1592461 | NCBI WGS metagenome assembly OJCW01 (sample SAMN05416884, study PRJEB24817) | seawater metagenome | isolation source: Sea water | place: Canada:Atlantic | collected 2013-11 | reverse complement strand
TGGGCTCGGAGATGTGTATAAGAGACAGGTTTAATCAAGTTTCACTGCCTCAAAACTTATCTCTTTCTGGTATTAGTGGCAGTGTCTGGCAAACCAAGGTTGAGCAAGTTACTGTTGGCGAAACGGTGATTAAGCAAGTTGAGACTGAATTAGACTTTTTGTCTTTATTTAGCTTAGCACCGACATTACCTGTCACTTTTGGGGATCCTTTATTAACAGGACCAGAAGGTGCGTTAGATATTACTTTCTCACAGGGAATTATTGAAATAGATAATTTGCGTTTATTATTTAAAGCAAATGACATTGCACAACAACTTACTTTACCTTTACCTATAACGGCGAAAGGTGATGTAGAAATTAACCTATCTCATGCAGCTATTAATATAGAAGACCATAATAAATGTATCACTGCTGATGGCATGGTTTCGTGGTCAAAAGCCGGAGTACTTGCTTTAGAAGAAAGTATTCCATTAGGTCGCTTTAACGCGAAGCTCGCTTGTGAAGAAGGTGTGTTAGCGCTAGTTTTATCACCGGAAAATAATTTAGGTTTAACCTTTAGTGCATATGTACGTAAAGGCGGAAGAGTATCAGGAAGTGGCTTTTTAAAGCCTGGCGATAAATTTCCACCAGCGCTAACTAGCACACTGCCATTTTTAGGGCGAAAAGATAGCCAAGGGCGTTATCGACTCTCTTTTTAGCTTTGTTATTTTATCGGGTTGTCGAGAATATCTTTAGTTAACTCACGGTAGTCAGAAATAGAGGTAAAGTCAGCGAAACTATTGGCTGGTTTTTTACTGTCTGGATTTTCTACCGCTAAAATATGTTTAATGCCGTATTTTTTAGCCGATTTTAATACGGGTAAACTGTCGTCAACAAATAAGGTTTTATTAACATCAAAGCCTTGCTTTTCTTGTAGCTTCTTCCAAAGGAGTTGAGACTCTTTCACGACACCAAATTCATGCGTTGAATACAATACATCAAAATACTTATCTAATTGAGTTCGCTCAATTTTCAATGATAAGGCGTCAGGGTGAGCATTGGTGACAAGAATTACTTCTCGACCACTTTGTTTTAATGCAGTAAGAAACTCGTCAGCATCTTCACGTAATTGAATTAAGTGTTCTATTTCACGTTTTATTTGTGGAATCGGCATTTGAGTAAACTCAGACCAATAATCTAGGCAGTACCATTCAATAGTACCTGTGAGTTGCTCATAGTGACTATGTAGTTTTTGTCTCGCTTTTTCTATGCTGATGCCATATTTTTCACTGTAGCGAGCGGGAAAGTACTCTAACCAAAAATAATTATCAAAGTGTAAATCTAAAATTGTTCCATCCATATCGAGTAAAACAGTAGAAATTTTTGACCAATTGAGCATTTAGAGGTTCCATAGTTGATGTTTATCGTGTCATTATAACTGTAATCAAATGAATTAATAATTAATCTTGAAAGCTTATGGCAGGGAATAACCAGTTACCCAAAATTGATGGTCAAAAACCAGTTGCAAAAAGTCGTTTGTTTACGATAGAGCAGCTTGACTTAACCTTTAGCAACGGTGAAAAACGCAATTATGAACGTATGATTGGCGCAGGAACTGGTGCGGTCATGATCGTGCCTATGCTTGATAATGATACCTTATTGTTAGTGCGAGAATATTGTGCCGGTACACATAGTTATGAACTTGGTTTTCCTAAAGGGCTGATAGACCCAGGTGAAACGCCAGAGCAAGCAGCCAATAGAGAATTAAAAGAGGAAATATCATATGGCAGTGAACAATTAACCCCTCTTTCTCAGATGATGATGGCACCTGCATTTTTTAATGCCAAAATGGATACTTTTATTGCGCGAGACTTATACGTTGCAACATTAGAAGGTGATGAGCCTGAGCCATTAGAAGTTGTTCCTTGGGCAATTAAAGATTATAAAAACTTATTAAAACAACATGATTTCAAAGAGGCACGTAGTATTGCTGCATTAATGTTGCTAATTGATCATCTTTTCCCACCCAAATTAGGATAAAGCATGAGTAATGAAAGACTATTAAGTATTGCTCTCGATAGCGCCCAAAAAGCGGGTGTTGAGGTGATGAAGTACTATCGAGATAAGAGCTTCACAGCTGAACTAAAAGAAGATGAAAGTCCGGTAACGAGTGCTGATATTGCCGCGAATGATATTTTGATGGATCAACTGAGAACGTTAACGCCTGATATTCCCATTATTTCTGAAGAAGTAGGTACTGTGCCTTTAGAAGAAAGGAAAAAGTGGTCTAAATATTGGTTACTCGATCCGATTGATGGTACTGGTGAATTTATTATTGGTAGTGGTGATTTTGCCGTTAATATTGCGTTAGTTGAAAACGGCTGGCCAAGTCTTGGTGTTATTCATGCCCCGGATCATTGTTTGACTTACTATGCACAAAATAATCTCGGCGCTTTTAAAGAGTGTAATGTGCAAGGTGGTAGCCAACAAGAGAAACGGCTATCAAGTCATCAAATTCATGTTGCTGATTACGAAGAAAAACGTCGCATTAAAGTCGCGATTAGTAAACGCCAACAACTAAACTTGATGGGCCAATACTTAAATGATGAGTATGACTATGATTATGTTGCTTTAGGAAGCTGCTCGCTTAAAAACTGTTTAATTGCTGAAGGGGGCGCTGATTGCTACTTGCGTGTTGGCGTTACGGGTGAGTGGGATACTGGTGCTAGTCAATGTATATTAGAACAAGCTGGCGGCACCATTATAAATAGTGAGTTTAATCCACTGACGTATAATAAAAGAGAAAGCTTACTTAATCCTGACTTTCTTAGTTTAGGTAATCAAAATATTCGTTGGCAAGAGGTTATTAAAGCACACAAGAAAGTTTACTAACGCTAAAAATTTCCTTCGTTATTAAATTGCTCGCGCGGTAGTATGTTTACGCTTTCATGAAGTTCAGAGTAGACTATTACAGCGCTGCCTCGTTTAAGTTGTAACTTAACTTGGGCTATTTTATCTGCTTTACTCGCATCAATGACGCCGTAATCTGTCCCCTCTCGTAAAATAAAGTCTTCAATAATTGCTGTTAGCGTTTCTTCGTTTATTTGTTCTAATGGAATTATCATCGGTTATTTCTCTGAATTATTAGTTAAGCTTTATGTAAAAGTCGACTATACCTAGCCCTAACCCAATCATCATTTCAGTTTATGGGACATTACTGTATGTACACCGAATATGGCCGCCATGACTTAATACAGCTAATATTAAATAAGAGGCGCTTGCACTTGTAGTCGTGAGTTTTTAAATTGAAAGAAAGTCTCATTAGCACTATGCATATGTAATGATTGAATTAAAAAAGCTCGATTGTACGTGAAAGCAAAAGGCAAGGCTACGTACTAAAAAGCGCTATTATCGTGTGATTATACGTGGCAATGAAGGATTGATGCTATTGTAGTAGGTAGAACATTACCTTTGCATGTACTGTGTAGTTAAGGCTATTAGCCATAACGTCTAGTATCGCAAAGGTAGGGATGTTAATTGAATAAAGTTAGGGTTTTATATTATTGTTTATCTTCGTTGATATTCTTAAGAAAATAATAAACATAATATGCACATATACCCAACATAATGACCATGCCACCAAAGGCAAACATAACAACGGGATCATTGGCTAACATATTTAACAAGTTCATTTTGTGCTCCTTATATTTTTGTTGTATATATTATAAGAAGTTGAAATCAACCAGTATGTGATACAGATCAATAAAAGCCATTCTTTTGAGCTGTTACAGCTTTTATTTTCAGCTGCCTTTTGATTTGCTTATAAATACGATTGGCTTTTTCTATCGCGTTGTTTTTTTTGGCCGTTGATAATTGCCGTTCATCTATTAAGCGACTTTGTTTCGCATAATGATAGCCATTCCAAGAAGCGATAGTGTTCCAGACGAGTGACATCTCAGTGTTTTTTTCTACCCCTTTTCCCTCACTGTACAATAAGGCTAAATTGTATTGTGCTAAAGCATAGTTTTGGTTAGCAGCATAACGGTATAAGCGGGCCGCTTTCACATAGTCTTGTTCTATACCCTTACCGTTAGCATACATGAGTGCTAAATTATATTGCGCACTTGCTAACCCCTTATTAGCGACAGCACGGGTTAACTGATAAGCTTTTGTTAAGTTTTTTGGGGTTAACTTACCTTCGCTATAAATTAATGCCAACTCAAACTGAGCATCAGTGAAGTTTTGTTTGGCCGCAAGCTTAAATAACACTAATGCCTTTTGATTATTTTTTTCAACGCCGTAACCGTGTTGATAAACCGTTGCCATTTGGTATTGAGCAGGGGCGTAACCTCTGGCAACTAATGGTTGAAACTGTTTAATAGCCGCATGAAATTCACCGCGATTTAGCTCGTATATACCAAGTTCTAGATCATTACCCTGACTGAATGTTGAGAAGCTACTCAGAAATAAAAAAAGTAATGGCGCTAATGTTGTTGGCATCTTCTACTCTTGTCGTTGAATCATGTAAGGCTGATATAGGTAGGTATTAACTACAGTCTAGCCTAAGATGATAACTTATAAGCTTTGAATTTCTTCAATTTGCTCAGCTAACTCTAACCATAACATTTCATGCTCTTCTACTTTGTCTTTTAAACTGGCTTGTAGTTTTAATTGTGTAGTTAACTCATTTTTACGCTCTGATTGATAAATATCACTATCGCTAAGAAGGGCTTCAACTTGTGTAAGTTCATCTTGCCATTGACTAATTCTTTTCTCTAGTTTGTCTGCTTCTTTACGTAGAGGCGCTGATTTCTTTCGTAGCTCTGCTTGCTGTTGGCGCAGTTGTTTTTTATCTACCCCTTTATCTATCGTATTCTTAGTGCTGCCAAGGGTTTGTTTTTTATCATCATTAAGCCATTGTTGATAGTCATCAATATCACCACTAAAATCACTGACTTTACCGTTAGCAACTAGATAGAATTCATCAACACACGATTCAAGTAAGAACCTATCATGAGCGATAAGTATAATTGCACCGCCGAAGTCTTGCAGCGCCATGACTAAGGCTTGACGCATTTCTAGATCTAAATGGTTGGTTGGCTCATCTAGTAGTAACAGTTGCGGTTTTTCTAACACAATTAATGCTAAGACTAAGCGAGCTTTTTCGCCCCCTGACATGGTATTTACTGACTCTAGTGCTTGATCGCCACTAAAACCAAATTTACCTAAAAAGCTTCTCGCTTGTGGTTCACCTAAGGTGGGCTTCGCGCGAATAATATGATCAACAGGACTTGAGCCACTGTGTAATTGCTCTAGTTGATGCTGAGAAAAATAACCTATTTTTAATTCTTGGGCGCAATAACGCTCGCCATTAATCAATACTATTTCACCGGCTAAAGATTTGATCAGTGTCGATTTACCCGCACCATTTCGTCCCAAAAGGCCAATGCGACTACCAGGTACTAAGGTTAAGCCAACGTCATTAAGAATAATTGTTTCGCTATTATAACCACACTGGCTTTCAGTTAATGATAATAGAGGATAGGGCAGACTTTCTGGTTGTTCAAAACTAAAAGTAAATTGGCTATCAACATGGGAAGGTGCTAAATCAGGAAGCTTCTCTAAGCGTTTTAAGCGACTTTGTGCTTGTTTAGCTTTACTTGCTTTTGCACGAAAGCGGTCAACAAAGGCCGTTAAATGGGCAGCTTCTTTTTGTTGCTTTTGATATTGCGCATCTTGCTGTGCTAAATGTTCACGACGTTGTCGTTCAAAAGCGGTGTAATTGCCGCTATAAAGCTTGGCGCGCTTATGCTCTATATGTAAAATTTGGCCGATAACTGTATCAAGGAAATCTCTATCATGAGAGATAAGTACTAAGGTACCCGTAAAGCGCTTCAACCAGCGTTGTAGCCAAATAACAGCATCTAAATCCAAATGGTTAGTCGGTTCATCTAACAGTAATAAATCAGCACGGCTAATGAGTGCTTGCGCCAAATTTAAACGCATACGCCAACCACCGGAGAAGTCTTTTACTGGGTTAGCGAGTTGGTTTTGTAAAAAGCCTAAACCGTGTAGTAACTCACCTGCTCTGGCTGGTAGGCTGTAACCATTGATGGTATCTATTTTATTAATTAAGGTTGCTTCTAAATTGCCATTATCACTTGCCCGAGCTTGCGCTAATTGTTGTTCGAGCTGGCGAAACTCTTTGTCTCCATCCATCACATAATCAAGTGCAGATTGCTCAAGCGACGGTGTTTCTTGTTTAACGGTCGCTATTTCCCATGTCGCTGGCATGCCTAAGTTACCTGCATCAGGCGATAACTCTCCTAACAGGGCGGCAAAAAGAGATGACTTACCGCAACCGTTACTTCCTACTAAGCCGACTTTATGATTGGGGTGAATAGTGAAGCTTGAATCGCTGATAAGGTTTTTTGCGCCTCTATCTAAGCTTAAATCGGTTGCAGTGATCAAGAAAGTGTCCTAAAAGTAATTTTTGAAAAATTCGAGACTATTGTCGCTTTTCCTTAGGGGGTAGTTCAAGGTAAAATAGTTCAAATAGTATTTATTTTCCCTTTTGAGACCATTGCTGTGACTAATAAGATAAGAAAAAGATTTATTGCGGGTGCTGTTTGTCCTAAGTGTAAGGCACAAGATACGATGGCATTAACTAAAGAAGATGAGGTAGAGAAAGCGACTTGTGTTAGTTGTGGTGAGCAAATGACACAAAGTGAGCCACAAGTTGAAGAAGTCGTTCGTCAACATGAGCAGGTTATTGGGGTGTTTAAACCGTAATTATTTTGTACTAGGGATAGTTGTAGACGTTACTATTATGGTCTTAGGTGCTTTAAATTAAAGTGACAATTAAGACCAAAAGTAGAGTATTAGCGAAGAAGAGTGGGGTTAAATTTTAGTACTGAAGGAGCACTTGAATTTAGACCCAGTGGTGATATAGCGAATTAAATTAGCCTAAGCTGCCTATCAATTTTAGTTAACTCTGATGCACAAGAATTTCAATATTAATAGTGTGGCGGAGGAGGTTCGATATTATCTTGATCTGATGAAAGGTTGCCCGCGTCTTTTAAACGATTTGCCACTAATTGAATTTGCTCTTTCAACTCTGCAATTTGATTCTGATGTACGGCTAATTCTGTACTGAGTTGTTCAATCACATCATCTTGAAAAATGTTGCGAGACTCTAATGCGTTGATGCGATCTTCGAGTATATTAATTTCTTTGCTTTGATTGTGGTTCGTCATTACTTCAGTCTATATTACTGTTCAGTGCGCTTTAGGAATATGCCAACGTTCAGCATATCCAGAAGAGCTTTCTGTTATTAGGGTGTTATTATCGCTAAATGCGAGACTATATACAACGGATCCTGTCGGTCTCTTTGCTTCTTTTGGCGTAACATGCCAACTCGCGGTGCGTTTTCCAGTCGCAATATCCCAAACGCTAACCTTGCTACTTGCCGCGCCAGTCACTAAAGTTTTGCCATCGGGCGAAAAGCTCACAGTACTAAAGACCTCATGACGCTTAGTGCCTTTTAGTTTACTAACTAGCTTGCCTGTTTTTAAATTCCATATATGAGCTGATTTCATACTATCTGCTGAAAAGGCAAAACGGCCTTGGCTATCCAGTGCTACTTGTGACACTCGACTAGTATGATTGAATTGATAAATAACTTGGCCTGAAACAGTGTCCCAAATATAGGCAATAAAGTCGTTACCTCCTGACATCGCTACTCTGCCGTTAGGCATCATATCAACGGAGTTTATTTTTTCTTTATGACCTAAAAACTCTAAACGCCTACCAGTATCTACTGCTACATGAACGACAACACCATTACTTTTACCAATAAGTAAGTAATTACCATTATTGCTAACGGCTATATCACGAATATTTGACTCACGAACCTTCCAGTAACCTTCTGATTTACCGTTATTAATATTCCATAGAGCAAAATTGTTGCGACTAGCCGTTAATGCATGACTATTATTATTGCTGATATCAATGGCTAATACTAAATTGTCACTGCTATCTTGCTGTTGTGCCCATTGGTATTTCAGTGCATTTTCTTCTAAATCCCAAACGCTAATGCCGTGATGAATTGAAGAGATAACACTCCACTTGGCATCATGTGATATATCACCCGCATAACTACCTTCTATTGCGTGTTGATATCTTTGAATGGGCTTGTCGCCAGCAGGACTACATGCAAATAATGAAAGGCCCGATAATAAGACAGTGACGGTAAGTCTAATTATAGATAACAGGTGTTTTTTATGTTTTGAAAAATTCAGCAACATATTAATACTTTTTTATTTTATCAATTCTCGTTAGTATAAGGCGTTTTTTTAAATTGTTTAGCTTTATTTTTAGTTTAGCTAGAATGATAAATGGATTGGGGAACCCTCCAATTGTGATGTTTTAATGGAGAAATAAATGAAATTATTTAAACCCACTTTAGTTGCAGTTGCTTTAATTGCTGTGGCTGGTTGTCAAGAAGGCGCTCAAAAAGCTGAGGCAAAAGCCCCTGTATTAGAAACAGAAATACAAAAACAAGCTTATGGTTTAGGCGCTTCTATTGGTAATTACATGCAACGTAATTTAGATGAGCATGGCAAGTTAGGGTTGGCATTAGATAAAGAATTAATTGTACGTGGTTTTGTTGATAGCATTAATGATAAATCAGTAATTGAACAAGAAGAAATTCAAACATTATTGACTAACCTTGAACAAACGATGAAAACAAAACAACAAGAGATGTCAGTAACAGAAGCTAAAGAGAGCTTAGAGGCAGGTGCGAAGTTCCTTGAAGAAAACGCCAAAAAAGAGGGTGTAAAAGTTACTGAGTCAGGTATTCAATACACAGTTTTAACAGAAGGTACGGGCGAAAAACCTGTAGCGACTGATACCGTAAAAGTTCACTATAAAGGTACTTTTTTAAACGGTGAAACTTTTGACAGCTCTTACGATCGCGGTGAACCTGCGGTATTCCCATTGAACCGTGTTATCAGAGGTTGGACTGAAGGCGTACAATTGATGTCGGTTGGTTCAAAATATAAATTTACAATTCCTTCAGATTTAGCGTACGGTCCAAAAGGTAATCCGCCACGTATTCCAGGGAATTCTGTATTAGAATTTGAAATTGAGTTATTAGAAATTAGAAGTTCAGGGCAAGCTCCTGCAGTAGATGCTCAACCTACTGAATAAAAAATAAATACGAGTGACTAGATAAATAGTTACGCTTAACGTTATACGTTGTGAAAAGCCATCTACAAATAATGTAGATGGCTTTTCTTTTAATTAAACAGTACTTTTGGTGAAGATGTAATGAAAAAACTATTAATCATAGGCTGGGTTTGGCCTGAGCCCAACTCTTCTGCAGCTGGCAGTCGTATGTTGCAATTGATTAAGTTCTTTCACCAGCAAGGTTATGACATAACCTTTGCGTGTACTGCTCAACGTACTGAACATATGGCAGATTTATCTCAATTGAATGTTGACTGTATTGACATTTACTTAAACTGTTCTAGCTTTGATGATTTTATTGATGAACTACAACCTGATGTTGTGATGTTTGACCGTTTTATGATGGAAGAACAATTTGGCTGGCGTGTTAGTGAACACTGCCCAGAAGCATTGAGAATATTAGACACCGAAGATTTATTTTGCTTACGAAATGCCCGCCATAACGCTTATAAACAAAAGCGAGCGATGACAAATGCTGACTTATTAGATTCTGATCTAGCTAAAAGAGAGGTGGCAGCTATTTTTCGCAGTGACTTAACGTTAATGATCTCACCTGTTGAAATTGCTTTATTGAGTGAATTATTCAAAGTCGATTCGAGTTTATTGCATTACTTACCTTTTGTGTTTGAGCAAGCACTGCGACAACAAAGCAATCCTTCTTATCATCAGAGGAATGCTTTTATTTCCATTGGGAATTTTCGTCATCCACCGAACTGGGATTGTGTCTTATGGCTAAAGCAGCAAATTTGGCCCTTAATTCGCCAGCAATTACCTAAAGCAGAACTGTTGATCTGTGGCGCTTATCCTCCGCCAAAAGCCACCGACTTACATGATCCTAAGTCAGGCTTTTTAGTCAAAGGCTGGGTTGATGATGCGATGCAAACAATGCAATCAGCAAGGGTCTGTTTAGCGCCATTGCGCTTTGGTGCGGGAATAAAAGGAAAATTGGCAGAGGCTATGTTATGCGCCACACCTTCAGTAACTACTGATATTGGTATAGAAGGGATGCAAACTGAATTACCTTGGCCTGGTAGTGTAGCAAATGACGCACAAGCTATTGCGGATGCTGCAGTTAAACTTTATCAACAAGAAAGTGCGTGGCAAATAGCGAGTGACTTAGGCGAAAAAAATGTGGAGTGCTTATTTGAGCAAGATAAACACTTTAACGTATTAGCTGACTCTATTGATGGGCTACTAACTAATTTAGCAGAGCACCGGCAGAATAACTTTATCGGTTCGATGTTAAATCATCACCACCATAAAAGTACTAAGTACATGTCTCAATGGATTGAAATAAAAAACAAAGTATAAGTTAATAGTGAGTTATATTTACTGGAAAGTCATAACTTAATTTTATTGAAACTATAGTGATGTTTCTAATAGTTTAGTTAATCGTTGTGCGGCTAATAATAATCTTTGCTCGATAATAATTTGATGCTGATTCAAGTAATTTTTGGGTAATCGGATTTTTCCTGTAAATTCACTGCAGTTGCCTTCGTTGTCTATTTGGCAATAGTTGACGCTCACACGCTTTACTAATTGATATGATTCATCAGCCCATTGCCATACTTGCTCTGCTTGCCAGTTTGGCTGTGACGCTTGATGCCAGTTTTTGTTTAATAATGTTAACCACTTTTCTTTACTGCGCTTTCCTTTATACAAAATACATTCATCCCAATACCAATGTAAATTTCTACATTTGGTCGTTAAATGGGAAAACATGACTCTATTGCCACCTAGATCATCAGCAAAGCTGATATGTAAGGGTTGATGAATATCTCCTAGCCAATGACCTAAAAATAGTAACGCTTGGGCTTGTTGCCAATTGACAGCATTTTTATTTTTCGCTAATAATTTTTGATGCGTCAAAATAGCTTGAGGTAAACAATTGTGGCTACAATCACCGGCTTTTATACTGAGATGGTCACGTGGTACATTCATATAATGCCAAGAATGGTACGCTTTAAATTCTTCTAAACGTTTAATTGCGTCGGGCCAAGTGCAGGCATTAGCAAAACTTACTTTACTGCTTGGCTTTTTATAATTGTAATGGTTAATTAATTGCTGATGCTTTTTGGGAATAGCGCTCAGTAAAGCAGAAATTTGGGTTTGTTTCGTCGAAGATAAATGCTCAAAAGCTAATTGACAGACAAGTTGGTGGCCTAGCTTTCCTAAAGCAAAACTAGAATTGGAAAAAGAAATACATAGTAAGGTAAAAAAAAATAGTTTTGTTCTCAAATTCTTTCCCTAGTATTTAGCTATGTAGTTTAATTTGAACGTAAGTACCTATTTATAGGAATAGTAAATAAGTACTTAGGTTAATATTAACGTCTTGGTCTTAATTGGCAAAAATTTGCATTTCTTCACCAATTTTCTTGCGCATTTCCATTAATTTTATTGCAGTATCATGCTGTTTTTGGTCGTCTTCTGTTATAGGAACCCACTGAGGAACCTGTTCAGGTTGACCATTTTGATCAACTGCTACCATGATAACAATACAATGCGTTGTTAAGCGGCGATTTAATGACTTTGGATCACACGCAGTCACCTCTAATGCGATATGCAGAGAAGATTTTCCTGTGTATATCACTTTAGCTTCAACTTCTACTAAGCTACCTACATGAATAGGTGAAACGAAACGAATCCCGCCAGCGTAAGCTGTTACACAATATCTACCACTCCATCCTGCTGCACAAGCATAAGCGGCTAGATCAATCCATTTCATTACTGCGCCGCCATGGACTTTTCCTCCAAAATTTACATCTTGCGGTTCAGCCAAAAATCGCAGGGTGATATCTCTTTGTGGTTTTTTCATTACTTAATCTCTTGAGGTTACCTAGTAAGAGAATTTAAATGGTTAAGGTTAGATAAGCAAATAATTAATATCAGGCGCTATCTTTTTTGGGTTATATACTGATGGCATATCAACCCACTGATATAAAGTAGTACAAGGGAAGATTTTGTTCTTTGCTACTATGTCAAATACTTTGAAGGAATAAATAGGAACATTTCACAACGGTCGAATTTTATTACTTATTTCATTCTATTTTCAGAGGAGATTCATTGAAAGGATAGAGCTTTACAATGAGTTGATGACGTTAAGTTTGGCAATAAAAAAGCCTTTCTCGAAGAGAAAGGCTTGAAATACTCGTATTATGGTCTTGTTAAACAAGTCTCTTATTATTTATATGTTCCAGCGTTTTATTATTATTTTATAGTTTTTATTATACTTCTTCGCTAGTGCCGCTATTTTATAACAAAGCACTTTCACCACTGCAACAACTTTAATAGAGTATAAGCTCGACTATTTTATTCGTACAAGATGTTCTTTTAAATACGGATGTTTTTAATCCATTGATTCTAAATGGTTTATTTTTAAATTAGTTGTATTCGTTTACTTGACACCTATTATATTCCAATTACTTTTTTTTATTTTTATTTACTAAATTTGAAATCGATATAATTTTGCAATATACCCTAAATGATATAATTGTAATTTTTTTATACCCTTGCGGTATATGCTGAATTAAAACGTATTTATATTTTTTTTGATCTGGTAATCGAATCAATTTATTACATTAGTTGTTCGTTATATTATTAGTACTCAACTGAGCCTATTCCAAAGTTACTTTCTTTTATTCATCCTACATCACATATGTTGTCATTGATGAGTTTTACTTTAATAAAGAGAGAACCTCATAAAAATGACTACCATCAGTGTCACGTGACAGTCTTTTAATGGCTGAATAATTATATTTATCGTTGTCAGGTCTAGTTTTTTTTAAAATAGAGCCTATTAATAAGATCTTCTAACCTTTCTTTTTATAAAACGTACCATCGATACAATTACCCCTGATGTACTGTCTCTTATACACATCTCCGAGCCCACGAGACGTAGAGGAATCTCG
>OJCW01000472.1_pt1 | contig 13355 bp, 17 predicted proteins | sample 1592461 | NCBI WGS metagenome assembly OJCW01 (sample SAMN05416884, study PRJEB24817) | seawater metagenome | isolation source: Sea water | place: Canada:Atlantic | collected 2013-11 | reverse complement strand
GCTCGGAGATGTGTATAAGAGACAGCCTTTATAGTCATATTCAATTGAAGATTTTTCAAAACAAAAATCTTCTTTTTGTAAAATCCCAAGGTGATGTCTAGATATTAACTGCGCTAGTGATAATAATACTGTGCTTTTGCCACAACCGTTATTTCCAACAATACCGTACACGCCTTTTTCAAGAGGGATATCTAGATCAGCAGAGATGATATGTTTAATATTATTTATTTTGAGATTAATGCTATCCATTCTTTTATATTTTCCTATTTATAATATCGGCACGGTATCAGATAGTGCGATGTGGGTTGTGCGTATAACGCCTTGCTAAGCGGAAAATAATGGTTGGCTATAATCGCGAAGCGATGGCCAACTGTTATTTTTCCGTTTAAGCAACTTGTTAGCTTTTATATTGCGGTATATGACTTGCCTTCAAGCAAGCCATTTGATGACAAAGTTAAACTAAAGCGTTTAAATAAACCAAAAAACTCATTATAAGGCATTTCTATTTCGATTTCGTTTAGTGCCAGAGCATCACCTTCAGCTTTCATCTTTTCTTGGATATTGTCATAACCACCAACATTTGAATGTAAGAACCTAACTGTAAGAGTGTTTTCCCTAACATTATGTACTGACGAATAAACTTGAATACCAAGTACAAAGCTATCATCAGCGATGTTGTGGTGTTTTCGTAGATAGTCAGTTGCATTTTGATTGTCATCTCGATCTGCATGGACAGAGCCATCAAGATCTTTATATTGAACACCTGCTTCGAAAATTGTCATAAATAATCCTTTTTATATATGTGATAGTTGAAAGTGAAAGAAAGCTAACGCCCTCGTTAATGGGCAAAATATTGTTGGCTAAAATGTTGAGGAACGAAAACAGCCAACTGTATTTTGTCCTTATTTAACAGCTTGTTATATGCTGCTTACTCTTCTATTAGACCTTGCTTTTTGAGTTCAGAGTTAATTGAACCATTTGTACGCCCAAACTCATCAGCAAGAGTAGAGATTAATTTACCACTTTTAAATTGCTCTGCCACATCATTTTTTTGCTCCTCGGTCCAAGGTAAACCAGCATTTTTAGGTAAACCATTTTCAAGATTTTCAGCCTGTTTTTGCTCAAGAGTCTTTTTAACTTTAGGCTGCTTTTTAGGTGGGTTTTTTATGAAGTCCAAAGTGGCAAATAAAGCTCTGATAGTATCAGGGCAATTGTAAGGGGACTCTTCAGGTAAAACTTCACCTGTTTGCGGATTTATACCATTAGCTAAAGCTTCAATGATTTTTAAGTTTGCTTCCATACTATTTTAAAACTCCATGATTCGAAAAGTATATAACGCCGCATTAAGCGGCAAAAAATTGTTGGCTAAAATAAGCGAGGAACGAGCAAAAGCCAACTGTTTTTTGTCCGTTTGAATGCCTTGTTAGCATTACGTGCTCATTAAATTGGTTTGAAACTCATTACCTTATTAGTGAGTTTTACTAAATCATCATTAGAAATAAAACTATCTTGATAAACGAAATACGCTCCATTATTAGTTAAATAATGTTCATCAGACTTTTGTATTCTAAGCGATATTTCTTTGAGCTGTTTTTCATCTAGGTTAGAATTTTTAAACGAGATTGCAGCAACAAGGTACTCTACTTCTCCTGCTCTTCGCCCCTCAACTCTCATTTTATATATTTTAAACAATGATAGTTTAATATCATTGTTTTGGTTTTTAGCCAGCCACCATACTTCTGGATCTTTAGGGCCAGCCTTTACCATGCCAAATGGTAACTTTTCACTAGACATAATTTCAGGAGCCAGTTTTATTAAGCCTGCTCTTTGAATTGAAGAAACCTTATCACTGACTTGGTAACCTATATTTCGCAATAACTTTATTCGTTTGAGTTTACGATGGCGTGTATAAAAATATGAGCCAAATGAGATTAACAATAGTAAAGAAATTATATAAATAGGGTTATCAAAATCTATATTCATTACTCAATCCTTGAATTTTACAACCAAACCATATGGTAATGCTAACGCCCAGCTAATGGGCAAATAATTGTTGGCTAAAATAGGCGACGCAGGAGCAAAAGCCAACTGTTATTTGTCCTGTTAAGCGCCTTGTTATGTTTTACTTAAAGAACACCCTAATAAATTTAGGAAAATATTTAGGTGGTATAAAAGTGCAAAAATAAAATACAGCTAAAGGGATAAAAATAGCTAGAGCAGGCAACTCTTTGTTACCACTGAATATAGCAAGACCTGATAATAAAGCACCTAAAACTGAAACTAATATCCAAATTCCTTCAACAATACTATTACGTTTATGTTCTGAGTGTTTGTAAAAAATACAAACCATTGCACCGATAAAAACTAGCGAAGTATAAAACAAGTGGAAATCGGTTGTAAAAGTGAAGTAAAGCAAAAAACAACCTAGTATTCTTGTTGTCCAAGTTTTTATGTTGCTGATTAAATCCACCTGAACCTCCGTAAAACATAACGCCCAAATAACAGGCTAAAAATAGTGGGCTAAAATGGAGCGGAGCGAACAGCCCGCTGTTTTTAGTCCTTGTTGATTTTCTTGTTAGGCATCTAAGCGCCCAAACAGCTTTGTGTAATTTTTGGCATAAGTATTTACTGTTAATTGTGGCCACACTAAAGTGCCATTAATTAAAGCAGGAACACCAATGATTAAAGCTACATAAAATGTACTTTCAAACGGCCATGTAATCGCTAATATTATACCTGACAAGAAAGTCAGCCTAGTATAATTTTTATACCATCTGATTTTTTTATACATTATAATAATTTCGTCTTCATCATCGAAACCTGTAATAATTAAAATTAATACGATCAAAGAACCCATTACTAAAACAAGACTAAAAGTGCTTGCTTCTTTTATTGCCATACCAATAAGTGAAAAGAAAATCACTATAAAAAACCAATTTAAAGATGCTCCTTGATATAAAAGAGACTTATCGATTGGTTCTAATGAAAATGGATTACGACTCATTATTGACCTAGATGCCTAACGCCCATTTAAGGGGCTGATAATTGTTTGCTAAAATGTGTAGCGAAGCGAAACCGAGCAAACTGTTAGCTGTCCCGCTTTAAATTCTTGTTATGTGGCAATTTTACTTAGATAGTCTATTACACTCATTATGGTATCTGTATATTCAATAAACTCTGAGGGAATTACTTCAGTATTACCAAGTATTAAATCTTGAAATTTCTCTTGGATAAGTTCCGCTACTTTTTCTTTGCCTTGATCTTGAAATCCAATCACTTCCATCGCATCAATTATGTCACTAACACTTGCAGTACCATTAAATTTTAGGGGTGGTATCGTAAAACCAATTGTAGCTTCATTACTCATAACGGACTCACTCCTTGAGATGCTTTGACATATAACGCCCAAATAATGGGCAAAAAATAGTTGGTTAAAATTAGCGACGCAGGAGCAAAACCAACTGTTTTTTGTCCTGTTAATTTGCTTGTTAGCTGTATTTACACCATGCCACTAATTAGAAAAAATTACGTAAAAACCTAGGCATTTTACCAATAACTGCAACAACAGAAAATGCTGAAGCAAATATGAATATTGATAATGTTTCAGTCCACTCACTATAATTTTCTTCATAATACATTGAAGCGAAATATAGAAAAAACATTAACCATGCAGGAACTGCAATTAATCCAGCTAAAATTCGGAAAATTGGTCTAGCTTCATTTGATCTCATGAATAGATACAAGCCTATACTGCTAACAGTTTATTATGAGGCAAAATTCCTTCTTTCTACAAGGTAGGATAAATCGTCCATAATTTTATAATCTTCAGAGGTTACTGTATTGTTCAGGTTAAATCAACGAGTTAAAAGTAGGGGTCAAAGTGGTTGATGAGTGAAAGAAGGCAAAAACCCTCTTTTCTTGTGGAAAGGAGGAATTAGCACCTAGCTGTATACATAAACAGTTAAATACAGATTTAAATATTGATGATTATAAAATCATAACAAGGGGACGTTATAAGGTTATATGAAATGACTGTTAACAAACTAGGCTAAATGAGTGACTATAAGTACAATTTACTTACTCACTAAGTTTTTAGTTACTTGATGAAAAAATATTAATTAACTGACATTATGCTTTAACGCACAAGCTTTACATATACAGGCTTTATTTTTAGCGTCACTTGGCACTTTGTTTAATAATGTTTGAGGAAACGCTATTGTTTGCTCACTGCACCAACAAGGCTGACTTGAACCACAAGCAGATACATTGGCGCAATGGTTACTTTGGTTACATAGCGGGCACAGGGAAGGGGTAATTTTTTCTGGTTGTTGTTGATGGTCATTATTTGATGAAGTTGACATATTTACTGTTAACCTTTCGCCTTAAGTGTATATCAATCGATTATACACCGATGTTTACAACGATTTACTTAATTTCGTTGTGCAAAATCATTTGTTGCTTTTATTAAGGCGTTAATTATTTTCGGTTCGTTTGCAACATGCCCTGCCATTTCAATGATTGATAGTTCAGCTTTAGGGAAATGTGTTTTCAATAAACATGCTTGTTCAACGGGGCACACCATATCATGACGGCCATGAATGATTTTTGTCGGTATATGTTCAATACTCGCTAAATTTTCTAGTAACGGCTCTTGGCCAATAAAGCATTGATTCATTGAATAATATAGCTGAATAATTGATGCCGCTTTATCGTCTTCCTTGATTGCATTTATTTCTTTTGATGTTTCATCAACGCTTAATGAATTTTGCCAATAAATAAGGCTTGCTTCCCAATGTTGTATCTTGTTAAAAGTAGCGTTTGATATAGATGAGTTTTTATTTGTGAGTTGTTGATAAAGGGTAGTTAAAGGCTTATTTTGTTGGAGTAAGGGTAGGGTATTAACCAAGTTATCCCAAGCCTCAGGAAAAACCTTAGCGGCGCCTTTGTTGCTATAAACCCAATCAATGTCTTGCTGCCTTGCTAAAAAAACGCCTCGTAATATTAACCCTAATATTCGCGCAGGAAAGTGTTTAGCATAATATAAACCTAGTGTTGCTCCCCAAGATCCGCCAAACACTAACCATTTATCTATACCAATATGTTTTCTGATGACTTCCATGTCTTGAATAATGTGTGTGGTAGTATTTTCTGCTAACGAGCCGCAAGGCTCAGATCTACCACAGCCACGTTGATCAAATAAAATAATATGATAGCGCTTAGGATCAAAAAAGCATCGGTGCGATGGGCGGCATCCTGAACCAGGGCCACCATGTAAAAATACCACAGGAATACCTGAAGGGTTGCCACATTGTTCTATATAAATTTTATGTTTTAGTGCTGACTTTTCACCCATGAGTTCGTCAGTTGAGTTGTCACTACCCATTGTGAGGTGATAATGACTAAAAGGCTCAATGTCAGGGTAGAGTGATAACATTTATTTATCTTTTTTGACTGAATTTAGGGCTAAAGCTGATCAGTGCTAATACGGCCGTTATCACCGTGGCGCTTAATACGACGCCAAAAGCTGTTAAGTTTAGTTGGCCAAACAACGCAAATCGTAATAATTCAACACAATAAGTAAAAGGGTTGTACTGACAAAGCCAGTAGATCCAAATGCTAGCTTCTTGCATTTTCCATAAAGGGTATAACGCACTAGAAAGAAAGAACATAGGGAAGATAACAAAGTTCATTACCCCTGCAAAGTTTTCTAATTGTTTGATTAAGCTCGATAGCAACAAACCTAACGCGCCAAGAAAAAAAGCAATCATAAAAACAGCAGGTGCTGCGGTTAAATAGCCTAAGAGTGATATTTCAACATCTACTAGCTGTGCACACAGTAAAAATACATACACTTGCATTAAGGATAAAAAAGCAATGGCAATAAGTTTGCAGCATAACAAAAATGGCATGGGTAATGGGCTCATCAGTAATACTTTCATACTGCCCATTTCTCTGTCATAAACCATGGAGAGTGAGCTTTGCATGCCATTAAATAATACGATCATGCAGCACAAGCCGGGGATGATGTATTCTTGATAGGTGATATAAGTACCGTAAGGTTCCATGATAGAAACCCCTAAAGCAGCCCTAAAGCCGGCAGCAAAAACGATTAACCACAGTAATGGCCTAACTAAGGCGCTAAATAAACGAGAGCGCTGTTGAAAAAAGCGAAATACCTCACGTTTGACAATGCCTAGGCAGCAATAAAAATAATGATTTAAGGTCATACTGCCTCCGTATTTTGGGTTAAAGCAAAGTAAAGCTGATAAATATCTTTTACCTTGTGTTGGTCACAAAGTTTACTGCTTTGATCTTGCGCTTGAATTTCACCTTTATTGATAATAATAAGTTGATCGTTTAGGTCTACTTCGTCCATCAAATGGGTTGTCCATAAAACACAAATATCACGTTGGGCGCATAATTCACGAACATAAGAAATAATGAGTAAACGGCTGTCAACATCTAAGCCAACGGTTGCTTCATCAAGTAATAATACTTTAGGTTGGTGTATTAATGCGCGTGCTATTTCTACACGTCGTCTATGCCCGCCGTTTAGCGTTCTTACTTTATCGTGCAACCGCTCTGTTAAGCTTAATTGAGCTAAAATAAGATCTATATTTTCAAGGGCTTTTTTAGGCGCTATGCCATGTAAAGAGGCATAATAAAGCAGGTTTTGTTTTACTGATAAATCTAGATCCAAAGTGCTTTGCTGAAAAACAACGCCCATTTCAGACATGATTTTTGATTTGTGTTGGCTTAAGTCATTGTCATTAATTTTGATACTGCCATGTACTGTTTGTGTAAGCCCTGTTAATAATGAAAATAAGGTACTTTTACCCGCACCATTTGGGCCTAATAACACATTAAAGCCATTGGTTAAGCTTAGGTTAACCTCGCTCAGTGCTTTTTTTTTGCCGTAAGCAAAAGATAAGTTGTTGGTCACTATGCCCATAATATTATGCCTTCACTTATTTATTACTGTGTTTAATCGCAACACCCCAAGGATAACGGCCAACTTTAATGGATTTTGTTACCTTCATTTTGTTGACATCAATAACCGATACATCACCACTTATTCCGTTAGTCGTAAGTAATTGGCTTTGATCTTGGTTAAACGCTAACTGCCAAACACGGCGACCTACCAATAAATATTTTTCAACAGCCATGCTTTTTCTATCAATTACGGCAACATGGTTTGCTGGCCCTAAGGCCACAAACGCATAATTTCCATCACGACTTAATTCAATGCCAACTGGTTGTACTCTATCTCTATGTATTCCTCGAATATGAAAATCAAATTCTTTAATGATTTCTTTGCTGGCTACGTCAATCACAACAACGGCGCCACCAATTTCAGAGCTAACCCATAAATGTTTATTATCTCTAGTGAACTTGGCAGATCTAGGTCTTGCGCCCACTAAGGTATTGGCTATTATTTCATTTGTTTTGGTGTCTATCCAGTGAACCATATTGGTTGTTTCTGAGGTAACCACAACAATATTACCATCAGGACTTACCGCAAGGCCTTCTGGTTCAACGCCAACATCAATTTGTGCAATAACAACACTGGTGGCAATATCTATTACGGTTAAAACAGCATCATCTTCGTTTGACGTATAAATAATTTTACCATTTGGATGTAGCGCAATGGTTTCTGGGTCTTCACCTGAAGGTAATTCACCTACAATTTCCTCGGTCACTAAATCAAGTATTTGAATGCGATCAGAGTCACTAGCACAGATGTAAGCAAGCGATTGGTCGTGATTAAAAATAATGCCTCGTGGTCGTTGACCCACGGCTATTTCTTTAGTGACTTTCTGTTGTTGAAGATCTATCACTGAAATATTGTCATCTTTTTCGTTGGTAACGTACGCAAACTCACCCGCGGTTACCAGTAGACTTTGGCTGATAAATAGTAAGCCAAGTAAAAATTTAATCTTCATAATGTACCTTTTAACATATCTATTTTTAATGTGAGTATTTGATTAATTATTTTGCGCTGCATAAAGATTCCTGCTGATCAAACCCTAACGTATCTAACTCAGTAATAGGGTGCAAAATGCCAGCTTGAGGAGATTGAGACACAAGCCCGTGTGGCTGTATTAAAGCAACGGGCATTCTTAGTTGGCCATTCCAAGAACGAAAACTGAGTTTACGTCCTTTATAGGCCGCTAATTTAAAATCGGCTGATTTAATGTAAGTCGCTATTTTTTCTACTGCCGCTGAATTTGTTTTATGAACAGCTTGAGCAATAGAGCGAACAGCAAGGTAGCCATTAAAATCAATTTCATTCATATGGCGAGTCGTGAGTTTATTAAAGCGCGTTTGCAGTTGGGCAGCGCCCCATTGTTCTATCACTTTGTGCCAAGATAATGCTTCAAGCCCAGCAGAGCCAACAACTGGCCTAGGTAAGTAGGTGTTAAAAGGAATGTACTCGGCAAAATCTTTTGCTTGGTCGGCAACATAGACTACGTCATATTCTTTAGATGTTTGTGTAAAAAGAGGGATTTCTTGTTGGGCACTTCGCCTTAAATCGGTATTAAAGTTCCATGTTCTCTCTTCAATTATTTTAAGACCATAACGTTTAGCTGAGCGTTTAAATGATTGTGCCAGGGCAATATCAACAGGTTTTTCGCCACGAATAAGTAATACTTTATTTAAACGTCGATAAAGTAGCCATTGAGCCAGTGCGTCTGATTTCATGGCGTGACTTGGCGCGGTATGTAAAACAGTATTTAAACATTGGCTATTGCGTAACGCATTAGAAAATTCACTGATATTGAATAATAAAATGTTTTTATTTTGCGCCCATAAGTTAACTTCAGACAAAACAGCTAATGGCGCATCAAGTATAAAAATAGCTTTTCCATTTTTAAACTCTTCTTGTAAATGGGTAACTAAATTTTGTTGTTGTTTAAATTCAAAGGAAGTAAGAGAAAAGTGCTGTTTTAAAAATTTTCCTGTGGTATTTGAATCATTTATGCCTAATTTTGCGCCTTGATAACCACTGTCACTTGCCATTTTTATAATATTAGACAATGCTGGTGCATGCTGTTTTTGTAGTTTTAGGTAAGTAATCTCAATGTTTAAGGGCATTGAAAAAACACTAAAGCTAGACAAAAGTGAAAAAAAGCTCAAGCTTAATAGGGAGATTGTTTTATATAATTTTCGTTTTAGCATGGTCTTTCATACTCATATAGAGAAGTCATAACGTCTTATTGCATATCATCATATAATAGTAACGATCTGAATTATAGGTAATATGTATATTATGATAAAACATATAACCTTATGTTTTATAGTTGTTTAATTGTATTTTTTTAGTTGAAGTTGACTAAAATCATACTAAAGGATGAGGTGAAAGTATCTAAAGTACAATTCGGAAATAACAAACAATTCGCTAGACTAGCTTCATACAATTTAAAAGTAGAACCAGAGGTTTTTAAAATGACTAAATTAAGTTTTAAGCAGAAGTGCTTGATTGCCTGTATATCTTTTACATCATACGGTGTTTTCGCCCACGGTTCGGTAACTCCGCAATCAATAGATTCGTCTGAATTACCTCAATTAGAGGAAGAGTGGCAAGAGGAAAACCCTTACCGTGAACTAACAGGCGATGTGCGTGAAAAAGTATTAAAACTTGGCTCATCAGCTTACAACCAAAATTGTGCTCGTTGTCATGGTTTAGGTGGTGTTTCTGGTGGTATTGCTCCTGATTTACGTATGTTACCAGCTGATTACGATGGTGATGAGTGGTATGGCTACCGTGTACAAAATGGCGCGGTACGTAATGGTGCAGTATATATGCCGAAAATGACCGAACATTTATCTCAAGAAGCGCTTTGGGCTGTACGTACTTGGTTAGAGTCTGTTAGCAATGAAGAAAAGTAATTCCCGTTTACTTTTTTTTATCTTTAGCTGTTGCTGGTTTATTTCTGCAACAGCTTTTTCTCGTTCTTATGACGATATTATCGAAAATAATGAAATAGTTATTGCTGTTTACAATGATTTTCAGCCTTTTTCATATTTAGAGAACGGTAAAGAAAAGGGAATTGACGTTGACTTAGCGCACATCATTGCAAAAGAACTTGGCGTTAAACTTCGGTTACGTTGGATGACTGCTGATGAAAATGTCGATGATGATCTGCGAAATAACCTATGGAAAGGGCACTTTCTTAACCGAACAGTGGCTGATCTAATGCTAAGGGTACCATACGATAAAGATTATTCTTTATTACGTGATGATATTGGTGAGTTAGTCCACCAGCATGTACATATGTTTGCCCCTTTTCATACTGAATCTTGGAAGGTGATCTTCGATAGTAAAAAAATAGAATCAGTAGAAACGATTGCAGTCTTTCAATACCATGATATTGGTGTTGAAGTAGATTCTATTCCTCAGTTTTATCTCACGTCAGCTTTTCAAGGCAGGATGAGAGAGCGTGCAAAGCAATTTCCGTCTGTTAGTGACGCTATTAAGGCGATGACAGAAAGTAAGGTTGATGCCGTTATGGGGTTAACAAGTCAAATTAGTCATTTTCAAGGGGCACTTTCGCCTACCAATTATCCGCTTGCCAAAAATGCATTTCCAATGATTGGGCGTCAGGAGTGGGATATAGGCATGGCAGTCAAAGCCGATTATAGGCAATTAGGCTATGCGATAGCTGATATTGTTGAGAACATGGTGAAGACAGGTGAGATGGAACAAATTTTCACCAAATATAATGCAATATACAAAATACCAAGTTTGTATAAAGAGACTGAATAATTTCTCATCCTAAATGATGAGTCAATTTCATACTGCTGTTCAGTAGTTATAAAAAGAACAACATTTTATGATTTATATAACCTGCGTAATTAAAATAAATTTAGCAAGTTACATTAAAAGTATAAAAAGCATCATAAGTAAATTGTAGATTCAATTCCATGAGGGAAAAACAATGATTAAAACGACTAAAACTAAAGCGTTGTCATTATCGATGATGGTCTCATTAGCGATATCAGGCATGGCAAATGCTGGTGTAACCAGCAAAGATATTATCAATGACCAAATGACAACAGATGATGTTGTTTCTTACGGCTTAGGCCTAAAAGGACAACGTTACAGTCCATTAGATAAAATCAATACTGACACTGTTAAAGAAATGCGACCTGTTTGGTCTTTTTCATTAGGTGGCGAAAAACAACGCGGACAAGAATCACAACCATTAATTAAAGATGGTGTTATGTATATAACGGGTTCTTATTCTCGTGTTTTTGCTGTTGATGCAAGAACTGGTGATGAGCTTTGGCAATATGATGCAAGGTTACCTGATGGCATCATGCCATGTTGTGACGTAATTAACCGTGGTGCTGCTTTATACGGTGATTTAGTTATCTTTGGTACCTTAGACGCCAAGCTAGTAGCACTTCATAAAGATACTGGTAAAGTTGTTTGGAAGAAGAAAGTAGAAGATTATAAAGCTGGTTATTCAATTACTGCTGCGCCAATTATCGTTAAAGGTAAGGTTATTACTGGTGTTGCTGGTGGTGAATTCGGTATTGTTGGTAAAGTTAGAGCCTATGATGCGACAAATGGTAAAATTGTTTGGGAACGTCCAACAGTTGAAGGCCATATGGGTTATATCTGGAAAAATGGCAAGAAAATGGAAAATGGTATCTCTGGCGGTAAAGCAGGACAAACCTGGCCAGGCGATTTATGGAAATCAGGTGGTGCTGCTCCATGGAATGGCGGTACTTACGATGCTGACGTAGATTTACTATTTTTTGGTACGGGTAACCCTGCACCTTGGAACTCACATTTACGCCCGGGTGATAACTATTTCTCATCATCTCGTTTAGCGATTGACCCTGATACAGGTAAAATTGCATGGCACTTCCAAACTACACCACATGATGGTTGGGATTTCGATGGTGTAAATGAATTAGTTTCATTTGACTACAAGCAAGATGGCAAAACTATAAAAGCGGCGGCTACTGCTGACCGTAACGGTTTCATGTATGTACTTAACCGTGAAAATGGTGATTTCATTCGTGGTTTCCCTTTTGTTGATAAAATCTCTTGGGCTTCAGGTTTAGATAAAAAAGGTCGTCCTATCTACATCGATAGCAACAGACCAGGTAACCCTGCTGATTCTAAAGACGGTAAGAAGGGTAAAATAGTTACCGCAACACCATCTTTCCTTGGTGGTAAAAACTGGATGCCAATTGCGTACAGTAAAGACACTGAATTATTCTATGTACCATCAAATGAATGGTCAATGGACATTTGGAATGAACCTACAGCGTATAAAAAAGGCTCAGCTTATTTAGGTGCTGGTTTCACTATCAAAGCTAACCATGATGAATACATTGGTGTGTTAAGAGCAATGGATCCTAAAACGGGTAAAGAAGCTTGGCGTTACAAAAACTACTCTCCATTATGGGGTGGTGCTTTAGCAACTGCTGGTAACTTAGTCTTTATCGGTAACCCTGAAGGTTACTTATTAGGCTTAAATGCTAAATCAGGCGATGTTGAATATAAATTCAATACTGGCTCTGGTATCGTTGGTTCTCCAGTAACATGGGAAATGGACGGTGAGCAATATGTTTCAGTATTATCTGGTTGGGGTGGCGCTGTACCTTTATGGGGTGGCGATGTAGCTAAGCGTATTAAACACTTAAACCAAGGTGGTAGCATTTGGACATTTAAACTACCTAAATAGTTAATATTTAGTTTAGTAAATATCCAAATAAAAAGGTTGCCATTGGCAACCTTTTTTTTGTTCTTTTTTTAGTTATTTACAACAGTTATTTCTTTTTACGTTTGAATTGGTCGTTACTAAAACGCGTTAAGCCTTTCTGTGATTTTGACTTCGGTTTATTTTGACCGTGACTTGTTTTAAACCCTTGTGAGTTATTCTTACCTTGTCTATTTTTATTGCCGATATTTCGTTGTTCGTTTCGCGTTTCTCGTGGTACTAAACAGTTTGGTGCAGAGCCAATCAGTTTTGTTAGACCCATTTTAGTTAAGGCTTCACGTATAATGCCCCAGTTAAGTGGATCGTGATAACGCAATATTGCCTTATGTAAGCGACGTTGAATTGTGCCTTTAGGAACGGCAATTGAACCACCTTCTTTGGCCAAATTTTTACTGGTTACATTACGTAAAGAGTTAAGTTCTGTATGGTAAAGGGTTGTTGCATTAGCTAAAGGTGACGGATAAAAGTTTTGTACCTGATCTAACTTAAAGTTATTTCCTTTTAGCCAAAGTGCTAAGTTAATCATGTCTTTGTCAGTCGTGCCCGGATGAGCAGAAATAAAATAAGGAATTAAGTCTGTCTCTTATACACATCTCCGAGCCCACGAGACGTAGA
>OJCW01000467.1_pt1 | contig 13469 bp, 10 predicted proteins | sample 1592461 | NCBI WGS metagenome assembly OJCW01 (sample SAMN05416884, study PRJEB24817) | seawater metagenome | isolation source: Sea water | place: Canada:Atlantic | collected 2013-11 | reverse complement strand
GTGGGCTCGGAGATGTGTATAAGAGACAGATGTAAACCCCGTCTATAAACTTTCTAACGGTCGGTGGTTTCAATTAAATGAGCGCCGCACGGTAGAAGGTGGCTGGGTTATGCTTTATAGCGATATCACCGCGTTAAAAACCGCTGAAAATGTTAGATACGCACAAGGAATGGCCAACAAATCTTTATTGTTACAAAGTTTAGTTGATAACCTTTCACAAGGTGTCATCTTAATTAGTAGTCAACAACAAATAGAAGTATGGAATAATCGTTTTGCTCAAATCAGTCAGTTATCACCCCTTTTGCTCAAAGATAAACCTTACTTTTCTAATATCTGTAATTTAACGGAACTTGATTTAGAGCCGAAAAAAGAGCATGCCTACCATGTTCAAACGTTATCGAATGGAACGGTTGTTGAAATTAGAGATCATCATTTAAGTAATGGTAAGTTAATTAAAACCTTTACAGATATAACCGAACGACATCGTTATGCTGAATCATTGAAAAAGAGTGAACGTTGGTTACGCTTAATTACTGATAACGTGCCCGCTATGATTGCCTACGTTGGTTCAGATTTAAAGTTTCAATTTACTAACCAGGTGTACCGAGATTGGTATGGTCATACAGCATCAGAGCTTTACGGGTTAGAGGATCATCAAAGTCGAACTAACTTTGATTTTAGCCAAGTAAAACGCTACGTTAGCAAGGCACTGGCGGGCAAAAGTGTCAGTTTTGAAACAGAAGAAAAAAACCTCGCAGGCGAGCTTTGCTATTTATTAAAGTCCTATGTACCCAATATTGATATTGAAGGTAAAGTGCTGGGTTTCTTTGTGCTTATACGTGATGTTACCGCACGTAGAAAAAATGCCTTAGCACTGCAAAAAGCTTATGACTTACTTGAAGTAAGAGTACAAGAACGTACTTCTCAGTTACAGACAGAAATAGAAGGACACCGACAAGCCCAAGTTAATTTAGTTGAGGCAATCAAAGAAGCTGACGAAGCAAACATGTCTAAAACTAAGTTTCTTGCTGCCGTGAGTCACGATTTATTACAACCTTTAAATGCCGCCCAATTATTTAACAGCTCTCTTGCTGAGCAAGTACTCGAGACAAAATTAGAACCTATCGTAAATTCTGTTGATGCGTCACTGAATGATTTAGAAAACTTAATTTGTACTTTGGTTGATATTTCCAAACTTGATGCTGGCGTTGTGCGAGCAGATAAATCTTCTTTTAAACTAGCTGATTTACTTAATAACTTAGCCAATGAATATCAACAACAAGCCCAAGAATATGAAGTTAACTTACGTTACGTTAATACAGATATTATAGTAAATAGCGACAGTGTTTTGCTCGCTCGTGTGTTACGAAATTTTCTTTCGAATGCTTTTAGATACACCGAGAATGGCAAGGTATTACTGGGCTGCAGAAGACATAAAGATTATGTATCTATTGAAGTTTGGGATAACGGCGTTGGCATCGCTAAAGAAAAGATAAATGAAATATTCAAAGAGTTTAAGCGCCTTAAGTCATCAAAAGTGGCCTTTAGAAATGGCTTAGGTTTAGGTTTGGCGATCGTCGATAAAATATCAAAAGTGTTAGATCATCCGATAAAAGTAAATTCTGTCCAAGGCAAAGGCTCCGTGTTTTCAATTGAAGTCCCCCTAGGAAAAATTGATCAGATATCTTCACAGAACTCGCTGCCTTCACAAATATTGCAAAATACGATTTTAGCACAACGTACAATTTGGGTTATCGATAATGATGCCAATATATGTGATGGCATGGCGCGCTTACTCGGAGGATGGGACTGCATCGTTATTACTGCAACTAGCCTTGAAGACCTAGCGCAACAAGTAGATATTTATCAAGACCATGCGGATATTTTAATTGTTGATTATCATTTAGATAATGATGAAACAGGTTTTTCTGCTGCTAACGTTATTAATAAAGGCCGAACATTATCAATTCCAACCTTAATGATAACGGCAAATTACAGTAAGTCATTGAAAAAAGAAGTTGCTGAGGCGAATATTTTACTGCTCAACAAACCAGTAAAACCCATGAAACTTAAAACATCAATGTTACATTTATTGCGTTAACACTTGGGTATAATCACGGTAAGTGGCTCGTTAATTTAGTTGTAAACACCTCCTACCTTAGTAGGATTCTTTATCAACAAATACAGGTAACACATTGAAAAACAATGTATTTTGATTTTTGATAGGTAAAGAGCCTAACTTGCAGTATACCATTCCTTAATTATTCACGTTACATTACCAGTGAGTTTATAATTAAGGAAAAAATAATGAATCGTCTCTTTGCACTCTCCAGTATACTCTGTGCATTTCCCGTATTAGCTGATGATATAGAAAAAATCAGTGTTTTTGGTCAAACTCCGCTTTCAAGTAATATATCTACAGACGCTAATGTTATTGGTAGCGCTCAGATTATTACGACTGAAGATATCTCTCGTGCTCAAGCAACCTCACTCGCTGACCACATGAGAAACCAGCTAGTCAGTGTCAATATTAGTGATGTACAAAATAACCCTTTCCAACCAGACGTTCAATATCGCGGCTTTACCGCTTCTCCTTTATTAGGTTTACCACAAGGGATTTCTGTTTATTTAAATGGCGTAAGGTTTAATGAACCTTTCGGTGATACCGTTAATTGGGATTTGATCCCTTTAGCAGCACTGGATAGTGTCGCCTTGTATTCAGGCTCTAACCCAGCTTTCGGACAAAACACTTTAGGCGGCGCTTTAGCCCTTAAAACCAAAAATGGTTTTAATTATACCAGTAATGAAGCCGATGTTCGCTTTGGCAGCTTTGGTCAACAACAATATACAATACAATCTGGCGGCAACAACGGTAACTGGGGTTACTATTTTATTGGTAGCACGTATAAAGAAGATGGCTGGCGTGACTTTTCTCAAAGTGAACTAAAACAAGCATTAGCCAATTTTAGCTACCAAGGTGAGACTCATAACATTGAGTTGTTAGTGGCTGGTAATGATAATGAAATGACGGGGAATGGCGCTGCCCCAGAAGAGTTGATTGCCATTGAAGGTCGCGAAACAGTTTATACGCACCCTGATAGAACAAGTAATGAGTACAAATTAATTAGCCTTTCTAGTGACTCAATTATTAATGACGATTTATCTTTTCAAGCAAATGCTTATTATCGCCAAAATAAAATCAACTCGTTGAATGGAGATGATAGCGATTATGAAGAGTGTGATTTAGGCGCTGGTGAAACCTTATGTGAAGAAGATGAAGGAGGCGGCCCACCAGAAATGGTTGATTTTGTGGGCTATAGCGAAGGTACTCCCCTGAGTGATATTTCGACACTTGACGCTGATGACATTGATGGTACCTTAAATGATGGTGCTACTGACAACACAAGTTATGGCCTTGCAACGCAATTAATTCATGTCACAAGCTTTGATAGTTTTGATCAAGAAGTCATCTTTGGCTTAGGTATGGATAAAGCGGATATCAGTTTTAAGAGTAATACTCAGTTTGGTATTCTTAATAATGATTCTGCTGACGATGATCGCTCAGTATCTGCTACAGGCTTATTTGATAGTGAATCCCAAGTGCGCTTAGATGTTACCACTGAACAAAAGTACCTTTATGCATCTTATTCAATGGCCTTCGAACAAGGCGTGACACTCAATTTTGCCGGTCGTTATAATCACAGTAAAGTCATTATGAATGACCTTATTGATGATGGAGAAGGTTCACTTGACGGTAATCATAAATTTAATCGCTTTAACCCTGCAGTAGGAGTCGATTACCAAATCAATGATAACTTCAAAGCTAAAGTTAGTTACAGTGAATCGTCTCGTGTTCCAAGCCCTGCTGAGTTGAGTTGTGCTGATGAAGATGATCCGTGTAAATTACCTAATGGTTTTGTTGCAGATCCACCACTTGAGCAAGTTGTTGCAAAAACGGTCGAAGCATCAATACAATACAATACCGATTCAGTAGCGGCCATTGCCACAGTCTTTTCAACGAGAACCATTGATGACATTATTTTTCAACAAGCGGGTTCAACATCGTCTGAAGGTTACTTTGTTAATATTGATAAAGTACAACGCCAAGGTGTTGAATTAGCTTACACCGTAGCATTTAATGATGTCACATTGGGGACTAGTTATAACTACTTGAAAGCAACTTTTGAATCACCGTTTGTTTCATTTAGCCCAGTAAACCCACTAGGTGCAAATCGCCAAGTAAACCCTGGTGACGTAATTCCTGGTCAACCACAACATCAGTTTAAGCTACATGCTGACTGGCAAATTAATGATGACATGAGTATTGGTTCAGAGTTTTTATATGCTTCTGACTCTTATTACCGTGGTGATGAAGCAAATGAGAATAAGAAAATACCTTCTTATTCTTTAATTAATGTTTATTTCGCTTATCAAATATCTTCACAATTAAGCTTATCAGCCAAAGTGGATAACCTGTTTGATCGTGAATATGAAACTTTTGGTACTTACGGTGAAGCTGATGAAGTTTTAGAGGACTTTTACCCAACCGTAGATTCACCTTATTTTGTTGGCCCTGCAAGACCAAGATCTTTCTCTGTAGGTGTTAATTATAAGTTCTAGTGATATAAAGATATTTGCCTATAATAAGGCAAATATCTTTCCTTCTTTTTTTATCAGGTGCTATTGATGTTTATATCCCCTACACGCTTATTACTTCTTCTTATCTGCTTTAATTACTTACCCTTTTATGTCAATGCCACTCCAGACTTACCTAATGTTCGTGTCGGCGTATTAAAATATGGCACAGTTAATTGGGAAATTGCTGTTATAAAGCATTATCAATTAGATAAAAAATATAACTTCAATTTAGACGTAATGCCGCTAAGTAATAAAAATGCCTCGGCGGTCGCATTACAAAGTAACGCCGTTGATATTATTTTGGGTGATTGGTTATGGGTCAACCGCCAGCGTTTTAATGGTAAAAGCTATACCTTAGCTCCCACATCAATTGCTACGGGTGGCTTGTACATTAAAAGCGATTCTTCGATAACATCATTAACAGATCTCAATCAAGCTAAAATTGGTGTCGCCGGCGGCTCTGTAGATAAGAATTGGTTATTACTACAGGCTTATGCACAAAAAAAACATCAACTAAATATAAAAGATAATAGCGAAATTGTGTTCGCCACGCCGCCGTTGTTAAATCGTTTAATGCTACGTAATGATATCGATGCGGCAATAAACTTTTGGCATTACAATGCAAGATTAAGCGCTAATGGCTTTAAGTTATTGGTGGGGCTTCCACAAATGCTAAAGGAATTTGGCATCAAAAATAATGTTCCCTTGTTAGGCTGGGTATTTGATCAAAACTGGGCGATGAAACAGCCGTCTTCACTCACTAGTTTCTTAAAGGCTTCAAGTGAAGCTAAACAGTTATTGCTGTTATGTGATAGTGAATGGCGACGCATACGCAACTTAACTAAAGCAGAAGATGACAGTGTTTTCGCTGCATTAAAAGAGGAATATAGAACAAGGGCATTACACAGCTTTGGCACCGATGAAATTAAAGCCAGTGAACAAGTTTTTGCTATATTGGCACAGCAAGGGGGCCGAAACTTAGTCGGTAAAGCAACAGCATTAGCCAAAGATACTTTTTGGCAAAATGATATAAATAACCTACCCTCTTCAAATAAAACAACTGAAGACTTAAAAAACCTTCAAATAACATGTCCAGTTGAGTAGGAAAATTGACTATTAATAAGCGCTTCGATAATCAGGCTCACCCTAGCAGAGTTTTCAGAATGTTAACGACTGCTTTCATGTCACCTGTGTATGGCCGCCTATTGATGTTAATCATCTTAGCGAGTTCATGGCAAGGAATTGCTTGGGCAGTTAATAGCACAGACTTCCCATCTTTATTTATTGTGATGGAAAGTTTTATTTATCACTTTTTCCAAGGTGATATGCTAGCCAACCTCGGAATAACCTTAACCCGTGTTTTAATCAGTTTTATTATCGCTATGATATTAGGCGTATTTATTGGTATTTTAATGGGCACCAGTAAGCGCCTTAATCAATTATCAGACACCTTGTTAATCATTGCACTTAACATTCCTGCACTTGTGACTATTTTACTGTGTTATATCTGGTTCGGTTTAGTTGAGTCTGCTGCCATTCTGGCTGTAGTGATAAATAAAATCCCCACTGTAGTTGTTATGATCCGAGAAGGCGCTCGTGTTGTCGATGAAGATCTATTAAGTGTTGCTAAAGTCTATAAATTATCTTTACGAAAAACCTTCTTTAAGGTTTTTCTACCACAGCTATATCCATACATTATGGCTTCAGCACGAGCTGGCTTGTCATTAATCTGGAAGATTGTCTTAGTGGTAGAGCTACTCGGGCGAAGTGACGGTGTTGGTTTTGCATTAAACACACTATTTCAATTTTTTGATATTGCAGGAATTCTTGCATATACCTTTGCTTTTATTTCTATTGTATTAGTGATTGAGAACCTTATATTTAGACCATTAGATAAATTGATTGCAAGAGGAGTTCATGATGATCGAGCTTGATATTGCCATTAAAGATAAGTGCTACGTTAACAGCAATGCCGTCGTGCTTAAAAATATTGAATTTAACGTCAAGCCAGGTGAATTTGTTGCCATTATTGGCCCTTCTGGCTCTGGAAAAACCACGTTACTCAATATGCTTTCAGGATTAGAAGATTCAACAGGACAAAAAATTCTATGTAACGCACAGCCACTTAATGCTCGAAACGAATATAAGCTAGGCTATGTTTTTCAACAACCACGATTAATGCCGTGGTTAACAGTTTTTGAAAATTTACAACTGGTATTAACAAGCGCACAAGTACAACAAATTGATACCTTACTAACGCAAGTTGGTTTACAAGGTAAAGGACATTATTACCCTAAACAATTATCGGGTGGCATGCAGCGACGTGTTGCCATTGCAAGAGCTTTTGCGGTTAACCCTGAGCTAATCTTACTTGATGAACCGTTTAACTCTCTTGATGCACCTACAGCAGCCAAGCTTAGGCTGCTGTTGGTAAATTTGTGTAAAAGTTGTGGCAGCAGTGTTGTATTTGTTACGCATGATTTAAGTGAAGCTATTTATTTAGCGGATCGTATTATTTTTATGAGTAACTCACCTAGTTCAATTGTTCATCAAGTCAATGTTGACCTGCCCAGACCCAGAAAAGAGTCAGGCAGCACTGAGCTTACTTGGCAAGCACAATTGATGAATCAATATCCACAAATTCTTTCTGGTAGTGTTGCTACCGACGACTAACGCTATATTTTTCATCCCTTTTTACCTTTCATCCTCCTAAAGTACTACTCAATTGGTGTAAGACTAAGGGAGGTTTTTTTTCAGTACCATTACCAATACCACCTTTCCGTTGACTTTTTTATCATTGGTGTAATTACAATAAAACCGATAATAACTAAAGGAAAGACAACATGACTACAAAATTTAAATTAGCTGCAATCGCTCTAGCGTGTACTTCAGCATTTAACGCAAGTGCTGCTGTTGAACTCTACAATAACGACGAAGGCATGACATTCAGTGCTGACGGTCTAATCAACATATTTTATTCAAACAGCGATACTGACTCAACTGATGCTGGTGGCAATACAACAAATAGCAAGCAATCGCGTGTAAAAACAGGTTTTTTACCAAGCTATATTGGTTTTAATTTTGCTAACCAAGTAGGCGATTATAAAGTCGCTACGCGTTCTTCATTTTGGGTTACTTTAAGTGATACAGACACTTTCCGTGATGCATCACCTGCAGATTCAGGTACTGGTACAGCTATTGATATTCGTCAATTTTATGCCACAGTAAGCGGCGACTTTGGTGAAGTATTATTTGGTAAAGATTTTGGTTTGTTTAACCGTTCTAACATTATGGGCGATGAATTATTAATTGGTTACGGTCAAACCTCTGGTGGCTTAGCTGATGCAGGTGTTGTCTCTTTTGGTAATATTTCTACCGGTTACACTTACCCTTTCCCGAAAGCACAAATCACCTATAGATCGCCAGACATGAGCGGTTTTAAATTAGCAGTTGGTATTATGGATCCTAGCAAGTTAGATTCTACTCCACTTAATCCTAATGACGCAGCGGCTACTAACTCAGATGAAGAGTCTCCACGTTTTGAAGCAGAATTAGAGTACAATACTACTTTTGATGAAGGTTCATTCAAAGCTTTTGTTAGCGGTGTTTCACAATCGACTAAATCAGTAACGTCTGGTGACCAAGATCAAACAGGTGTTGGCTACGGTGTTAACGTTAAATTCTCAGGTGTATCACTAAGTGCTTCTGGTTTTAGCGCTGAAGGTATAGGCGCTTTAGATCAAATACTTACAGATGAATCAATTGAATCTGATGGTTATCTTGTACAAGCTTCTTACACAATGGGCGATAACCGCTTTGTATTATCTTATGGTGAAACCGAAACAGATGATGGAGCTACTAAGGCAACAAATAGTAATAGCAATATATCTTATTTCAGAACAGTTATTCCTGGAGTTACCCTTGTAGCTGAACTAAATAAAACTGAATCAGATAATAATCAAACTTCCGTAGCTGAAGAGAATAACGTATTCTCAATTGGTGCTGTTGTAACGTTCTAAATTAATAAGAATAAAATTTAGACACGTATTAGGAGCAGAAAGCTACTTTCTGCTCCTTACGTTTAAAAATAGGAAACATTTAACAAATAAACATTATAATTGTATATTTTATAACGTAAAGATGAGAACCTTACAGGTGAAGAATGATTAAATAATTAACAAGATATTATTAATAATTAAATCACTCTGTCCTAGTCGCAAAGTGGATTTATTTCAATAGGCATTACCATGTATAAAATTTTAGTCGCTGATGATCACCCGTTATTTAGAGATGCAGTCATAAACATTCTTTCTCAAACTTTTCCTGAGTCTGAAATTTTAGAGTCCAAAGATATAGAGTCAACCCTTTCCGTTGTAAAAGAAAATTCAGATATTGACTTAATCTTACTTGATTTAAACATGCCTGGCATGTCAGGCCTTGCTGGTCTACTTGACTTACGTAACCAATACCCAACAATACCAGTCGTTATCATTTCAGCAGAAACTGAAAAACAAGTTATTTTACAAACTATTGCTTATGGTGCGGTAGGTTTCATCGCTAAATCATCGGCAAAAGACGTAATAGGTGAAGCGCTTCAAAGTATCTTCGAAGGTAACGTTTATTTACCTGCTGATATTATTCGATCGCAAGCTACTGTAAACAAAACAAAAGAATTCGAAGTATTACCAGAAAAAATGTTTTTATTAACCCGCAGAGAGTTAATGGTGTTAAAGCATTTAACTAAGGGCGAAGCGAATAAACAAATTGCTTTTAACTTAAATATTTCTGAAACAACCGTTAAATCACATGTTTCATCTATCTTAAAGAAATTAGGTGCTTCAAACCGCGTTAAAGTGGTGGTTGGTTGTAGCGATATTGATTTTAACCAATATTTGAAACGCTAATATTTCAACCTTGTAAAACTATGCTAGTTTGTTCTATCTAGGCCACTACATAACAAGCAATAGCACCCTCTACTCCAATGTACATAGTTATACTCCTCTGTTTAGTGTGCTTGTAACACCACCGCAGGGGTTATAAAAACACTTCAGACAATCTAGCATTATAAAATGGTCATGGCTATTTCACTACTCCTATGACTTTACCTCCATCGGCACTCAATATTTAGGATAAATAAATGAGAGCTTATCAAGTAATAACTGCAGATGGTATTGAACAAATTAATACAGAAATTCCCACACTTAAATAAGATGAAATATTGGTGAAAATGAAAACCTGTTTTCTTAACTACCGTGACTTACAAAAACTAGCCATTTATAAAACAACGATACAATCTATCCTTGTTTTTTGTTTGTATCATTAGTAATCATAACGTGATTTATTTGGCTATAGCTGCTGCCTTATAAAACCTACTAGCCCTAGACCCCAACATTCTCCCTATAAAAACACCCAATCAATTTTTATTTTGAAACGTTAAAATTAGTTTTTTTTCTTAAACCTTGTATAATGCGCGGCACTATTTACACAGTTATAACTCTTGTTACGGAAGCCTTATGCTAGCAGCAAACAACATCACTCAACAATTTGGCGCAAAACCATTATTTGAAAATATTTCACAAAAATTTGGTGGTGGTAACCGTTATGGTTTAATCGGCGCTAATGGTTGTGGTAAATCTACTTTCATGAAAATTTTGGGTGGTGATTTAGAGCAAACTTCAGGTAATGTTAGTTTAGATACTGGTGAACGTTTAGGTAAGTTACGTCAAGATCAATTTGCCTTTGAAGAGAACAGTGTGATTGATACCGTTATTATGGGCCATACAGAGCTGTGGGCTGTAAAAGAAGAGCGTGATCGCATTTATGCTCTACCTGAAATGAGTGAAGCCGACGGAATGAAAGTTGGTGATTTAGAGTCTGAATATGCTGAGATGGATGGTTATTCAGCAGAGAGTCGCGCTGGTGAGTTATTAATGGGGGTTGGTATTCCTGTTGAGCAACACTACGGTTTAATGAGCGAAATTGCGCCAGGTTTCAAATTACGAATTCTTCTTGCTCAGGCGTTATTTTCTGATCCCGATATTTTATTACTTGATGAGCCAACCAACAACTTAGACATCCACACTATTCAATGGTTAGAAGATACGCTGAATGAGCGTGATTCAACTATGATTATCATCTCGCATGATAGACATTTCTTAAACAGTGTTTGTACTCACATGGCTGATTTAGATTACGGCGAGCTACGTGTATACCCAGGTAACTACGACGAGTACATGCTAGCAGCAACACAAGCAAGAGCCCGTTTATTATCAGATAATGCCAAGAAAAAAGCACAAATTGGTGAACTACAAGCCTTTGTTGCCCGTTTCTCAGCTAATGCATCGAAAGCAAAACAAGCAACATCACGTGCGAAACGCATCGATAAAATTCAACTTGATGAAGTTAAAGCATCAAGTCGTAGCAACCCATTTATTCGTTTCGAGCAAGAAAAGAAACTATTTCGTAATGCCTTAGTTATTGAGAAGCTAAATAAAAGCTTTGAAGATGCCCATATCCTTAAAGATATTTCAGCCTTAATTGAAGTTGGCGAACGTATTGCTATCATTGGTGAAAACGGTATTGGTAAAACTACCTTCTTACGCTCATTAATGAATGAAGTCGATTATGAAGCAAGCTCTGGCGATATAACTTGGTCTGAAAATGTAAGTATTGGTTATTACGCGCAAGATCATGAATACGAATTTGAAACAGACATGACATTGTTTGAGTGGATGAGCCAGTGGCGTCAACCAACCGATGATGAACAAGCTGTTCGCGGTTACTTAGGCCGTTTACTTTTCTCTGCTGATGACATTAAAAAATCAATTCATGTACTTTCTGGTGGTGAAAAAGGCAGGATGTTATTTGGTAAATTGATGATGCAAAAACCAAATATTTTAGTACTTGATGAGCCAACCAACCACATGGATATGGAATCAATCGAGTCTTTAAACATGGCATTAGAACAATACGAAGGAACTTTGTTATTTGTTAGTCATGACCGAGAGTTTGTTTCAACCATTGCCACTCGTATTATCGAATTAACGAAAGACGGTTATAATGACTTTGCTGGTACTTATGATGAATACCTTGTAAGCCAAGCATAATATTATTTTGATTAATTGGACGAGGACTAGCTTTCGTATATTGTTCGTCCGGTAGTATTCAAAGGTAGTGCTAAATGAAAAACAAGTTATTTAATCAATATGATCAAGCATCGCTTGCCGAAATTATTTATCACCGCAGAGATATCCGTGGCAATAATTTTTTAAGCACCCCACTACCCCAAGCTATACTTGACCAAATTTTATTGTCGGCACAGTTGGCTCCTTCAGTTGGTTTATCACAACCGTGGGAGTTCGTCATTATTCGTGATAAAGCAACCAAAGATGTTATTGCTCAAAATCACCAAGTGGAAAATGACTTAGCCAAAGAAAAGTTTATTGAAAGTAAGCAACAGCTCTACAGTAAACTCAAACTTGAAGGAATAAAAGAAGCACCCATTAATATAGCGGTGTTCTATAAACCAAGTACAGAACCTGTTATAGGCAATAATTCCATGCCTGAAATGGGGGAGTACAGTGTAGTGTGTGCTATTCAAAACATGTGGTTAACGGCAAGGTCACTAAACGTAGGTTTAGGTTGGGTTAGTATTTTAGCCCCTGAAGCGGTTAAACAAACATTAAATGCTCCTAAAGAAAATAAACTTATTGCGTATTTATGCTTAGGTTATGTAAAAGAATTTCTCAACGTTCCTGAATTACAAACAGTTAATTGGCTTAAACGTGAACCATTAACTTTAATTGATGAAAGTTATACTTAAAGCAGAATAAACACGAGTATTTCTTTTATCTTCACTTACTTAACTAAAAGCTCGCTCAATATATAATTATATTGATAGTTAATTATTAAAAATGAGGTTATTCCCTTGCTCAGTTATCGCCACGCTTTTCATGCCGGAAATTTTGCTGATGTATTAAAGCACAGTGTATTATCACTTGTTTTGGATTATATGACCCGAAAAGAAAAAGGGTTTTGCTATATAGATAGTCACTCTGGGGCTGGCATGTATCAATTGACTGATGAATATGCGCAAAAAACAAGTGAGTATAAAGACGGCATTGCTAAAATCATTAACGATGTGGAAGCACCTGAATCACTTGAACCGTATTTATCACTAATCAACACCCTAAACCTTAATAGTGAGCTAGAAGTTTACCCGGGTTCACCAGGCATAGCGAAGGCCTTTGTACGTAGGCAAGATAGTAGTCACTTATTTGAATTACACCCTACGGATATTGAGCACCTAAAAGACTTTTGCCAACGATGGCGTAAGGTGTTTATTAATCAATCCGATGGCTATCAAGGCGTACTAGGTTTATTGCCACCACCAAGTCGTCGTGGTGTTGTTTTAATAGACCCACCTTATGAGCTAAAAGAAGACTATCAAAAAGCTGTGAATACAATTATCAAGGCTTATACAAAGTTTGCTACTGGTACTTACATTCTTTGGTATCCAGTGGTGAAGCGCGAATTAATTGAACAAATGAGCGAAACATTTATTAATAGCTCGGTAAAAAATGTATTACAAGTCGAGTTTTGTTTAGCAGAAGATACCAATGAATATGGTATGACTGGCACAGGGTTATTTATCGTTAACCCGCCATGGCAACTTGCTAAACAGCTTGAAGATATTTTACCTTATATGAAAGCTAAACTAGGCAGTAACGAAAGTCATTACACTCTCACACAATTAATTGATGAGTGATAATTACAGCCACTTATAGAAAGTATTTACTCTGTCTCTTATACACATCTCCGAGCCCACGAGA
>OJCW01000461.1_pt1 | contig 13585 bp, 10 predicted proteins | sample 1592461 | NCBI WGS metagenome assembly OJCW01 (sample SAMN05416884, study PRJEB24817) | seawater metagenome | isolation source: Sea water | place: Canada:Atlantic | collected 2013-11 | reverse complement strand
GTCTGCTGCGGTTGCTTCCTTCCGGACCTGGCCGAGTTCACAGAGTATCATTGCGAAGGGACCGAAAAGGCCACCATAATGAGTCTAACCAAACTTTAATAAAACGATTTCTTGGTTAGCGGCGCGAATTATCGCTAATCAAACGTTCGGATGCAAGCACTAGTTGGTAATTTTCGATTAAGGTTCCACTGCTTGAGTGATTTTTACGCAAAGAATGGCAGAGTATTCTGGTAGCTTTAAGTATTCAATAACAATATATAGATAAAACATCAAAAATAGAAATAACAAAGAACAATGTAAAACAACGGTTTTTAGGTCCTATTATTTACCCTTTATTACCCTAACGCTATCCAACCATTAAACGATATAGTATTCGCTGTTAAACACCGTTTTCATGTTGCGCTAACTTTTCATGTATCTCTAACAAAAATGATTTCATCACTAAAAGGTTATCCTTACCCAGTCGCAGTAATAACTTTTCCGTATCTTCTAACGCTTCTAGCTCAGGATCTAAGAATTTATACATGACACTCGGCTGTACCAACTCCATCGACGATTTGGGTAATTCCATATCCAATACACGGGTGATCGCATCTTGAAAAGTGTTTGTGAAGTCATCTTCATAACCTAGTTCACTATAAGCTTCATCAATTAGGGGTTTTATGTCTATATACCATTGAACCAAGCTTTCGCTATCCATTGACCTTAATAAATCTACATAGGAACTAAAGCGTTGACTTGAATATTCATTCCATTGCCAAATATTTTGCCTTACTTGTATAGAGTTTTGTGAGGGTTTTTCCGCAAGTTCATTAGGGTTTGAACTATCAACTATCGCGGAAAATTTTGTACTAGGTAATATAAATGGACTATGTTCATAAGCAATAAGCCCCTGAGCAAAGTTATCGGTAAAAACAACAAAGCGCCTAATCATATCTTCATCAATGATCAATTTTAATAACTCTTTACGCCAAGTAATTTCAGGTAACTTTAGTTTTAACCAGTCATCACTGTTATCTAGTAACGGCAGAGGATCTTTAATCTCTTCAATGATTTCGATAACTTTTTCTTCAACAATAACTTCAGGTATTTCAACAATAGGTTCAGGTAGTGGCTCTGGCTTTTCTGATGTTTCTGTTACTACTATTACAGGATCGTCAATCACAACTGGAACCGATTTATCACCAGTAAACTGCCATGCTACACCGATAGCAATAACAACTAAAATAATAAAAGCTATCAAGGTCCATGGTGCTTTACCTTGACCCGCTTGCTCGCCTTTCTCTAATGCTTGATTTAAGTTATCCATGTTTACCTATACATCATCATTTAGTTTTTCATGTCCATTATTCTTTAGGCATGAGTATGTGTGCTTTTTCCTGTGCTAATTTTTTCAAATATTCCCAAACCGTATTTACTTGCGATAAACGTTTACTTTCGGGGTGAGTAACAAGGTACAGGCTACGCACTAATTTAATATCATCAATACATAATTTAACTAAGCTAGCATCTTGCTCAGCTAAAAAGCAAGGTAAAATCCCAATTCCTAATCCACTTTTTATTGCTCTATATTGGCTAGTGATACTCGTACTTTGAAAACTAGGCGCTATATCAACACATAACTTATCGCTTATTTCTTTCAAATAAGAAAGTTGTTCAGTAAACAATAAACTATCAACATAACTAACCCATTCATAATTAGCTAGCTGGCTAAACTCTATTTTGTTTTGGATAGTCTCAAGATAACTTGCATGGCCATATAGCTGCAATTGATAGTCACAAAGCTTGGTAATAATGGTAGAGGTGTTTTTAGGTTTCTCGACGGCAATAGCAATATCAGCCTCATTTCGACTGATTTTCACATCACGAGCAAAATGGACTAACTCTATTTGTATATTAGGGAATTCTTGTTTCAGTGGCATTAAATGAGGTGTGATAAAAAAACTGCCAAATGCTTCAGTAACCCCGATACGAACTCGACCACTGTTTAGACTTTTTTTCTCTTTTATGTCATTAAAAGCTTGCCCCGCATCAAGCTCCATTCGCCGTGCATACTGTAATAATTGTATACCATCAGCTGTTAACACATGGCCATCAACAGTGCGCTCAAAAAGCTTAGTTGCTAAGCTTTCTTCCAGTTTGTGTAATCGGCGTGACAACGTTGAAGCATCAATGGTCAATCGCTTGGCAGCAATTGATAGACGCTTACTGCGTGCAACTTCTAAAAATAATTTAATATCATCCCAGTTCATCCTTGTACATTAGCAATACTGACAGTAAATTGCAAAAATGCAATGTACACTGCATTTTTACCTGTTGCTCAATTATTGATAAAAGATTACTTTAATATCAATTATCTTCTCATCTATTTAAGGCTTGTCATGACAATTAAAGAAATTCCACTGATTATCAATGGTGAAAAAGTTCGTTCAACTACTGATACTTGGTTAGATGTATTGAACCCCGCTACACAAGAAGTAGTTGCTCGTGTACCTATGGCAACTAAAGAAGAAGTAGAAGCAGCAGTTGCTAATGCTGCAGAAGCATTCAAATCTTGGTCAAAGGTATCTTTAACCAACCGCATGCGTATCATGTTAAATTTCCAACAACTGGTTAGAGAAAATACACAAGAACTTGCTGAGTTGGTTACTTTAGAACACGGTAAAACATTACCTGACGCTGAAGGCGAAGTGGGGCGTTCTTTAGAAGCTATTGAGAATGCTTGTTCAATTACTCGTTTACAACTAGGTGAAATGGCGAATAACGCGGCAAGCGGTGTAGATACTTATACCTTAAATAAACCACTTGGTGTTGGTTTAGGTATTACGGCATTCAACTTTCCATTAATGCTAGCATCATTTATGTTTCCACCTGCAATTGCCTGTGGTAATACATTTGTTTTAAAACCATCAGAGCAAGCGCCTTCTTCAACAATCTTACTTGTTGAATTAGCACTTAAAGCAGGAATTCCTGCCGGTGTATTAAATGTTGTTCATGGTGGACCAGATGTTGTAAATCAATTAATTGAAGCTGAAGCAGTAAAAGCAGTTTCATTTATTGGTTCAACTGGTGTTGGTACACACGTTTATAATCATGCTACTAAACACGGTAAACGTGCCCAATCAATGATGGGTGCAAAAAACCATATGGTAATCATGCCTGATGCTAATAAAGATCGTGCTATCAATGATTTACTTGGTTCAGCTTTTGGTGCAGCAGGTCAGCGTTGTATGGCTAACCCAGTAACAATCTTAGTAGGTGAAGCAAGAAACTGGTTACCTGAAATTGTAGAGCGAGCTAAACAAATGAAAGTGGGCCCAGGTACACAGCGCGATGCTGATTTAGGTCCTGTTGTATCACCTCAAGCTAAATCGCGCATTATTAGCTTACTAGACTCAGGTGTTGAACAAGGTGCTACGCTGCTTGTTGATGGTAGAAACTGTCAAGTTGAAGGGTACCCTAATGGTAACTTTGTAGGACCTACATTATTTACCGATGTGACAACTGATATGGATATATACACGCAAGAGATTTTCGGTCCTGCATTATGTGTATTAGAAGCAGAAACATTAGATGAAGCAATTGAAGTTATCAATGCCAATCCAAATGGTAATGGTACGTCTATATTTACTTCTTCTGGTTGGACAGCTCGTAAATTTGAAAATGATATAGATGTTGGTCAAGTAGGTATTAATGTACCAATTCCTGTACCAGTAGCGTATTTCAGCTTTACAGGCTCTCGCGGTTCTAAATTAGGTGATTTAGGTCCTAACGGTAAACAAGTTGTTAGCTTTTGGACCCATACAAAATCTGTAACTGCCCGTTGGTTTGAACCAGATCATCAAGACGGTACTGAAATTCACTCTACAATTAGTATGAAGTAAGTTTCAACGCTCTAGTATAAAGTAAATTGCGAGTAACGAAGATAACAATTTTTTCGTTACTCGTGATTAATCATTCACTCCCTATTTGTTTTCACTGACAAATTTTTGATAGTTTTCAATTGCCATCAAATTACCTTTATTACGCTGACAAACACTTTTTTGATATTGATAATTAAACACATCAAACCATAAATCTAATAGATGCCCATTCGATTTTTCTCCGAACATATCAAGCACTCTAGCAGCGACTTCTGCGGTTGAAAATTGGTGCTCTAATTCAGTTTTTCTAACAGTATAACGAGAGTCTTTCCCTACCGGTGATGCCATCGTATCGAGTAACATTTTTGGATCAAAAGAAACTAAAGGAAACTTATCCAAATAAGGGCTTTTCCTAAACATTTTTTTTGCTTCTCGCCAACTACCATCAAGCATAATAAACAGTGGCCTTTTACCCTGTTCACAATTAACTTTATTCGAATGAACTTGGCGATTATCATCCGCATATTCTTGTGGGAAAACAACAAATGGTTGCCACTTTTCATCATCAAGCACCGCTTGTAACTCATGATTCTTAGTCGTACGAGACCATAAAAATGCAAACGTATCAGGAATTATGTCAGCGATCAGCTTCCCCGTATTACTGGGTTTTAAGACTTCAGTGTCATACATTAATAATAAAAAGCCAGCCTCAGTGCTTACAGAGCCTGTTTTAGGCGCAATATCGCAAATACAATGTGTTGTTGATAATCGACATAAATCACAACGTTTAACTCGCTGTCCTCGTGATTTATAAGTGGTGGTACTTAAACTTTTTCTATAGTGATGTAAGCGATGAACTGCGTGCATGAAGAGTTAATATTAAATGAACAGAAGACTTGTGATGATAACATTACCGAGTCTTCTGTAAAATTTTTAGTTGGCTTAATTTTATCTCAGCGCTTCATCATTTACTGTTTTTCAATTGCGCGGAAAGCACATTAAGGTTTTTGAGCGAAGAAATATTGGTTTGTAGCCGATCTTCTAATTGAGCAATATTAACAACTGGTACACATAACGCATCCGCTTTTTGTTTAATTTGTTTAGTTCTGATCTGTTTTTCATTAGCAGCACGTTCTCTAAAGCTTTTTATACGGGCTTCAAATGAACGGCCCTGCTTTCCTGATAAAAGCATTTCTTGCCCCATCACAACCACTAAATTTCCCATGGCGTTTACCACGGCTTTCTCCATTACTAACTCAACGCGCTGTTTGAATTTTTTTCCAAGCATTTTTTCTGCCGTAACTACTTTATTTTCTAAAGCATTCTCATCAATGGTAATCCCATACTCTGGCGTAAAGCGCATGATAGCTTCATCTCTTAAAGTAGAAAGCTCTCGTGTTAATTCAGCTCCCGCAGAATTTCCTTCACCTAGTAAGTCATCAAATACTAGATTAACTCCCTCCAATGCGAGATCCACACCTTCAGTCGCAACTGTTTTTATTTGCGGTACCATTGCTCGAATGCTTCTCGCATATTGAGTAACTAACCTTTGTTGTGGGCCAGTTAAGCTCACTTCTTTTTCATGAACAATTAAACGCTGATCATCCTGAATTTTATAGAGAGTTTTCTTGTTATTGTCGCTACCTTTTGTCGTGTTAAAAAACTCAAGGGCTGATACCGTTAACGTTAAGCCAGCATCGAGCTTAATATGACAAGATTCGTAAGCATGGATATTGGTAGATGAAAAGATTGAGTACAGCACAATGGTTGGGAATAATGTTGCTGTTTTTATATTACAAAGAAATGAGTTAAGCATGACAATAGCCTTATAAATATAGTTTTTAGTGTGTATTTTGTTACGGTAATATTATTCAAATTGAGTGTATTCGTCATTGATATATCGCGGTTAATCATGCTGCATTTCAAACAGTCGTGATTGACAACGTTGAAACTCAAAACTAAGCTGTTTCCCTTGATACAGCTCGGTTATATCAACTTCTGCACAAACAATTAATTGTATTTTTCGATCATAGAACTCATCCACTAAAGCAATAAAGCGCCTCGCTTCATCATCTAAATGTCGTAAATCGCCCATCAAAACGCCACTTCGTTGATAGCTATCTTCAACACCAGAGAAAACGGCGGGTATAAGTTTTCCGCTAAACTGAGGCACATGGCTGATGAATACCGTACCAAATAAATCAGCAATTTGTATATAATCCCGTTGACTACGAGGGCCTGCGCAAAGGGCAAAAAAATCAAACCAAATATGCTTATTACTTTTACCTAGGTAACTAATTTCACGGTGATTAATTGTGATTGTGTTTGACGTTTTACTTGTGGGGTTATTCGCTTTAATCGAAGGTTCATCTGTATTAACAGAGCTGAACTGCAAAAATCGCTGAGCTAATAACTCCTCACCATTTTGATGAGTAAAGTAATAGTTTTTGTAAGCGTGTTTGTTGTTTGTCAGCCTATGGTCAATATCACCATCAATAGAGACAACCCGACAGAATTGGTTAATAAGGCTAATGGTTGGTAGAAATCTCTCTCGCTGTAAGCCATTACGATAAAGCTGCTCTGGTTGACAGTTTGAGGTGGTTACCAGCGTTACTCCTGAAGTAAAAAGCGCTTCAAACAATCCAGAAAGTAACATTGCGTCACCAATATCACTCACAAAAAACTCATCAAAACAAAGTAAGCTGATCTCACCTGCCCAGCGTTTCGCAATATGTATAAGTGGGTTATCAATCTTAGACTTGCTTAACGATAATTGTTTTAATTCTTGATGAATACTTTCCATAAAGCGATGAAAGTGAATACGCTTCTTTTGTTTTAGTGGAATATTCTCATAAAACAAGTCCATCAACATAGTTTTACCACGCCCTACCCGACCATAAAAGTAGAGGCCTTGTATAGTTGCTTTTTCTTCATTGGGGATGATTTTCGATAAAAATTGTAATGAGGTTTTTTTATTTATTTGCTTTGCTTGCTCAGCTAAAACAAGCTGCTCAGATAACTGCTTTAAGGCCTGTACAGCATTCAGTTGCGCTTTGTCTTCACAAAGCACATTTTGAGTAAGTAACTGTTGATATTTTTCAAGCAAAATATAAATCTATCTTGATACCCAAATCACTTCAACATATAGAGTTAAACGGAAGTCACTTTGGGTAGGACTTATTTTATACGGTTAAATGACGTACTTTAAAGCTACGGCCTTTCATTTTTCCATTCGTTAACTTTCGTAATGCTAATTTCAGTATTTTTTTATCTACAGCGACATAAGCTTTAATATCAAGCACATTGATTTTTCCAATATCTTTACCACTTATTTCTGCTCCAGAATTTTTAGCTGTTAAAGCGCCTAAGATATCTCCGGGACGAACTTTTTGCTTTTTACCACCATCAATTTGAATGGTGGCCATTTTCGCTTGATGCCTAGCATTTTTTAGAACATCAGTAGAAGGTAATAGCTCAGGTTTTATAGTCTGTTCTAGTGCATCTTCGATTAACCCGACCTTATACGTTTCTTTATCACTGTATAAAGATATTGCCATTCCTTGTGCGCCAGCTCTGCCAGTACGACCAATACGGTGAATGTGTACTTCGCTATCATGGGCAATATGATAATTTACAACTAAATCAAGAGCGTCTATATCTAAACCACGTGCTGCTACATCAGTGGCAACTAAAACTGCCACACTTTTATTAGCAAAACGTAATAGGGTTTGGTCACGATCTTTTTGCTCTAAATCTCCGTGTAATGCTAGCACGCTAAAGCCGTCATCATGTAAAGCGTTGCTTACCGCTTGAGTTTCTTTTTTGGTATTACAGAAAATAGCTGTCGATTCAACAGGGTTATCAAGTAATAATAAACGTAACGCTGCAAACCTATCACTGTCGTCTTCAACATGAAAAAAGTGCTGATTAATATTAGTTTGATCTTCACTCGCACTCACTTTCACCATGACAGGTTCAGTCATAATACTTTCACTAATAACTTGAATTTGTTTTGGAAAGGTCGCGCTAAACAATAATGTTTGTCGATCAAGTGGAGTACGCTCGATGATATTATCAAGCGCTGCCTCAAAGCCCATTTCTAACATGCGATCGGCTTCATCTAGAATAAGTAAGTTTAAATCGTCTAGCTTAAGCGTACCTTTGATAACATGTTCTTCAATTCGCCCTGGTGTGCCTACAATGATATGAGCTCCATGTTCTAGCGAGCCTATTTGCGGGCCAAATGGTGTTCCACCACACAAAGTTAATACTTTAATATTGTGGATAGCACGGGCTAACTTTCTAATTTCTTTTGCTACTTGATCAGCAAGCTCACGTGTTGGACACAACACCATAGACTGAATACGAAAACGCTTAACTTGTAATTTCTCAAGTAAGGCTAAGCCAAAAGCAGCAGTTTTTCCTGAGCCTGTTTTTCCTTGAGCAATGACATCCTTACCCACTAACATTTCAGGTAAACTTATGGCTTGAATAGGCGTCATTTCCTGATAGCCAAGCGTAGATAAATTTTTCAATAAATCGTTACGTAAGTTTAATGAAGAAAAAGCTAATGCCGCTTTGTCATTATTGTTTGATGCGCTCAAGGGTGATGCCTCTATATTTTCAGAATTAGAATTTAAAACTTTCAAGGGAAAGTGAATGGGCGCATAATAACAGCAAATAGCTTCTACCCCTAGTTTATTAACTTATGGTGAGTAGAGAATTTAGGCCACTTTAAGTAAAATAGTCACGTTCATTACACAGCGACCTTGATTGATATGGTCGTTATACCTTATTTATTCCACTATTTTCTGGGACAAAAAGCTTATTTTTATTAGCTTTATTTCCTTAAATAAAATCATTTTTAAGATGTGCTATTTATAGTTACAAAAAAGTATTTCAAACGTGCCTCTAAGCCAGAAAAAATTAATTAATTAAGCCGTAGAATCACTAAAAGTTAATAATTTAACGATGAGAGAGAATTAAGATGAATCGTAAAAAAAAGATAAATGAAACGCTAAAAAAGAAACAAAAAAAAGCTAATGCAAAATTACATACAAGTAATAAGCCTCGTTATATATCTAAAGCCGAGCGCGCGAAACTTGAAGAGCAAAAAGCTGCAGAGGGTCAAGAAGCGAGTTAATCGAGCTTACTCGCACCTTTCTGCAACTAGCAACTCAACTTAATCACTATAAACACGTGATTAAAAATTGCTATTCTGCTGCCTCACCTTTTAACTTTTCTCGCATTTGCTGTAACACCATGTAGAAATAAGGGACTAATAAGGTACCAAAAACAGTAGCAGCAACCATACCAGCTAGTACGGTTATCCCTAACGATATTCGACTTCCTGCGCCTGCTCCACTAGCAAAAACTAACGGTAGTACCCCAAGTACGAATGATAGTGCTGTCATCAATACGGCTCGAAAACGCATTCTTGCGGCAGTAAGTGCTGAATCAAAAATACTCTTACCGGAAGCGCGTTCCTCCATAGCAAATTCAACAATCAATATCGCCGTTTTAGTAGACAAGCCAATGAGCAGTACTAAACCTACTTGAGCATAAATATTATTGGCCATACCAACCGTATATAAGGTTAACATAGAGCCAAATAAGGCGAGGGGGACAGCCGCAATAACAGAGAAAGGAATAGTCCAGCTTTCATACTGAGCCACTAAAAATAAGTACACAAACAAAATAGCTAAAGCAAATAACACAGGAGCTAAATCTCCTGCTTCAATTTCTTGCTTAGACTGCCCAGACCATTCATAAATATATCCTGGTGGTAGCGATTCAGCCAACTCTTGCATTACCACAATAGCTTGACCAGAGGAGTACCCTTCTGCCGCTTGACCGGTAATGCTCGCACTACGATAAAGATTAAAGTGCTTAATAGTTGTGGGCCCTAAGATAGGCGTTAATTTAGCTAACGTAGTTAGCGGCACCATTTCATTATCTTTATTTCGTACGTAATAATGGCGTAAATCTGAAGGGTCTTTACGGTACTCCGTTTGTGCCTGAATAGTCACTTTATAGGTACGCCCAAACTGACTAAAGTCATTAATATATAATGACCCAAGTTGCGCTTGTAAAGTGACAAAAATATCTGAAAGCACTACTCTTTGAGCTTTAGCTTTATTGCGATCGACTTCTAAGAAATATTGAGGCACATTCGCACGGTAGGTACTAAAAACACGGTTAAGTTCAGGACGTTGATTCGCTTCATAAATTAAACCATTCATCACTTGCGCAAGCAATGCAGGATCTCGACCTTCATTGTCTTGAAGTTGGAATTCAAAGCCAGAACTTGTACCTAAACCTGGGATAGGCGGCGGATTAAAAATCATTATTTGTGCTTCAGGCATAGACCATAATTGCCCCATTAACCGAGGGATTACTTGTCTTAAACCCAACTCAGGATCAGTTCTATCATCCCAATCTTTAAGCAAAATGATCGCTAAGCCATTATTTGAACCTGGCCCACCTAACATGGAAAAGCCACCTACGGTGATAATATCATCAACCGCTGGATCATTCGTGATGATAGGCACTATCTTGTCCATTACGGCTTGTGTTCTATTACCTGATGAGGCGTCAGGTAATTGAATATTGACAAATAAATAGCCTTGATCTTCTCCTGGCAAAAATGCGGTTGGCACCACGCTTGTTAGCCACCCCGCACTAACAAAAATAATACCAACAAACAAACCTACACGTGCAACACGTTTTAATAAAAAGTTGACCGTTTTAGTGTACCCACCTGTCATCCTCTCAATTAAACGCTCCATTGGCTGTAGCCACTGAATAGGTTTCATATTTTTTTCTGATAATAAAACAGTACATAATGCAGGGCTCAATGTGAGTGCATTAATCGAAGAAATTATAACAGCAAAGGAGATAGTCACAGAAAACTGCTTATAAAGTTCCCCGGTGATACCTGGCATAAAACCAACAGGGATAAATACCGCCAATAATACCAGCGTAGTTGCAATAATGGGCCCTGAAACTTGTTCCATCGCTTTAGTTACTGCTTCTTTGATCGGTAACTTATCTTCTTTTAAGATACGCTCAACGTTTTCAATAACAATAATGGCGTCATCAACAACAATACCTATCGCTAACACTAGACCAAACAAAGTAATGGTATTAATTGAGTACCCCATTAACAGCATGAAAGCAAAAGTGCCGACAAGAGAAACAGGTATCGCCAGTGTTGGAATAATAGTCGCACGCCAGTTTTGTAAAAATAGAAATACTACTAAAATGACTAAGCCCACTGCTTGAAAAAGCGTTTCTTTAACTTCTTCCATAGAGCGGTTAATAAATTTTGTTGTGTCATACGGAATGACATACTCTAAACCATCAGGAAATCGTTTTGATAACTCCACCATTTTAGCTTTGACTAACTCAGCAACCTCGGTAGCATTAGCATCTGGCAGTTGGTATATCACTAAAAAGGCCGTGTCATTACCATTTAAACGCGCTCGAGTAGAGTAATCCTCCGCACCAAGTTCAATGCGAGCAATATCAGTCAGTCTGACAAAATTTCCACTTTCTTGAGCACGGATAATCGTTTGACCAAATTCTTCTGGGCTTTTAAGGCGTCCCTGTGCCTGTATCGAGTATTCAAACTGTTGATTAGGTAAAGAAGGGCTTGCGCCTAGCTTACCTGCAGCCACAATCATATTTTGCTCTTTCAGCGCTTCTTTTATTTCATTAACAGTCACATTGAGGGATGACATACGGCTTGGGTTTAACCATATTCGCATACTATAAGTCATTTCCCCCATTACCTCTGCTGAAGCTACTCCTTTAATTCGCCCTAAAGGTTCAGTTAAATAATTAGTCGCATAATTACTTAAAAATAATTGATCAATCCCTGATTGTTTTGAAAATAGGTTAATTCCCATTAACATTGAGCTAGACTTTTTCTCAACATTAACGCCTAACCGAGTTACCTCCGGAGGCAGAGAGCTTGTAGCTAAAGCGACACGGTTTTGCACATTGACTTGGGCTATATCGCCATCCGTACCGACCTTAAAGTATACCGTTATAACAGCACTCCCATTATTAGAAGCAGATGAATCGATATACATCATATCTTCAACGCCATTAACTTGTTCTTCTATTGGCCGTATTAGAGATTCTTCAACTACTTGCGCACTTGCACCTGGGTATACTGCAGAAATTTGTACTTGCGGAGGGGTAATTTCTGGGTACATATTTACCGGCAAAACCCCCATAGCAATGAGACCTGCAAGCGTAATAACAATAGAAATAACGAACGCAAACTTTGGACGATGAATAAAAGTTTTACTAATCATAACGTGGTTCCTTCACTATTACTTATCGGCTGAAGTTAAGCTCACATCTGCTTGTTTGGTGATAGTGCCCGTCAAAGCATCTACTGTTTTTAATACAGGCTTAACGGTTACACCAACTCTTACTTTTTGCAGGCCTTCGATGATAACTTTCTCATCTGCTGCAAGCCCCTCTTCAACAATCCACATTGCATTGATTCGTCGACCTAGAACCACATGCCGTTGCTTGACCGTATTAGATTTGTCAACCACGAGCACAAACTTACCTTGCTGATTTGCTTGAACAGCAGCCTGAGGCACCATTGCCATTAATTCTTTTTGCTGGCTTTCTGTTATCAAGGTAACAAACAAGCCGGGTAAAATAATACCATTCGGGTTTGCAAATAAAGCCCTTAACTCAACAGTTCCCATGCCCTGTTCTATTTTTGTACCTGCAAAATCTAACGTCCCCTGCTCACTATAGGTCGTGTCATTAGGTAAACGTAAGCTGAGATCAATTTTAATGTCTTTTGGCGTTTCTATTTTCTTATGTTGTTGTAAATAATTTAAATATAGTTTTTCTTCAACTTGAAAACTCACATAAATAGGGTCGGTAACAGTTAACGTTGCTAACGCATCACTAGTAGGCCCAATAATACTTCCAACATTATAATTTACTTTACCAATTCGCCCTGTAAATGGCGCTAGAATTGTGGTGTAGCTTATGTCTAATTCTGCTCGCCTTAAGGATGCCTCTGCAGATTTTACTGAAGCTTTAGCTTGAGACTCTTCTGTTGTTAATCTGTCAAAGTCTGACTGGGATATATACCCATCACCAATCAACTCTTTTGCTCGCTTTAAATTACGAATAGCATTATCTTCGCCAGAAACTTTACTTGCTAGATCAGCCTTTGCTTGAGTCAGTAGTGCTTCATAGTTTTCGGGGTCAATTTTTAACAACAGCTGATCCTTTTCCACCATAGCCCCCTCTTTAAAATGACGTTCTATTAATTCTCCCTCAACTCGCGCACGTAGGTTCGCTTCTTTAAAAGCTTGAGTACGAGCAACAAACTCTCGGTGTTTACCTACTTCCTCTACATTAATGTTATAAACAGAAACGGCAGGAGCTGGTATTTTTCTTTTTTTTGCTGGCTCTGTACAAGAAAAAATACTAATGGTAAGTAAAGAGATTAATATGACTTTTAATGAGTATTGACGTTGATGTAGCGAGTTAAGCATCTTGAAATCCTTGTTGGTATACTTAGCGAATTCATATGTCTTATGAAGCAAGATATGAATGACTCTTTATCTGACAATTATTGCATACAAAGATTTAAAAAGAGTAATAATTTAAATAGTAACTTCTCTCGACCTGTCTCTTATACACATCTCCGAGCCCACGAGACGTAGAGGAATCTCGTA
>OJCW01000459.1_pt1 | contig 13635 bp, 11 predicted proteins | sample 1592461 | NCBI WGS metagenome assembly OJCW01 (sample SAMN05416884, study PRJEB24817) | seawater metagenome | isolation source: Sea water | place: Canada:Atlantic | collected 2013-11 | reverse complement strand
CGAGATTCCTCTACGTCTCGTGGGCTCGGAGATGTGTATAAGAGACAGCATATAAGCCCAATAAGTGTTTAGGCTTTAGTTTACATCGTGGATCAGCTAACAGTTTTCTGGCTTGTGTAAATCGATGAGATAAAATATTGAGCTTCGCTAAATGGCATAAATGTGCGGCGCTATAACGTAACATACTTTTTCTTTCTGCGTTATTTTCAACAATTCTTATCGCATTAGACGTTACTCTAGCACTAAAGGGACACTCTATTTCTGGAACATTTATTTTGCTCGCTTGGTTCTGTGCATCTTTGTGATAAAGGGAATGAATATTAATTGAATAAGCGATGCGGGTAGCCATGGCTGCACGACAAAATAAATCTTGATCTTCTCCAATAGGCTCACCTTCAGGAAATCCTCCTATAATGCTAAATAAATTACGTTTCACTGTGATAGAAGACATAGTAAAAGGTAAATCTCCACGAGATGATATATCAAAATAATCGTCAATTAACACACCTGTTGGATCATCAGTAAACGGATGGATTTTAGCGTCGATATATCGCTCTTCGGCTTCAACAATTTGATAACTGGTCGCGTAAAATCCTGCTTGCGGAAATTTAGTAATTAAACCAGAGATTTCATCAAGGTATAAAGGAAGCCATACATCATCGGCATCTAAAAAGGCAACATACTCGTAACGGGCTTCTTCAATACCTCGATTTCTTGCTGCCGATACCCCTTTGTTTTTTTGCTTAATTAACCTTAAGTTAGCAATATTCGCTTTCTCTACTAATGATGGTCCTTCATCTGTTGAACCATCATCCACGATAACTATTTCCATTGCAGGGTATTTTTGCTTAGTAATACTTTTTAACGTGCGAAGTATATGTTCAGCTTTGTTGTAAAGCGGTATAACGACTGTAAAATTTGGTTTTTTCATGGTTAATACTCCAATTTGATAGTGCCATTTTTATTGCTTTCGTTACCGCTAAACTAGGAGAAGAAAATCCGTACATTAACCCCTGTTCTAACGGTGTTAAAATATCTAAAATGTTTTGTTTAGCTAAATTTAATTGGTAATCCTCGGATAAACCGACTTCCTGACACCAGCCAACACACTTCTCATGGTAATTTAACGATAATACTGGCGTATTCGCTAAATACCCCATAATTGATCCATGTAAGCGCATGCTAATAATTGCTTTATAACTCGATATATCTTCAAGTACAGCATAAGGGTTTGGGTTATAAGGCTTTATTGTTAATGGTATTTTCGAATACAGACGTGCCATTATTTGATTGTTTATCATCCAATCTCCTAACGTAGGATGACCGTTAAAAGTTAATAGCGTGATGCATTCACCTGTACTTTTATAAGTTGCAGTAATCAATTTGCAAATTTCTTCTATGCGCTTTTGCTCTGATTGTTCATTTGTTTTACCCATTGGGTCTACTGCTATAGGGCATAATGCTAACGCGATACCTTTGCGTTGCTGCTGTATGGGTTTGTATTTATCTGAGCATAATAATAACGGGGCTAAATCAAAGGTTTTTTCAACTTTTGCATCAGGTGCAATGCTGTTGGCGATGGCTAAACTTGTTTGGTCTCTTACCCCAACATAACCACATTCATTTAAAAATTTGGCGCACGATTTTTCTGCTGCTACAGATTGAAATGGCCCGATGCTTACACCCAATGCAGCACTTTTACTTGCTCCTGCAAGCATCATTAAATGTCGTTTTAGGTTTATATCTGTTTGGCTATGGAGCACTGCGCCACCACCAAAGAGGACACACTTACTTTTTAAAGCTTCTTGATAATGCGCTAATCTATTTTGCCCTGAAAATTTTTGGGCAAACTGTAAGTTTACTTTGAAGTTTGCTGGGGTATGTCGAGTATGGTCACCATATAGACCTACTGTTAATTTTTTGTGTGCCCATAAGTTCCTTGCCCCCCAGGCCGTAGCGTACATTAATGCGTCATCACCACTATTACGCATGCCATAATAACCAACTAGATAGGCATCAGTTTTTTTAAACATTTGTCTCTCCTGATTTTAAAGGGTTTAATGCAATACCTATCCATAAAAGGGCAGGCCAAAAAATATAAGCGAGTATTTCTAGGTTTTCGAAAAAAGAGTAACAAAGGATCACTATTGCCATTAATGCTGCGCTATAACACACTTGGCTTTTGAGGCTATTCCAAAATAAATATAAGCAGGTGAAAGCTAACGGAATTGCTAGTGCTAATAAGCCGATAAGTCCTTTTACAAATAAAAGGCCATACCAACTATGGTGAGAACCAATAGGCATGCCTTCAACAACTTTAGGGCCCCTTTCAACAATACCATGTCCCCAAATTGGTGCTTCGGACTCCCAACGTTGTAATGCTAAAACTTCTAAAGTATTTCGGACTCGTGTTGAATCAGGACGTGAGGCTTTAATATCAGCATAACTGTCGTTAATAAAATTCAATAAAGATTCACCTAATAATATAATTGCAGGAACGGCCAACCCCATTACGATCAACAACATAGGTTTTTTAAAATATTTACTAAAAATACATAACGGCGCTAATGCTATATAAATAACCCAGCCCGCCCTTGATTGAGATAATAAGCACATAACAAAGCTACCAAGTACACCTGTATTTCTCCAAAAGAGGTCTTTCTCTTGGCAAGAGAAAATTAAAAATATACACGCCATAAAACCTGCTGCTGGTGCCCAAGGAGTGAAAAAACGCCAACGTCCGGTACCTGTCTCAGGGTTTAAGCCAAATAAACTTACCGTAAAAAAACTGTCGCCAGGGCCACCAACAACTTTTAACGGCGAAATAAATAAATCGCCATTAAGACCAATGGCATAAAGAACGATAGTTACTAATGCAAAAATCAAGGTATGAAAAGAGAGAACACATATGGCTCTGACAACTAACGATGGCTTTATGTCCACAAAGGCACCAATAAATAAAAATAGTGGCATAAGTGCCCAACCTTTCGCCCAACCTATAGATGATTTAATTGTTTTAGCCAAACCTAAATCCCAATTTGAATGTGCAATTAGCAAGGCTGCTAGCATAAAAGTACCCCCAATTACCCATAACCAAACAATGATAGGAATCAATGAAAATTCCTCTTTACCTTGAACATACAAGCGTAGTAAAACTACTGAAAAAATCATCCAGCCTAATACTGAGCCCATAATATAAAGACCACCAAAGGCAAAAAATGGATAGGTTAGTGTTAAGCCAAACCAGATCAGTTTTTCTTCTGTAGAACATGGAGTCATTTGTGGTGTTGGCATAAAAGCAAAGTTCCAAAGGTGGTAATTCAAAAGTTTAAAAGGACTATGTATACTTTCAACTGACTTACTATTAGCTAATAAACAGTACAAAGCTTAACTTGTGCCAATATTTCGTTTTTAGTGTAAGTTATTGAATCACATGTTTTTTCTTGGTTTTGTTGTAAGGAGTGGTTTGTATTAAATTGCAAAATAAAAAGTTAATTTTCATTTTGCAATTTATGAAAGTTGAAGTTATAAATGTCAGATTTGTGCGTATTTAAAGCAGTAAGTAGACTGATTGCTTAGGCTTTTCGAAATATAAAGCTCTATAAAAATGATAGTGAATTAGTTATGACTTAAATTGTTAACGATTACTTTGTGTTCACTCAATAGGCGAGGACATTGATTAATGGTTAAGTTGTCATCTTCTTTGTAGCAGGCATCTAATTTTACTCGAAACTACCTTAAGTGTATAAAGGAAAATAATCTAAGGGGTAATGTTGAGTAATAAAGTAAGCGTTTGGATTTAATTACTATAGGTTTAAATAGTTGATCATTTTGTTTTTTTAGCTTGAGAAATAAAATCGTTTAAGTAGCCAATTTGTTGTTCTTCCTTACGAATACCTACAAAAATCTGCTTAGCAATACCTTGCTCCCCTAAGCGAATGCTCTTGATTGGCATTGATTTTGAAAACTCATCTACTAGCCAGCCAGGCAATGCACAAACACCACGGCCAGCGGCTACCATTTGTAGCATTATCTCAGTTGTTTCAATAAGTTTGTGTTTCTTTACTGAACACTTAGCTGGATTAAGGAATTGGCTAAAAATATCTAGTCTCATCGGCTCTACAGGATAACTAAACAGAACTTCTTCGCTCAGTTGCTCGGGTAATACAAAATTTTGGTTTGCCAGTTTGTGAGACGAGGAAACGACGAGCCTATGTTCATAGTTAAAAACGGGTATGTAGTTTATTTTAGGTTTAAATAGGGGATCTGGTGTAATCAATACATCTATCTCGTAGCTAAGTAATGCACCTAAAGCTCCAAATTGAAATTCCTGTTTCACATCTATGTCGATATCTGGCCACTGCGTAAGATAAGGCTGTATTACTCTGAGTAACCATTGATAACAAGGGTGGCACTCCATGCCTATTCTTAGTGATCCCATTTCACCTTTTGCAATCTGATTTAATAACAATTCCGTATGTGAAAATTGAGGTAGTACTCTATTAGCTAGTGTTTGAATACGCTCTCCAGCGGCTGTAAAACGCAGATTTCGGCCATCTTTTTTCCAAATCTTAGTACCAAGCTGGCCTTCTAGTTTTTTGATGCTATGACTTAATGCCGATTGAGATAAATACAATGAATCAGCTGCTTTAGTTAAGGTTCCGTGCTCTTTGATCGCGGTTAGTATTTCTAAGTGGATCCTTTCTAACATCTGTTAATTCCTGTCTTATTTTTATTGATGAGCTGTATTCATTGATTGATGAAATTATATCATTTTTATTCATCAGTTAAAGTTATTTACAATGTATTAAATAGTAATATATATAAAACTATTTACTGGGTTTCTTTCGTAACAAGCTGGTTTAGCGCGCTTGTGTTGTTATACTTCAACGCTTAACAGCGAAGGCTAAAGCTGCCCCAAACTAGATAGTAAAACCTTATCCGTTCTTAAAAATAAAAGTAGTCATTAATGAATATCATTGAATTTATATCAAATAATATCTCAACCTTTTTGGCACTGGTTGCCACCGGCGTATTTGCAGGCATTTTAGCCGGTTTGTTAGGCGTAGGTGGCGGTATTGTTATAGTCCCTGTGCTGTTTTTCTTATTTCAAAGCTTTGGCGTATCGCCAGAGTCTGCCATGCTAGTTGCGACAGCAACTTCTCTGGCTACTATAGTGCCCACCTCTATTAGTTCAATTCGCTCTCACAATCAAAAAGGTAATGTAGATTTTGATCTTCTCAAACATTGGGCTGTATACATTCTCGTTGGTGTCTTTGCTGGTAGTTGGTTAGTGACTCGCGTTGAAGGTACCATGCTTACTATGTTATTTGGGGTTATAGCGCTTTTATCGGCACTAAACATGTTGTTTAGAACTGGAAAGTCTGCTCTTTACCAACAATTACCTAATACAGCAGGACAATCGATTATGGGCACATCCATTGGCTTTTTCAGCTCTATGGTGGGAATTGGCGGTGGCACTATTTCGGTTCCGTTACTCACTTTATATAACTATCCCGCTCACAAAGCCGTTGGCACAGCCGCGGCAATAGGGCTAATCATTTCGTTGCCAGGTGCATTAACAATGTTGATATTGGGTAGCACACCAACTGATGCACCAGCGGGTACATTTGGCTTAGTTAATCTAGTTGCTTTCACTTGTATTGTGCCGCTAACTGTATTATTTGCACCGGTTGGGGCATCACTTGCAGCTAAATTAGATGCGGTAAAGCTGAAGAAGATTTTTGCCCTCGTATTATTATTTACTGGCCTACGTATGCTGTCGCAACTTTTCTTATAGGATTTGCCTCTGTTAATTGTTGTTGAATAGTAAATCATTTAGTTTCTAATAGTTAAAGCCTATATAAGGGTTACCAGTTTGGCGATGAGAGATGATTATCATTAAGCCCAAAGGTAACCTTATTTCACGCTCTTATCTTGCTTAGTTGTAGGTGGTTTAAAGCTAGGCAGATAGTTCTCTTCGTATTAGTTCTGCGCCTGCACTTAGCGCATTTAGCTTCTTCCTTGCTACATCACGAGATAAAGGAGCCATACCACAATTGGTAGAAGGATAGAGCATGTCGGCATCTACATACTTAAGTGCTTCTCGTAGGGTATTGGCGACTTCCTCTGGTGTCTCAATGGTATTGGTAGCCACATCAATGGCACCGACCATTACTTTTTTACCTCGAATAAGTTCCAGTAGCTCCATTGGAACACGAGAGTTATGACATTCTAGCGAGATAATATCGATAGTAGATTTTTGTAGTTTAGGAAAAGCTGCTTCATATTGCCGCCATTCAGATCCTAACGTTTTTTTCCAGTCTGTATTGGCTTTGATGCCATAGCCATAGCAAATATGTACAGCCGTTTCACATTTAAGTCCTTCAATTGCTTTCTCTAAACAAGCAATTCCCCAATCATTAACCTCATCAAAAAATACATTGAATGCAGGCTCATCAAATTGAATGATATCAATTCCTGCTGCTTCTAATTCTTTGGCTTCTTGATTGAGGATTTTGGCAAATTCCCAAGCGAGCTTTTCACGACTTTGATAATGTTCGTCATAAAGAGTGTCTATCATCGTCATAGGGCCTGGAAGAGCCCATTTAATGGGCTGCATGGTTTGCTGACGTAATATCTTGGCATCTTCAACAAAAACGGATTTTGGGCGAGAAACAGGCCCAACGACAGTAGGCACACTTGCATCATAGCGATCACGAATTTTTACGGTTTTACGGTTTTCAAAATCAACGCCGGTCAAGTGCTCAATAAACGTAGTAACAAAATGTTGACGTGTTTGTTCGCCATCACTAACAATATCAATACCTGCTTGTTGCTGTTCTTGTAATGACACACGTAATGCATCGTGTTTTCCGTCAATTAATTCCTTACCCTGCAACTTCCACGGTGACCATAGGGCTTCTGGTTGTGCAAGCCATGATGGCTTAGGTAAACTGCCTGCGGTTGAAGTAGGTAATAGGGTTTTCTGACCAAGTGGTTTCAAATTAAGTGTTTTCATAATAAATTCTACTGTACCTTTGTGTTAATTAAAGCGAATAATTAGCAGACCACTGCTCAAGTACTGTTTGGTATGGTTTGATGAAGTTCTCTTCAGCAAATTCACCCTGTTTAATCGCCAATTCACTACGTTCCTCTCGATCATAAATAATTTGGGTTAATGAATGATCTAGGTTCTTTAAATTTGGTTGATAGCAATTTCCTGCAGCAGCATTCGCATTATAAATTTCAGGTCGGTATATTTTTTGAAACGTTTCCATCGTACTGATGGTACTTATCAGCTCAAGGTTACTGTAATCATTAAGTAAATCACCAAAGAAATAGAAAGCTAAAGGTGCGACACTATTTTGCGGCATAAAATAACGAACCTGTAAGCCCATTTTTTTGAAATATTGCTCAGTCAAGGAAGATTCATTGGGCAGGTATTCATAACCCAATACGGGGTGCTGATTTTCAGTTCGAAGATAGATCTTGTTATCTGAAACACTCAGACAGATAACAGGTGGCTTTTTAAAGCTCTGTTTATAAGTATCTGAGTTCACGAAATATTTAAAGAGTTTTCCATGTAGAACACCAAAATTATCTGGAATACTAAATGTCACTTGATCCTTGTTATGCTTAGACAGCAAGACACTAAAATCATAATCTCGCACATATGAGGAAAAGTTATTACCAACAATGCCTTCAATACGTTCGTTGGTTTTATGATCAACAATAATCGTTTTCAGTACTTCAATTGATGGAAAAGCCTGTTCATTGTTCTCAATATCCATATCAACAGAAATGATTTCAAGCTCAACAGAATAACGATCGCCTCTAGGGTTATCCCAAGATGCTAAGGCATTGAAGCTATTGTCGATCATTTTTAAAGCGTTGCTCAAGTTGTTTTTTCGGTTTGCTCCTCTGGCTAAATTTGCAAAGTTGGTTGTAATACGCGTATTGTCAGAAGGTTGATAGTTTTCATCAAGACAAATGTTTTTAATAGTAAATGCAAAATTTTTTTTCATGGTGATCAGTTATCCCATTTCCTGTAATAAAACTTAAATTTATTCCTTACTCTTTCTGGTTTTCACAGTTTATTTAAAACTTCTGTCTAAATAGTCTACTTAAAAATTAACTGTGGTATTGCATAGAGTTAAGAGCGTTGTATGTTTTATACTTGGATTGTTATATGAAAAAAATTGATTTAATTTCATTGATAGATGAGCTGTGTTCATGAATTGATTTGGTTGCATATTTTGGAACATTCCAACTAGTCATTTTGGGATTATCCAATCATATATATCAGTTTGATTTTTATTCAATTACGTTAATCTAGATTTTCCAAAAGGGTGTTCATCTAAATTATCATCTGCTAGTGGAGTCAAATCGTCTTCGTTACTAAACATTCAAGTTTAGATTAAGACAGTTTTGGCAATACTGGACGTTTAGACATCAAAAGCCAGTGTCCACTACACTCTATTTACAACTTGTGGAGTTTTGCCGTTTTTTGCCACCTATCAGCATTTATATAATTATTCATTTTTTTTCAGTATCAATCCAATTAATTTATTTCGTTGAGATAAGATAATTAAGCCTAATGTGATACAAATAAACCCTGTGACAGCGCCAATAATCGCAATGATTTGCTTAGGACTGCTTTGCTTCATAGGATAAGAGGGTGTGGTTAACATTTGTAATACAGGATATGAAGCAAAAACATCTGATTTACTGGCTTCCAGCCTTGCTGCAGCAGAAGTAAATATGGCCTCAGCCATGTTAAACTCTCTTTGTAAACGCTCCAATTCTACAATTTCTCGAGAATAAACTTTTAATTGATCTCCTAAATAGAGGGCTGAACGTCCTAAATCTTCCAACAGTGATTTTTCACCTTTTTGTTTGGCGTAAGCATCAATTAAATCAGCAAATAATTCAGAGCGTTTAGGATTTAAATCTAAATTTAATGAGTTAAATATTTCATTAGAGTTTATACCGTACATTTGACTACTTCTTTTGTTAATCGCGATGCGGGTGACGTTTAACCTTTTTTGTTGTGCTTTAACTTTTGGGTGATTAACGCCCCAACGTGCACTGTATTCGGTTAGCTGGGTTATGCTATCTTTTAATTCATTGATGTAAGCACGAAACTCAACATCAGACTGTAAAGCAAAAGCTTGTCCCGCTAATTTTGGTGAAACACCTAATTCTTCGCTTAATTGGAATATATATTCTTGCAGTTGTTTTGCTCCTGCTTGCACATAAAGCTGCCTTTCTTTCACACCTGATAACGTTTTAACGAGTTGATTCATTTGATCTGTTGAAACAACAATAGAGCGTTGTTGAAAATCTACGATGGCATTTCGCGTTATATTCATTCTTGCTCTGTATTGATCAAGTACTCTCTTAATACTTTGGTCACGGCGTAATACTTCGTCAGCTCTCAAATTACTTAGCTCTTCTTGCAAAGACTCGTATAAGGCAAGGGTTTTTGCTTGGGCGAGTCTTTGATTATTAGCGCTCATCTCAAGAGATATTATTGAGGTTTGTTCGGTTAATTTAATTCTTGGGCTGCCAAATTCATCAAGTGAAATTTGTAGGTTGTTTGCTGCTCTAGCTCTAACGCCACGACTTGATAACATTTCTTTGTAATTAACCCGTGGGTTAAAACCACCACCAGAAAAGGGGGCGTTAGTTTGAGATACAATTTGCCCTACGTCATCAAGAGATACGCTGTTACTACTGCCAGTGCCCGGTAATACCATTTCCATATCACTGGTAAATGAAGGGGCTTGCTTGAGGTAAATTATCACAAGTAAAGCAACTATCAGGTAAGAAACTAACCCTACTACTAAGTAGGGGCGTTTCAAAATAGTGTATGTTTGTGCTCTAAAAAGGCCAAACTTTGTTAAGGGTACGATAGGATATTTCATCATTCACCTACAGTAATTTAAAAGGAATAATTATATCGGCAACGGTTCTGGCAATATCACGAAAATTGGTGATATCTGAGTCATAACAAGCAACCGCATCGTTAGGCATTAAGTAAGGATTTATTTGACTTTTATTTGGCTTAGTCATTAACTCTTCTACAGAGCGTTCAACAACTTGTGTTTCTCCTGTAATGGGATTTTTACTGGAAAGCACTATTCTTCGTGGCGCATTGGTCCAGTCTTTACCGCCAACACAGTTAGCTGAAATAGCGGCTTGTAGTAAACGTGTACCATAAGGCAAGTTTGTTGAATAACGGCCAACAGCAGCGCTAGAGTTATCACTAGCTGAGTCAATTAGGTTAGACATAAATACACGAAACCCTTTTGGCGTAATTTGACTGGGTCTAACGAGGTGCTCTTGAAAGCATCCTGTGCTAGGTACGATGACACGATCGCCAGCAACTAATGGATAGTCTTTAACTAAATCACCACTTAACATGCCAGTCATATCTATTTGTACCTGCCAGCCTTTACGTATTAGAATAATTTGATCTAATTTGGCATCAGGCCTAATACCTGCAGCGGCTCTTAATGCTTCAGATAATAACCGCGTGGTTGAATAATCTCCGTATGCTTCAAGGTGCTCAGCATTTTGAATACCAGCGGGTTTTTTATTAATTAATACGGTGCCTGCATTGAAAACAGCCCCGGCAACAGAAACTTCAATTGATGACCAATTTAATACATGAATGGTGACACTGGCACTCGCAGGTTGAAATATTTCAGCTTTAATGAGTGCTAATTCAATTTTAGTTTCTAATTTATTGGTGGTAGCGCCGCCGGCTTCAATTACGCCTATTAAGGGTAGTTTTACATAGCCTGCATTATCAATTATGTAGCGGCCATTAAAACCTTCACCATCTTCTATGATCACTTCCACTAAATCGCCAGGGCTTAATAATATGCCTTGAGCAAGGATCAGATCATTTTCCCCAGTAGCAAGAATATCTGCAGTAGTTGATTTAATAGGTTTATCTGTTCGGTAATTTAAGGCTGCGCCCATATCTTTAAATTGACGACAATTTAATCCATCTGAAAAAGCGTTATTAGGTGCTTGCTCATGAATGAAGTCATCACCATTATCTGTAGGTACGCCATAAAACCTCAAAGAAGATTGCTCTATAGCATTGGAAGAATGCCTTGCGCAACCTTGTAAAGTTAACGAGCTAAGTAAAGCTACTAGTACAAAAATAGACTTTATATTTGAAGGTGAGTGAAACAACATAAACTTCTCCACTATGATACTTTAACAATATATTTAGCTATTGCACTTAGCATACCAATAATTTTCTACTTGTTACCCTTTGTATTTAAAGAGTTTATTTTTAATACTGTTTCTTTATTTGCAAATTGCAATACGATAAATCTATTATGCAAAATGTTATAGGCGTATATAAAAGCAAAAAAAGGTGAACTGACATTAATCAATTCACCTTATATTTAATGGTGCTAAATTTTAATTTTATACTTTAGTCAATGATGACATTGACATAACGCTTTAATACGCACCTTTTGCACCCAATACCGCAGGAACAGTCAGTAAGATAATTTTACAGTCCATCCAAATACTTTGTTGTTTAATATATGAGTTGTCTAATTGTAGTTGTTGGTGAAAGTCAGTATCTGCTCGGCCAGATACTTGCCACAGGCCAGTTAATCCCGGTTTTGAAAATAACCTAGATTGTTCAGTATGTTCATATTCATAGGTTTCAATAGCGAGAGCAGGGCGAGGGCCAACTAAACACATATCACCTGTAACAACATTAAATAACTGAGGCAGTTCATCAATAGAATATTTTCTAATAAACCTACCTATAACCGTGATACGTGGGTCATTAATATATTTCTTACAAACCCCATCGCGTGAGCTTTGGCTAGGATCTGGCTCTTGGAAATGAGGGTCAGACTTTAAATACATAGAACGAAATTTATACATTCTAAAATGTCTGCCGTTTTCTCCCACTCTTATTTGAGAAAATAACACTTTCCCTGGGCTTTCAATCTTGATTAACAACATCACTAACAGCAAAAAAGGACTAATAGCTAATAAAGCTAACAAAGAGGTTGCTTGTTGTATGAGTAATGGAATACCCCTATGCCCAAATTTATTTTGAGGAGTAGCCGTTTTAGTTAAAGCAATTGGATTGAAAATATTATTAAGCGTTTGAATAATCATTATTTAACTCCTTTACTGGCTAAGCCAAGTACATAAATACGAAATAAGAACAATGGGTTTCCAATAACATATCGTTTAAATTTAGTGATGGGTTCTTGCCATAAACGCCAGACCCATTCTAAGCCTAGTTCTCTTAACCACAGTGGTGCGCGTACGATTTCTCCTGAGTAGAAATCGAATAAACCACCCACTGCTAAGGCAGTTTCACAATGCAGTTTATTTTTATGTGCAAGTAACCACTGCTCTTGAAAAGGTGAGCCCATTGCGACTAATAGAATACTGCAACCACTTTGATTAATTTTTACAATTTGTTCATTGAATTTATCTGGTTCGATAAAGCCGTGTTGTGTGCCTGCAATAACAAGCTTGGGAAATTGTTCTTGTAGCTTTTTAGCTGCTTTTTCAGCAACACCTGGTTTTGAACCAAGAAAATAGATTGATTTTGTTTGCTCGATAGCGCGTTGACATAAATGAGGCAACATATCGGTGCCATTGGTATTGTCTTTAAGTAAGTAGCCTGCTGATTTAGCCGCAAGCCTCATACCTGAACCATCAGGCAGTAACGTATCGGCTTGTTGTAAGGTGCGATAAAAACCTGGCTGGCTTAGGCAAATATTAATCGAATTAACGTTAATAAAAAAACCAATATTTGGCACCTTTCTACTATTCTTTGTAACCAATTTTTGTGCTGAAGTATTCATCGTAGAGGTTGTTGGTGATGAGGAGGAACCGATTATCGCCCAGTTTACAGCATCTTCCATTGATAAATTTGAAAGTTGTAAACCAAAGATGGGAATGTTTTTGTTATCAATAAGTGTTTTGTTTTTATCGGCATAAAGAAAAAAGCAGATAACACTTTTAAGTAACAATAAAGCATTATCAATAGCATTTGTATTTAATTGCTTTAATAGTAATTCTTCAGGATCCTTAACAGCTAACCCCGTACGGCGATGTAAATCAAATAAACTAAACACGCCAGGGTTACAGGTATAATTACGATTAATATAAGCTTGTTTAGTTGGCGATAAACGATGGGTAAAAGGGACACCACAAAAGCTTAGCTCCCCCCTAAATATATTCATTAGCTGTGCACTATTTATTAAAACTCCACTGGTAAAATAGAAAATAATGACAGGACGGTCTAAGGCATCTTTTTTAACCTCATGAATGAAAATAGGTTGGCGGGTAATTAATGCGCATAAGCAATTTATGAGCATAAATGGGCTTAAAAGGGCGATCACAAGCGCTGACAATATAATATCAAACAGTCGCTTAGTACACACTTTACGGCGAGTGGGGTGCTGTGTTAAATCGGTGAGGTAATTTTTCATATTGTCCAACCTAAAATCCATTAGAGGTAATTAGGTAGTGCTTAAGTTGTGCCAACATGAAGTTTATTTTATTCTATTGATAATTATAGGTCTGTCTCTTATACACATCTGACGCTGCCGACGATCTACTCTGTGTAGA
>OJCW01000456.1_pt1 | contig 13732 bp, 10 predicted proteins | sample 1592461 | NCBI WGS metagenome assembly OJCW01 (sample SAMN05416884, study PRJEB24817) | seawater metagenome | isolation source: Sea water | place: Canada:Atlantic | collected 2013-11 | reverse complement strand
AGTAGATCGTCGGCAGCGTCAGATGTGTATAAGAGACAGCTTGTGAAAATAGTATTAACTACTTTGGCGGAGGACAACTTGCTACATCAGATGATTATCATGCCGAGTACCTAGCACAAGAAATTGCAGTAAAAGTTGTTAATAGTTTTGATGATGCCGTGAGCCATATTAATGAATTCACTTCAGATCATACTGAAGTTATCGTCACGCAAGATATCTCACGAAGCCAAACATTTATTCGCCAAATAAACTCATCTGTTGTCATGGTTAACGCCTCTTCACGTTTTTCTGATGGAAACCAATTAGGTTTAGGGTCTGAAATTGGCATATCTACAAGTAAGTTACATGCTTTTGGCCCAATGGGCTTAGAAGCATTAACAACAGAAAAATTTGTCGTTTTTGGTGATGGCCAAATTAGAGAGTAATATCGACGTTTATCGTTAGAATAACTAAACACTAAAAAACTCATCTTAGTTATCGCTTTGATGAGTTTTTTCTTTTATGCTACGCGACCATTTTTAATGTTCGAGTAATAAAAGAATCAATGATAGGTTTTGATTACGGCACCTCAAATTGCAGTGTTGCCAAAATGCATAATGGTCAACCCGAAATACTACAACTAGTCAATGGTAGTAAAACCATAGCATCTAATTTATACGCACCTGATCGTGACATTATTTGTCATTGGTTATGCCAACAGCTTTCTAACGAACAACAACAAAAATTCAAAAGCCTACGTGCGCCACAACTACAGAAAAGCCAAAGAGCATTACGAGAACTCACCTTTGATGGCATTGATACTGAGTTAGTGTTTGGTCAAGCCGCACTAGAGAAGTATTTGGAAGATCCTGAAGAAGGTTACTACATCAAATCGCCAAAGTCGTTTCTAGGTGCTAGCGGTTTAGCCCCTGTCCAAATTCAACTTTTTGAAGACATGGTTGCTGCCATGATGAGTAATGTAAAGACCTTAACCGAAGCAAAATTAGGACAGACTGTCGATCAAACAGTCATTGGACGCCCTATCAATTTTCAAGGATTGCACGGCGAAGAGAGTAATCGTCAAGCCATTGAAGTATTAACCAATGCCGCCAAGCGCGTTGGCTTTAAAGAGGTTGAATTTCAATTTGAACCTGTTGCGGCAGGTTTTGAGTTTGAAGCTAGCTTAACGAAAGAAACAAAAGTACTTGTTGTTGATATTGGTGGCGGTACCAGTGATTGTTCAATGCTATTAATGGGGCCAAAGTTTAAAGACAATGATTGCCGACTAGCACATTTGTTATCCCATAGTGGTGTTCGTATTGCAGGAAATGACTTTGATATACAGCTTGCATTACAAGGCATTATGCCGAGTTTAGGCATGAATGGTTTGTTAAAAACAGGCAAGCCATTACCTACCAGTAGCTTTTTTCAAGCATTAGCCATTAATAATATGAATGAACAAACTGAGTTCTATAGCGCAAAAAATAGGCGTGATTTAATTCAATTATCGCAAGACGCTAAAGAGTCGGATATCGTCGAACGATTAGTGACAGTGCATGATCATAAGCTGAGCTACCAATTGGTTAATGCGGCAGAAAAAGCAAAAATAGCCTTATCTGAGCATAGCCAACAAGTTATTGACCTTCATGATGTGTATAAACAATTAAGTACCGAAGTAAATAGAGATACATTACGCTCAGCCAATAAGAGAACTTTGGCAAGTATTGGTGAGTTAATGCAATCAGCTGTTACCCAAGCCCAATGCCAGCCTGATGTAATATTTGTTACTGGTGGTACAGCAAAGTCTCCTGTATTAAACGAGTTTTTACAGCAGCAGATGCCTGGTGTTCCCATTGTCGTTGGCGATCATTTTGGCAGTGTCACTGCAGGGTTAGCCCGTTGGGCTGAAAAGGTATATAAATAAAAGTAGCCTATTAAAAGCTCATTTCTAGTAATGAGCTTTTGTTCAATCATCGTATAACTGTCAATAAAAAAGCCCAATGTTAACTGCTTAACATTGGGCTTTTATTACAGATGAATTACATTATTCACTAATGTAAGTACAACAATAATCAATTAGGGTTTTAGCTTTAATTTCAAATTCGCTATTTGCTGGCACATAAAAAGATTCTCCACCTTTAATTGTTTGCCACTGCGAAGTGCCTGGTAAAAGTATTTCACAATCACCCGCGGTTATTTCCATTAATTCTTTTTCAGATGTACCAAATTTATAGTCACCTGGCATCATAATACCTAAGGTTTTAAAACTACCATCTTCAAAGGTAACTTTACGACTAGTCACTTTACCGTCAAAGTAAACGTTTGCGGCTGTTTCAATTTCAACATTTTTAAAAGTAGACATATTTCTTATCCTAGTTACACCAATCAGACTAACTAAGTGATCTTTTTAAATGGTCTAAATATCCAATAACATCGTTGCTTTCAATCCCAATAGCCAGCTATTGGTCAATCAAGCGCCTTGTTCTTGAGCATTTGTCCTCATTAAAATTTGAACCCTTAATTAATCTGATTGGTATTATCAAAAAAAATGCCACAGCATGTTGTGGCATTTTATATTTATTACATCGCCACAAACGTGGCATACATAAGGCTAGATAGTAATATTACTTAGCGCTAGCGATTTTTTTCATATCAGTCATATAACCACGAAGTTCTTTACCAATTACTTCAACACCATGGTTACGGATTTCTTCGTTAACTTCGATTAAACGTGCATTATCAACATTGTTTGAAGATTCTTTCAAGCCTTCGCCTAATTGCTCTAATGTTAAGTTAGACGCGTATTCTTCAAGCAACGGTACTGCAGCATGAGTAAATAAGTAGTTACCGTACTCAGCAGTATCAGAAATAACAACATTCATTTCGTATAACTTGTTACGCGCGATACAGTTAGCAATTAATGGAGTCTCATGAAGTGACTCATAGTATGCAGATGCATTGATGATACCTGAATCAACCATTGCATCAAAAGCAAGCTCAACACCCGCTTTAATCATAGCAACAACAAAGATACCTTTGTCGTAGTACTCTTGCTCAGTGATTTCAGTTTCGCAATCAGCAGCTTTCTCGAAAGAAGTTTCTGCTGTTTCTGCACGCCATGTTAATAAGTTAACATCATCGTTTGCCCAATCTTCCATCATAGTTGCAGAGAAACGACCTTCAATAATGTCGTCCATATGTTTTTGGAATAAAGGACGTAAAATTTCTTTTAATTCTACTGACATATCAAATGCTAAAATTTTAGCTGGGTTTGATAAACGGTCCATCATGTTAGTGATGCCGCCATGCTTAAGACCTTCAGTTGTAGTCTCTAAACCGTATTGTAATAATTTGCGTGCGTAAGCTGCGTCCATACCTTGAGCAACTAATTGCTTATGGCCTAAAACAGCTGCAGTTTGTAACATACCACAAAGAATTGTTTGCTCACCCATTAAGTCAGACTTAACTTCAGCGATGAAAGATGATTCAAGAACACCAGCTCTATCACCACCTGTAGCACTTGCGTAAGCTTTAGCAATTGCTAAACCGTTACCTTGTGGATCATTTTCAGGGTGAACAGCGATTAGTGTTGGAACACCAAAACCACGCTTGTATTCTTCACGTACTTCAGTACCTGGACACTTAGGAGCAACCATAACAACCGTGATATCTTCACGAATTTGCATGCCTTCTTCAACGATATTGAAACCGTGTGAATATGCTAATGTAGCGCCTTGCTTCATTAATGGCATTACCGCAGTAACTGCTGATGTATGTTGCTTATCAGGTGTAAGGTTTAACACCAAGTCTGCTTGAGGAATTAATTCTGCATAGCTACCTACTTTGAACCCATTCTCAGTAGCCCACTGCCATGATTGACGCTTTTCGCTAATCGCTGCATCACGCAAGGTATAAGAAATATTTAAACCTGAATCACGCATGTTTAAACCTTGGTTTAAGCCTTGAGCACCACAACCTACAATAACAATGTTCCAGTCTTTGATGAAGTTACAGCCATCGCTGAACTCTTCACGTTTCATAAAACGACATTTGCCTAATTGACCTAGCTTTTCACGTAAGCTTAAAGTATTAAAATAATTGCTCATGGTAGTTCCCCTAATTCTGTAAATAATTTGATCAGACTTTCTGACATTGCAACCATGATACCCTAGCAATCACATTGCAAAAAGTGATATATTTGCATCAGAACGTTGCGGTTTTAGCAACAGACAAGGAGGCTCTATGGATCAAAAATCACTAGCCATGTTTGTACATTTAAGTCAGACATTACATTTTGGTAAAACAGCCCAAGCTTTCCATATGAGTCCTTCAACATTAAGTAGAGCAATTAAGCGGCTTGAACATGAAGTAAGTAATAAGTTGCTGCTACGTGATAATCGAACAGTGGTACTAACTGAAGCAGGTAAAAAATTTCAACATTATGCCCAGCAACAAGCAGAGCAATGGCAAGTATTCAAGCAATCCCTTGATGAAACTCAACAGGTACTAACAGGAAAACTCAGTATCTATTGTTCAGTAACAGCCGCTTATAGTCACTTACCGCCCCTGCTAGAGCGCTTTCGTCGGCAACATCCACTCGTAGAAATCATGCTAACAACGGGTGATGCTGCCGATGCCCTTGAACAAGTACAAAATAAATCGGTCGATTTTGCTATTGCCGCCAACCCTGAAAATTTACCTCGCAGTGTTTACTTTCAACATCTAGCTACCATTCCGTTAGCTGTAATAGCACCCACAATGAATTGCATACTACAGCAGCAGCTTAATGAAAGAATATTGGCATGGGCGGAGATCCCATTCATTTTGCCTGAACATGGTCCAGCACGAAAACGCTTTGAGCTTTGGTTTCGCAAAAAACAACAAGGTAAAGCGAATATTTACGCAACCGTTTCGGGTCATGAAGCGTTAGTAAGTATGGTTGCATTAGGTTGTGGCGTTGGCATAGTACCTCAAGTTGTAGTAGAAAATAGCCCAGTAAAAGATCGCGTGCAATATTTATCTAATGTAGGAGAAATCAAACCATTTGATTTAGGCGTTTGCTGTTTAAATCAAAACAAAAGCCAACCACTCATTAGTGCTTTTTTTAATGCCATTGCTTAGCCCTAAACGCTAACTGAACTTGTTAAATGCCTTAATAACCGATCCATAGCCCGATAAGAGAGCGCTTCAACCAAGTGATCGTGTAAAATATATTCACTGTTTGCCATATCAGCTAGCGTACGAGCAATTTTTAAAATTTTATGGTGTGCACGGGTCGATAACCCTAATTTCTCTACTGCCAACTCCAAAAACTCATTATCATCAGGGGTTAAATAGCAATGGCGCTTCAAGTTACTTGTACTTAGGTGAGCATTGGCTTCACCCTGGCGGTTGATCTGAACCTGCCTACAAGCTTGAACTCGCTGTTGAACAATTTCACTAGTTTCATTAAGTTGTGTATCATTCGCCCATGTCCCCCGCGGTAAACGAGCAACTTCAATTTGAATATCAATCCTGTCAAGAAAGGGGCCCGACAATCGATTCAAATAACGAAGCACTTGCTCTGGCGTACTGCGGTTATCATTGAAAAACCCTGTTGGGCTTGGGTTCATTGCCGCAATTAATTGAAAACGCGCAGGGAAACACTGCTTGTGCATTGCGCGTGAAATAGTCACTTCACCTGACTCCATAGGCTCTCGCAAAACATCCAGCACCTTGCGCTCAAACTCAGGCAGTTCATCTAAAAATAAAACCCCATGGTGAGCCAAAGATATCTCGCCAGGTTTAGGCTGACTCCCTCCCCCAACTAACGCGGCAGAAGAAGCTGTATGGTGCGGTGCTCTAAATGGTCTAGTAAACCATGATTTAGCATCAGTACTTTGATTGCAAATTGATTGTATTGCTGCAACCTCTAACGCCTCAGCTTCTGTCATTTTAGGCAAAATTCCAGCTAAGCGGCTCGCTAGCATAGTTTTACCTGTCCCGGGAGGGCCAATAAAAAGTAAGTTATGATTACCACTTGCCGCAATTTCCAAAGCACGTTTAGCAAGCGGCTGACCTGTCACTTCACTGATATCGAGGTGAGTTTTAGTATCGAAATTTTTAAGAGGCTTCTCTACCACAAGTGGCAATAATGTCTGACGAGCAAAATGCGGAAATAACTGCGTTAAATGTTCTATTGCATGAATTTTAGCTTGTTTTACCCAGCTTGCCTGCTCACTATTTTGTGCTGGCAATATCAACGTCCGCTTACTTTCACAACAAGCCATCGCCATAGGTATTTCACCCACAATAGCTCTCAATTCACCAGATAATGCCAACTCTCCAGCAAATTCATACTCTGCCAAATCAATTTGAGGCAATTGCTGCGAAGCAGCTAAAATACCCACAGCTATGGGTAAATCAAAACGGCCACCTTCTTTAGGTAAATCTGCAGGCGCTAAATTAATCGTGATACGTTTTGCCGGAAACTCATAACCACAATTTATGATGGCGCTACGCACTCTATCCTTAGATTCCTTAACGGATGTTTCAGGTAGACCAACAATATTAAAAGCCGGTAAACCATTAGCTAAGTGAACTTCTACAGTAACCAAAGGAGATTCTAATCCAACACGGGCACGACTATACACACAGGCAAGAGACATTATAATTCCATTTATTTGATTCCATCTTTTGAGTGTAGCCAAATATTTCTTATTTTTCGAATACAGCTACCTCTTATAACTTTTAATTATTTGGATAGAGCTAAAAATTGGGAGAAAAAGCTTGCTCAAAACATAGCAGCTATGGTATTTATTAACCAAAGGCGTAAGTACTCCCTGTAGTATCACTATAAATAGTCAGCCAAAATGAACAGTATTCGAGAGAAAAATGCCTAACTTTTACTCAATTTTGATTAACATTCTCGTCGTGGTGATTACTAAATTACCACGAGGGTTTTCATTGAGCTAAAAAAAGCATAACTGAAATACTAACCCTCGCTTCGAAAGAACCGAGGGTTTTCTGCTTTTTCAGCAAGAAATAACGCTTAAAAACAGACACATACAGACATTACTTTTAGACAACAGATTTTGGAATTATCATGACGGATAGCAAGCCTTTAACAGGTGGCGGATTACTATTTAAAGTACTAGAACAACATGGCGTAGAACACATTTTTGGGTATCCTGGTGGTGCCATCATGCCTATTTACGATGCCCTCGTAGAAAGCAACGTTCAACATTTCTTATGTCGTCATGAACAAGGCGCCTCATTTTCAGCTGTCGGTTACGCCCGAGCTTCTGGAAAAATAGGTGTTTGTATGGCCACGTCTGGTCCTGGTGCAACAAACTTAATCACTGGCTTAGCAGACGCTCTTGCTGACTCTATTCCTGTTGTAGCCATTACAGGTCAAGTACCTACTGCCGCAATGGGTAGTGATGCTTTCCAAGAAACTGATATTTTTGGTTTATCTTTAGCCTGTACTAAGCACTCTTTTCAAGTAACTGATATAAATGACTTAGAAAAAGTTTTACATCAAGCATTTGCAATTGCACTTGAAGGACGTCAAGGTCCTGTATTAATTGATATTCCAAAAGATGTTCAAATTGCGACCGTTGAAGAAAAGTTTGCTAAAGTTGCTTCATTAAAAAATAAAGTTAAATTACCTCTAGCTGATATTACGAAAGCACTCGATTTGTTAAGCAACGCCAAAAAGCCTATTTTATATGTTGGTGGTGGTGTTGGTATGGCGAATGCCATTGAAGAAGTTAGAGACTTTGCAAACAGAACTGGTTTACCAACAGTTTCGACCTTAAAAGGGTTAGGCGCAATCAACCCTGATAACGAACACTATTTAGGTATGCTTGGTATGCACGGTACTAAAGTTGCTAATTTAGCCGTACATGATTGTGATTTGTTAATTGCTGTTGGTGCTCGTTTTGATGACCGAGTAACAGGTAAACTAGATCAGTTTGCTCCTGACGCCAAAGTGATCCATTTTGATATTGACACAGCTGAAATTAATAAACGTAGAATTGCTGATGCTCCTATTTTAGGTGACTTAAAAGAAAACCTTCCTTTATTATCAATGTCGTTAAGTATCCCTGGTTGGCAAGCACAAGTACTAAAAATGAAAGAAGATTGTGCTTGGCGATATGATCATCCAGGTGAGCGAATTTTTGCTCCGGCAGTATTAAAAGAAGTTAGTGATTTAATGCCTAAAAACACTTGTGTTACTACCGATGTAGGACAACACCAAATGTGGGCTGCACAACACATGAACTTTGACGACCCGTGTAACTTCTTAACAAGCGGAAGTATGGGTACCATGGGATTTGGTTTACCTGCTGCCATCGGTGCACAAATTAGTCGCCCTCACGATACTGTTATTACTGTATCTGGTGATGGTTCAATTATGATGAATGTGCAAGAATTAGCTACCATCAAGCGCTACCAAATTCCTGTTAAAATCATTCTAATAGATAACGCAAAATTAGGTATGGTTCGCCAATGGCAAGATTTATTCTTCGACGGCCGCTTAAGTGAGACTGATTTATCTGATAACCCTGACTTTGTAATGCTAGCAACCTCTTTTGATATAAAAGCCAAGCAAATTACACAAAAAAGTGAAGTAACTGATGCGATTAACGAAATGTTAGATCACGATGGTGCTTATTTATTACAAGTTAAAATTGATGCAAAAGACAACGTTTGGCCATTAGTTCCGCCGAATAGTGCTAACAATGAAATGATGGAGAGCGCGTAACATGAATAATTATAAATTAATCATCATGACTGATGATAAACAAGTAGTACTTGAGCGTATTTTACAAGTCACTCGTTACCGTGGGTTTCTAATTAATGGCATGACTGCAAAAGTTAACACTGGAACTAATATAGCGACCATTGAGCTACTAGTTAGCAGTGGTCGTTCAATCTCTCTTTTAGTTGACCAAATCAATAAACTGGTCGACATCAAGAGTGTTGCAGTAGACAATGACGCATCTCAGCTTTGCAGTGCATAAAGCATACATGCTGTTAGTTTAATAATTAATATCGCACCTAGACTGGCTACATCAAAATAATGATAAATAGGCCACTCAACAATAGTAACAAATTTAGGAATAGAAATGGCAAAAGTAAATGCAGATTTAATATGGTTCAACGGTAAGATCATGCCGTGGAAAGATGCCACCGTTCATGTTATGAGTCATGCTCTACATTACGGTTCGTCAGTATTTGAAGGTATACGTGCATACGAAACGCATAAAGGCACATGTATTTTCCGTTTAGAAGAACATATTGAACGTCTTTTTAACTCAGCAAAAATTTACCGTATGAATATTCCTTTTACTCAAGAGGAGATTATCCAAGCGTGTAAAGATTCAGTGGTAAAAAACAACTTAAAATCTGCTTACTTACGCCCTTTATTTTTCTTAGGTGATATTGGCATGGGTTTACGCCCACCTACAGATGCTGTTTCTGACGCAATGATTGCCGCATTTAGCTGGGAAGCATACTTAGGTGCTGAAGCCATTGAAGGTGGTGTTGATGTCGGAGTTTCTAGTTGGAATCGTTTAGCACCAAACACTATGCCTACAGCTGCAAAAGCGGGCGGTAACTACTTATCGTCACAGTTGATATCAACTGAAGCTGCTCGCCATGGCTATACTGAAGGCATCGCGTTAGATGTGAATAACATGGTAAGTGAAGGCGCTGGTCAAAACTTATTTTTAGTACGTAAAGGTATTATCTATACGCCACCAAGTTCTGCATCTATTTTAACCGGTTTAACACGCGACGTAGTAATGACCTTAGCACAAGACTTAGGTTATGAAGTTCGCGAAGAAGCCATTGCTCGTGATGCTTTATACATTGCTGACGAATTCTTTATGACAGGAACAGCTACTGAAATTGTACCAGTGAAAACAGTTGATGGATTGCCTGTCGGCTCTGGCTCTCGCGGCCCGGTAACTAAAGCGTTACAAGACGCTTTCTTTGGCATTTTTGATGGAACAACTGAAGATAAATGGGGTTGGTTAGAACCAGTTGCATAGGTCTATGTCCACATCATAGTTATTGCACACTTATCCCATCAAATAGATAAGTGTGCAAATTCGAAATGAACACAAGTTTCATTTTTAAAATCATTTTTCTGCGTTTCGCTCATTCGAATTTCACAAAAATATTTTTTGAAAATAAAATTTATTCTCGTTAATAATCTTTAATTACCTTTAAATTGGATACCAAATTATGCCTAAATTAAGATCAGCAACTTCTACTCAAGGCCGTAATATGGCTGGTGCTCGTGCCCTTTGGCGTGCAACAGGCATGACAGATGGCGATTTTGGTAAGCCTATTGTTGCAGTAGTGAACTCATTCACTCAATTTGTTCCTGGCCATGTTCACTTAAAAGATATGGGGCAATTAGTTGCTGGCGCTATTGAAGAAGCTGGTGGCGTTGCTAAAGAGTTCAACACTATCGCTGTTGATGATGGTATAGCAATGGGTCATGCGGGCATGCTTTATAGTTTACCTTCACGTGACTTAATCGCAGATTCTGTTGAATACATGGTAAACGCCCATTGTGCTGATGCCATGGTCTGTATATCCAACTGTGACAAAATTACCCCAGGTATGTTGATGGCTGCAATGCGCTTAAACATTCCGGTAATTTTTGTTTCAGGTGGTCCAATGGAAGCAGGTAAAACTAAGCTTTCAGACCAAATTATCAAATTAGATTTAGTTGATGCGATGATACAAGGTGCTGATCCGTTAGTAACTGATGAGCAAAGTGACCAAGTTGAACGTTCAGCATGTCCAACCTGTGGTTCATGTTCAGGGATGTTCACGGCTAACTCAATGAACTGTTTAGCTGAAGCATTAGGTTTAGCGTTACCGGGTAACGGTTCAATGTTGGCAACTCATGCCGATCGCGAACAATTATTCTTAAATGCGGGTAAAGAAATCGTTAAATTGACTAAACGTTATTACCAAGATAACGATGAATCTGCTCTTCCACGTAATATTGCGAGTAAAAAAGCCTTACACAACGCCATGTGTTTAGATATCGCGATGGGTGGCTCAACTAACACCATCTTGCATTTACTCGCGACTGCACAAGAAGCTGAAATTGATTACACCATGAAAGACATGGATGAATTATCTCGCCGCGTACCACAGTTATGTAAAGTTGCCCCATCAACACCTGAGTACCACATGGAAGATGTGCATCGCGCTGGTGGTGTTATTAGTATTTTAGGTGAATTAGCACGCGCTGGTTTATTACACACTGACGTACCTAATGTATTAGGTACCACGCTAGCTGATGTAATCGCTAAATATGATATTACGTTAACAGATGATGATGAAGTTAAAAAATTCTATCGCGCAGGCCCCGCTGGTATTCGTACCACCAAAGCGTTTAGCCAAGATTGTCGTTGGGATACTTTAGACGATGACCGCGCCAATGGTTGTATTCGTAACCTTGAAAATGCCTTTTCATTAGAAGGTGGTTTAGCCGTACTTTCAGGCAATATTGCGGTAGATGGTTGTGTTGTTAAAACTGCTGGTGTAAGTGACGACAACTTAGTATTCACTGGCCCTGCACATATTTTTGAAAGCCAAGATGACGCAGTAGCCGGTGTTTTAGACGGTAAAGTAGTTGCTGGTGAAGTGGTCGTTATTCGTTATGAAGGGCCTAAAGGTGGACCTGGCATGCAAGAAATGCTTTATCCAACCACTTACTTAAAGTCAATGGGTTTAGGTAAAGCCTGTGCCCTATTAACTGATGGTCGTTTCTCTGGTGGTACATCTGGCTTATCTATTGGTCATGTGTCTCCTGAAGCAGCAGACGGCGGTACAATCGCCTTAGTTGAACAAGGCGATATTATTCACATCGATATTCCTACACGTGAAATAACATTACAAGTATCTGAAGAAGTACTCAATACTCGTCGTGCTGCGATGCAAGCTAAAGGAAAAGATGCTTGGAAACCAGCTGATCGTGTTCGACCTATCAGCTATGCACTTAAAAACTACGCTATGTTAGCAACGAGTGCCGATAAAGGCGCAGTACGTAACCGTGATTTATTAGATGGCTTAGTTGATTAATATCGATTAATTCACACTAAACCCTAATAAAGAGAGCGTCCAGCGATTATGTTGTGGCGCTTTTTTATTGAATAAAACTTATAGTAAAGAAGCATAAATTAGATGACTGAAAAACAAAGCCAACAGTTATTAGCAGAACAAGCTGAGCAACTCGATTATTTAAGACGCATATTGCTTGCGCCTGTTTATGATGTTGCCGTAGAAACGGAACTAACGCATTTAACTAAATTATCGACGCGGTTAAATAATCAGATTTATTTAAAACGGGAAGATCAACAACCTGTGCACTCTTTTAAACTACGTGGTGCATACAATAAGTTATCTGGCTTAAGTGAAGCTGAAAGTATTCAAGGTGTGATCGCAGCTTCAGCTGGTAATCACGCACAAGGCTTAGCGTTAGCCGCTAATAAGCTCGGTATTAAAGCAACAATTGTTATGCCTAAAACCACACCTGATATTAAAGTCGATAATGTTAGACGCTTCGGTGGTGAGGTCCGCTTAGTGGGTAACAGTTTTAATGAAGCACAGGCTGCCTCCATTGAGTACGCTGAAGCTGAAAATAAAACACTCATTCACCCTTTTGACGATACTGACGTAATTGCAGGGCAAGGTACTGTTGCAAAAGAGTTATTACAACAGCTACCTAATGCAGATATTGTATTTATCCCCGTTGGTGGCGGTGGCTTATTAGCAGGCATGGCTGTTTATTTAAAACAACTGAGTCCAAAAACAAAAATAATTGGCGTTGAAGCACAAGACTCTGCTTGTTTAAAAGCCGCACTCGAAGCAGGGGCACCAGTTGATCTAAACCAAGTTGGTTTATTTGCTGATGGTGTGGCAGTTAAACGTATTGGAAAGCATACATTTAGCCTTATTGAGCGTTACTGTGATGATGTTATCACCGTTACAACCGATGAAATATGTACCTCAATTAAAGATATTTTTGAACAAACACGTGTTATTGCTGAACCAGCAGGGGCATTATCATTGGCTGGATTACAAAAATATTGCAGCCAGCATGAATTGAAAGATCAATCATTAGTCGCGGTTTTATCCGGTGCTAACATGAACTTCCATAGTTTACGTTATGTGTCTGAACGTTGTGAATTAGGTGAGAAAAAAGAAGCTATTTTAGCTGTTACCATTCCCGAAGAAAAAGGTAGCTTCAAACGTTTTTGCCAAACCTTAGATAATCGTGTGATTACTGAGTTCAACTATCGTTATGTTGGTGAACCCAGTGCTAATGTTTTTGTCGGCATTCGTTTAGGGGGATGTATTGAAGAGCGTAATCAAGTGCTATCAATGTTAGCAAGCGCCAACTATCAAGTAAGTGACTTTACCGATAATGAATTAGCAAAGCTTCATGTTCGTTATATGATTGGCGGTAAGAGTAATAATTCAGCTCAGAATGAACGATTATTTAGTTTTGAATTTCCAGAACACCCTGGCGCTTTAGAGAAGTTTCTTGATGCCATGGGAGAATTATTCAATATCACTTTATTTCATTACCGAAATCATGGTGCGGCAATTGGACAAGTGCTTGCGGGATTTGACGTTAGTAATGATAAAGAGAACGAGTTTTTTCAACATTTAAATGCCTTAGGTTATCAATTTCAAGAAGAAACGGATAATGAAGCATATCAAGCTTTTCTTAACT
>OJCW01000453.1_pt1 | contig 13817 bp, 12 predicted proteins | sample 1592461 | NCBI WGS metagenome assembly OJCW01 (sample SAMN05416884, study PRJEB24817) | seawater metagenome | isolation source: Sea water | place: Canada:Atlantic | collected 2013-11 | reverse complement strand
TCTACACAGAGTAGATCGTCGGCAGCGTCAGATGTGTATAAGAGACAGATCCAGTTATCCATGAGTTTTCCTATTTTGTTTTGAAAATGACTTAAGTGTCATTAGCTATCAGTTAAGCTGTAATTTATATTTCAGTGTTGACGTTATTAATATAACGTTGAGTAATATCAGGTAAATCTTCGATAATACTTAATTTCCCCGCAATATTAGCCTTAATTAAACAAGCCTCTAATATTTCGATATTAAATGTGCCTTGGTATTGCTGAGCCAAGGGTAAAAAGGATAAATGCCATGGCTCTTCAGCAACACCACCTCGATACTTATCATAAGGCAAATAAAACCCAAATTCGCCAGTATGTTGCTTGAGCCAAGTTGATAGTTTTTCCATGGGACCAAACTGTTGATACTCCCAAGGCTCAAGTTTTAGTGACTGTTCAGCGGCAAGTAAATTAGGTGCGTATACATCAATATCACAGCCCCAATGATGACGACTAGCGCCTGGCAGTGCTGAATAAAGAAGAATAGCATTTATTATTTCTTTGTCAGATAAACGGCTAATATCTACCGTTTTTCCTTCTGAATCTTTTATTGCAGTACGACCAGTAAACTTGTTATTCCATATTTGTAACTGCCGTTCAAATGATCGAAAGCCACTTGCAATTTCCAGTTCTAATCCCGCAAGTTGAGCACTTTGTGTGAGTGCACTGAAGGCCGTAACCATCTGTTGGTGAATACCGGTCTTTGTTTTTGCTGTCACTTTACTGGCTTTGTCAACGCTACCTTGCTCAGCGCTTTCTTTCGCTATGACTTCATTAGTTAGGTACTGAATATGTTGATCTGTTAAGCCAAGTACTTGCTTATCTATATCACCGAAAATTGTTATATTACTTGTTGGCTTTATCATTTCAATGGTCGACTTTTACTAAAGAAGAACTTCTTTTAAACAAGCGTAATAAATATCACAGAGCTTATCTAAATCGTCACAAGAAACCGACTCGTTTATTTGGTGTATGGTTGCGTTACAAGGGCCTAATTCAATAACTTTTGCTCCTGTTGGCGCAATAAAACGACCATCGGATGTACCGCCAGAGGTTGATAATACTGGTTTTTCACCGGTTACAGATTCTACTGCTTGAGCGACGGAGGTTAAAAAATCTCCTTTTTCATTATTCAATTCAGTTATAAAAGGCTTACCGTTAAATGTCCATTTAATGTCGTAATTAAGCTGATGCTTATTTAAAATTGATTCGACTTGTTCAACAATTATTTGATCGGTTAATTCAGTACTGTAACGTAAATTAAACAAGGCAGTTAAGTGTCCAGGTACAACGTTGGTAGCACCAGTACCTGAGTTAATATTTGATAATTGAAAACTCGTAGCAGGGAAGTAATCATTTCCGTGATCCCAATGAACTTGACTTAACTCTGCTAATGCTGGCATTGCAAGGTGAATTGGGTTTTTTACATGATCTGGATAGGCAACATGTCCTTGCTTTCCTTTAATATCAACCTCGGCTGAAATAGAGCCACGTCTGCCATTTTTTATGACATCACCGACGGAGTTAGTACTCGAAGGCTCACCCACAATACAATAGGTTATCTTTTCATTACGCGCCTCTAACGTGTCAATGACTCGTGTTGTGCCATTGATAAACGGACCTTCTTCATCACTGGTGATTAAATAGGTAATCGCTCCATTGTAAGTTGGATAGTCTTGAACAAAGCGCTCAGTCGCTACAACCATTGCCGCTAAACTACCTTTCATATCTGCAGTACCACGCCCATAGAGCATACCGTCAATGATTGTCGGTTCGAAAGGAGGAGTATTCCACAATTCTAAGTTTCCAGGGGGAACTACATCTGTATGACCGGCAAAACAAAAAACAATATCATTGGAATCTTGACCACCATTACGGCGTGACCATAAATTGGTCGTGTCTTCAAAAATCATCGTTTCATTGATAAAACCCAATTTGGCTAATCGTTCTTTTATCAATTGCTGACAGCCTGCATCTTCGGGCGTAACTGACGGACGAGAAATTAAGTCTATTGCTAGGTCTATCACATTGCTTGTTGGGTTTGACATGTTAACTCTTTGCTTTTAATAGTGAGAATTGTGGCTAGTTTTTATTGAAAAATAGCTTGGTAGTTGTCTGCTTTAAAGCCTAAGTGTAAAGCTTGTTGATTTTGAGCTGTATCTTGTTCAATCAATAATAAAGGGCGCTTTAATAAAGTTGGTTGAGCCAGTACTTGTTCAAAAATAACATCATCTGTTAGATTGTGTTTTATTTCATCACTTAAGTTTCTAAAGGTTGTACTGCGTTTATTTAGTAGCGTACTCCAATCGTTTAATTCTACAAATTGTCCTAATAACTCATTGGTTAATGGTTGCTTTTTAAAATCATAAAAGGTGTAACTTATGCTATGAGCGGTTAGCCACTTTTGCGCTTTTTTTACTGTATCGCAATTATTGATTCCATAAAGAGTGATCATATCTAAGAGGTATCCAACTATCTAATAATAATGGCTTAGATGATATCAGAAACAATCGGCTTTATCCGCATTTCTTAGTATAGAAAAAATTAACATTGTAACGATAAACGCTATTTAGGCATCACTACTTTCTGGTTTACAGATGAGGATCTATAAAGTTTTTACAATGGTAATAATAGGTTTGTTTAAGGTTATTATAAGGGGTAGTCGATGCTGTTATCACGCTGAAATTATTTACTTTATTAACACTAAAGTGTTTTGGTTAGTCAATGATTGGCTCATTAAGTAAAAGAGTGTCGTTTTAGTTGACCAGAATAATATGTCAAACCATACTCTTTATGGAAGTCTTTGGGAATGCGTTCCTATAAGGAGAGTTTATGTTGAAAGACATTACAACACAACGACTGATTGCGCTATCTCTGGCTGGCCTAGCTTTATTAAATTTCCCACTGCTTGTGTTATGGGATAAGGATATTTATGTGTTGGGGTGGCCACTTTTACTTTTTGGGTTATTTCTAGTCTGGGGCATACTAATTGTGGCTTTGGCTTGGGTGATGGAAAGAGGTAAAACGAAATAATGCTTTCCTCATCTCTAGTAATAACCGTTTCTTTTATTTATCTTTTTATTCTATTCACTATCGCTTATTTTGGTGATAAACGTGCAGAGTCAGGCCGTTCCATCATTTCCAGCCCATGGGTCTATGCGCTTTCAATGGCAGTATATTGTACGGCATGGACATACTTTGGCAGTGTAGGTCGCGCTGCGACAACAGGGGTATGGTTTTTACCTATTTACCTTGGTCCTATGTTATCAATGAGCCTTGCTTGGGTTGTGGTGCGGAAAATGATTCGTATTGCGAAAACTTACCGTATTACTTCTATCGCTGACTTCATTGCCAGCCGTTATGGTAAAAGCCCTTTGCTAGCAGGGCTTGTCACAATAATTACCGTCGTTGGCATCGTACCTTATATTGCCTTACAGTTAAAAGCCATCTCCAGTGGTTTTGAAGTAATGACTACGCCGCTTGGGGAAACTGCTATACCACCAACAGTTTGGTGGACTGATGGCGCCCTGTATATGGCGTTAGTACTGGCTGGCTTTACCATAATATTCGGCACCAGACATCTTGATAGTAGTGAACGCCATGAAGGTATGGTGGCAGCCATTGCGATGGAGTCAGTTGTTAAGTTAGTGGCATTTCTAGCAGTAGGAATATTTGTGACCTATGGTATTTTCGAGGGAATGTCAGACATATTTGCTCAAGCCTCAGCAATACCCGAAATAAAGGCATTATTAACATTCGATCAAGGTCAGTCGTTTGCCTACACTCAATGGTTTTCGCTGACCTTGTTAGCCATGTTGTCTGTTATTTTTTTACCACGACAGTTTCAAATTATGGTGGTAGAGAATGTTGATGAAAAACACTTAAAGCGAGCAGTGTGGGTGTTCCCGTTATATTTATTGCTGATTAATGTTTTTGTCTTACCTATTGCTTTAGGAGGGTTGATTTATTTTAGTGATGCTCCTGTAAGTGCTGAGACTTTTGTACTTTCATTACCGTTGGCACATGGCCAAAACATGCTTGCTTTATTTGTTTTTATTGGTGGACTATCAGCGGTAACGGGTATGGTGATTGTGGAGGTTATCGCGATTTCAACGATGGTATGTAATGACCTAGTTATGCCTGTGTTATTACGTAACACACGATTTGGTGAGCGCTCGGGTGGCGATTTAACAAGGTTACTACTATTCATTCGTCGCGTTGCCATTATTGGGATTTTGCTATTGGGGTATTTATATTTTTACTTAGCCGGCGAAGCATATGCGCTCGTGAGTATTGGGTTGATAAGCTTTGCCGCCGTCGCACAGTTTGCCCCTGCGTTATTGGGTGGAATGTATTGGAAAAACGGCACACACAATGGTGCACTCGCGGGACTCTTTTTAGGCTTTTTGATGTGGGTTTATACATTAATGTTACCGTCACTTGCCAAGTCAGGCTGGATAGCTAATGATTTTTTGAATTCAGGTATATTTGGCCTTGTATGGCTTAAACCAGAACAATTTCTGGGGCTGACTGGGCTTGATAACCTGACTCACTCTCTGTTTTGGAGCCTTTTTGTTAACATTGCAACTTATGTATCGGTATCACTTTTTAAACCACCATCAGCCCAGGAGACTAGTCAGGCATTATTGTTTGTAGATGTTTTTGAGCGTACTCATTTATCTCACCCAATATTTTGGCAGGGTCAAGCTAAAGTGACTGATTTAATTCACCTGACAGGACGCTTTATGGGGGAAACAAAGGCACAGCGAATATTCACTGATTATGCTGAGAAAGTAGGAGTAAATGAAGTGGAGGATATTCCCGAAAATGCAGCGCTAGTTCAATTTGTAGAAACACAACTGACCGGAGCCATTGGTAGTGCTTCAGCGCGTATAATGGTAGCTTCTGTTGTGGAAGAGGAGCCTTTGGAATTGGATGATGTTATGCGCATCCTTGATGAAGCTTCTCAGATACGTGCATACTCAGAAGCCTTGGTTGAAAAATCACGTTCACTAGAGCAGGCCACGAATGAGTTGAAAACGGCCAATGAGCAACTTAAAAGTTTGGATCGATTAAAAGATAACTTTATGTCATCTGTCACTCATGAACTGCGGACTCCGCTGACTTCCATCCGCGCCATGACAGAGTTAATGCTTGATGATCCTGAGATGGAGGAAGAACAACGGGCAGAGTTTCTCACTATTGTCGTAGCAGAAGCTGAGCGTCTTAGCCGACTGGTGAATCAAGTGCTTGATATGGCAAAGATTGAAGCAGGTCATGCTGAGTGGCATAGTAGTGATGTGAACATACTGGAACTGGTACAGCAGTCAGTCAATTCCATCTCGAGCGCCTATAAAGAGCAGGGAGTTGAATTGTCCATTTTTGCTCCTAAGCAAGTATCAATAATCCGTGCTGATGCTGATCGCTTAATACAGGTATTATTAAATCTTTTATCAAATGCGGTTAAATTTGTGCCTAATGAAAAGGGCCACGTTGAATTACATGTTAAAGATGCAACTGAAGGAATCACGATTAAAGTGATTGATAACGGACCTGGGGTGGTGCAAGAAAAACAAAACTTAGTCTTTGAAAGGTTTCGCCAAGTAGAAGGTGAAACAGGTAGCCAAATAGGTACAGGGCTAGGTTTACCTATTAGTCGTCAAATAGTGGAACATTTTGGCGGACACATGTGGTTAAATTCAAAAGAAGGTGAAGGAGCTTGTTTTGGTTTTTTCTTGCCGAGAAAGAAAGCTCACTCTGACTAAAAATAATAAAATAGGGAGTGTAAAATATGAGTAAAACGATACTGATTGCAGATGATGAAAAAAACATTTTAATTTCGTTGGAATTTTTGATGAAACGTGAAGGCTATAATGTTGTGGTGGCGCATGACGGCCAAGAAGCGATTGATGCAGTACTACGGGAACATCCTGATTTAGTGCTACTCGATGTAATGATGCCTAAAAAGACAGGCCTTGATGTTTGCCAAGAAGTACGAGCCGATCCTATTTTTAATGATATGCCTATCCTGATGCTCACAGCTAAAGGTCGCGATACTGATATTGCCAAGGGAATGGCTATGGGCGCGAATGACTATGTCGTTAAGCCATTTTCCACTAGGGAGTTAGCCGAAAAAGTGCGTAACATGCTAGGTGAAATATGAAACGTTTTGATTCCAGAGTAGCCATTGGTGTTGGTATTATTGGTATTATTTGCGTGTTGTGGCTGTTGGCAACAGGGATATTAATTTGGTCAACGCTTGATGACGTAGGAAGAGATGCTGTAGCAGCTACACTTTGGCCACGCTTCGAGTTATTGATTTTAATGTGGGCGGTTTCTTTAGCTGCGGTCGGCATTGCATTACGTTGGTTAGTCGCTTACTTTATGACAGCTCCTGCACGACTTGTAGAAGATGCTCAAGTTTTACTTCGCACAGATATAAAACGCCAACTTAAACCAACGGGAAGTATCGAAAACCGTCGTTTAACCAATTTGATTAACCAATTAGTTCAGCAGCGAGAAACTTTACGTGAAGAGATGGGGGCACTTGTAGAAGAAGCTGCGCATAATACTGAAATTGAAAAAAACCGCCTCGCGGCGCTAATGTCTGAACTTAGTAAAAGTGTCGTGGTATGTAATTTAGATGGGGATATCCTGTTATACAATAATCGAGCTAAAAGGCAGTTCAAACGATTATCACAAACACCTAAGGTTGCATCAGGCGCTGAATTAATAGGACTTGGGCGATCAATTTATAACGTGATCAATCGAGAGTTACTGACACATGCACAAGAGAATATTCAACACCGCATTGACAGTGGTATAGCAAGTCCATCAACACAATTTGTCACTACGACACAATCTGGACAATTGTTAAGAGTACAAATGGCACCGGTACGTGCAGCTCATACAGACAATAAAGTTCCTACTTTGATGACTGGCTTCGTTCTTTTAACTGAAAATATTACCCATGAATTTGAAGTATTGTCTCATCAAGAGCATGTTTTAAATACACTGACCGAGCGTAGTCGTGCAGCAATAGCTAACATGCAGGCAGCTCTTGATGTACTAGAATACCCTGATCTTGAAAAAGAAATGCATGAAAACCTGCTAAGTGTTCTACGTGAAGAAGCACGAGGGCTAGGTGAACGTATACATGAACTAAAATCGACCAGTATCAATGGCTTTATGTCTCACTGGTCACTCGAAAATATGCTTGGAGCTGACTTTGTTGAAGCTGCCATCAAACGTATTAATGCACTGAAAGGAGTTACCGCGACTAACTCCTGTATCGATTATTCTATTTGGCTGAAAGTAGAAAGCTTTACCTTACTAGAAACCCTATTGTATTTGGCCGAACTTATACATCTTCAACAAGGCATTAATACAGTGGAGCTTCGTTTAGACATGACCAAAACGCATGGTCAGCTCGATCTATGTTGGACACCACAAAACAATGACAAAGACATTAGGCTAAATTGCGAAGGTGACTCTATTAAGCTTGGCGGTGAGGAAAGCTCATTAACCATTCACGATGTTGTTGAGCGCCATGATGGTGCGTTTTGGTTTAAACACGAGAGAGAGAGTAACCAGGCACTATTTCGATTCCTTATTCCATTGGCGAAACCTCAAGAGCAGCTAGATGCATCTGCATTAACAGAGGGCGAAAGCCGTCCTGAATTTTACGACTTTGACTTGTTTCAAGCGTCCACACAAACACGATCGTTAGAAGATCGTAAGCTTATTGATCTTTCCTTCACAGTCTTTGATACAGAAACTACTGGGCTAGACCCTGCAGGTGGTGATGAAATTATCCAGATCGGTGCAATTCGAATTGTAAACGGTAAATTGTTACAACAGGAAAGCTTTGAGCAACTGGTTGATCCTCAGAGAACTATTCCTGCGGTATCAATACCTATTCATGGGATTAAGCCTGAAATGGTGACAGGACAGCCTGTTATTAATGATGTTTTACCCGCTTTTCATGCATTTGTGGGTAATACCGTGCTAGTTGCTCATAATGCGGCATTTGACATGCGCTGTTTACAAGTAAAAGAAGCCGCTACCGGTGTTGTTTTTGATCAGCCTGTACTTGATACTTTGTTATTGTCTGCTGTTGCACACCCGAATCAACAATCTCATGGGTTAGATACTATTGCTGAGCGCTTTAATATTGATATTAACGGGCGCCACACAGCCTTGGGCGATGCCATGGCAACAGCTGAAGTTTTTTTACATTTGATTGACCAATTGGCAGAGCAGGGTATTCATACTATGGGGCAAGCACGTGAAGCTGCTCAAAAGACTTATTACGCTCGTTTAAAGTATTAGCGAGATAAAAATCTTGTTTGCTGAACTATTCTATGTGTTCAAACTAGGTAATACGTAAAGCTTTATGGGATAAGTTATCAATGGGGAGTAATGATATCCACAAAACCTGTGGATATCATTGTTAATAATCTTTGTTTGAAAATGTAACTTATTGTTATTAAAGCTGATTATTTGCTGTGTGAAATTTAACTCTTTACCTTTATTGTGTTGCTTGAATGGCCGTTAACGCAATGGTATAAACAATATCATCAACTAAGGCACCTCGAGAAAGATCATTCACAGGCTTGTTCATTCCTTGCAACATCGGGCCTATACTGACTAAATCTGCTGATCGTTGTACTGCTTTATATGTAGTATTCCCGGTATTTAAATCAGGGAAAACAAAGACGGTGGCTTTTCCGGCAACAGGGCTATTAGGCGCTTTTTTCTTCGCCACATTTTCCATTATGGCTGCGTCATACTGTAGCGGCCCATCAATAATTAAATCAGGTCGTTTCGCTTGTGCTATTTGAGTCGCTTTGGTGACTTTTTCTACATCAACACCATGGCCTGAACTACCTGTGCTATAGCTAATCATTGCCACACGTGGCGGTATTCCAAAAGCAGCAGCAGAGTCTGCAGATTGAATAGCTATATCAGCCAGTTGTTCTGCACTTGGATCAGGATTAATTGCACAATCGCCATAGATAAGCACTTGCTCTGGCAATAGCATAAAGAAAATTGATGAAACTAAGGAGTTACCCGGTGCTGTTTTAATTAACTGTAAAGCAGGTCTTATGGTATTTGCTGTGGTGTTAACCGCGCCAGAAACTAAACCGTCAACTTGCCCCATTTGTAGCATCATTGTTGATAAGACAACATTATCTTGTAAATTTTCTTCGGCGATAACATCAGTAAGTCCTTTATCTTTTCTAAGTTCAACCAGAGGTTGAATATAGTTTTCTCTAATGTTTTCGGGATCAGTAATTAACAAATTATGCGGTAAGTTAATTCCTTGGTGTTCTGCTATTCGTAATATTTCCTCTTTGTTGCCTATGAGTTGGCATCGTGCAATATTGCGTTCACAACATATTGCAGCAGCTTTTATAGTACGAATATCAGTCCCTTCAGGTAATATGATTAACTTATTGGCTTGTTGCGCAAGCTCAGTTAATTTGTGCCTGAAAGCTGGAGGGGATAATAAATAATTTGATTCTACTTTGTCAGCCAAGTGACTTATCCAAGTTTTTGATAAATTATCAGCAACGTGTTGTTTTACTTTTTCTTGTCGTTGAATATCACACTGTGGAATTTCGGGGTTAAAGTTCATAATATGGCGAGATGTTTGCCAAGTATCCCATGGTACAGACAGCACAGGTAAACCTGCATTCAAGGCTTGTTGGCACAGATCCCAAACTTGTTTTGAAGGTTCAAAACCGTTAGTTAAGATCAAAGCACCAAGTTTGGTACCATTTAATGCCGACAAACAGGCCGCAATAATAATATCAGTGCGATCACCTGGGGTGACAATTAATCGACCAGGCACTAAATAACTGACCAGGTTACTCACACTGCGAGCACAAAACGCCACACTTCTAAAACGCCTATGTTCCATTTCACCGGCATTAATTATTTTAGCTTCAAGGTAATTACTAATATCCATTATGCGCGGTGCGATAAGATCTACTTCCCAAGCAATACAGCCTAGTAGTTCAAAACCTTTACCTTTAAAAATGTTTAAATTTTTCCAAGGGGTAATATCAAAATCTGTGTTGAAGTCTTCTTCTCTTGGTAATAAGCCATATTCATCTTGATCGGGTGCATTTAATTTATTAATAATGCAACCTAAGAGGTGTTTGTTTTTACTGCCACCGTAGGTTTCAGCTGTTACTTCCAGCCTATCTTCAAATGCTTCTGTATCATCATTACCAGGCGCAGCAACCAACACTATGTCAGCACTTAATGCTTGAGCTACATCTCGGTTAATTCGGCCAACATAGGGCTGACGAGTGGTTGGGATTAACCCTTCGATGAACACTACTTCTTGATCTTGATTAAAGTCATCAAAATTTGCGACTATTTCTTCAAGTACCATATCGTGTAGGCCATCAGCCATTTTTTCTTCAAAATAGCTTAACGAGATATACCTGGTATTTTGTGACAGGCTGACTGCTTCTATCGTTTTGTTTTTTTTCGCTAATGTATTACGGGAAGGCTGGCTGATAGGTTTAAAATGGCCCGCCTTAATGCCTTTTTGTTCGCAAGTATGCAGTAAACCTAGTGCAACACTGGTTAAGCCAACACCAAAACCAACAGGAATTAGCATTATTCTATGAGAATTTGATTTAGTGACCATATAATTAACTCGCAGAGGTTGATGTTAATAATTGTGATGATTGCTCAGCGATAACCCACTCTTCATTGGTGGCAATAACCCAGCAAGGTCTTGAGGTGTTATGGGTAATGTTACCCACTTTACCAAACCGTGTTGCTTGGTTCTTTTCTTCGCAAAGTTGGAAGTTTAATAAACTTAATTGATTTACTATTTCTTTTCTAACCCATGCAGAATTTTCGCCAATACCACCGGTAAAAATCAAACCATCTAATTCTGTTAGGCTGGCACTAAAAGAGGCGATAACTTTCGCTATTCGATAGCAAAATACGTTTAATGCTAATTGTGCATGTGCTGATTGAGGATGACTTTTATCTAACATTGTTGTTTCAAGCGTACGACAATCATTACTTAGCCCTGATAAGCCAAGTAAGCCGCTTTTTTTATTTAATAGGGTTTTTATTTGATCAATACTGTAGCCAACTTGCTCAACTAAGTGAAAAATGATACCTGCGTCTATGTCACCGGTACGAGTGCCCATCATCACGCCTTCAAGTGGCGTCATTCCCATACTTGTATCAACACTTTGCCCATTTTTTATTGCCGTGACACTACAGCCATTGCCTAAATGTGCGCTGATAAAGTGGCATTGCTCTAGTGGTTTATTTATTAGTTTTGCTGTTTCTCTAGCAACAAAGTAATGACTTGTGCCATGAAAGCCATAACGCCTTATGCCGTGGTCTTGATACAACGCCATAGGTAGGCCATAAAGGTAGGCTTTTTCAGGCATACTTTGATGAAAAGCAGTGTCAAATATTGCAACTTGTGGCAATGTTGGAAATGCTTCTTGGCAAGCATTTATTCCGGTAAGATTCGCTGGGTTATGTAAAGGGGCTAACTTAGCAAGGTTATCAATTGTTTCTTTAACGTTGGCATTAATCAAGGTTGGTTGAGCGTAATGTTCACCACCATGCACGACGCGGTGACCTACAGCAATAATGTTATTTACTAAGTTTAACTGTACTAGCGTACTAACTAGAGAATTAAGCGCTACCTGATGGTCATAAGGGGCTGTAAGCGTATGCAATTCTGTAGCTTTTTTATCGTCTATTTCAATATTACATTGAATTTTGATACAGGCCAGAGGAGTCAATAAACATTCAGCTAAACCTGATAACAAGGTTGTGCCTGATTCAGGTTGTATTAATGAAAACTTTACTGATGAGCTGCCGCAGTTGATCACTAAAATGGCTCCAACACTGGTTTGTGTTGCAGAGGGTTGTTGTTTTGCCATGGTATTTTGCATGAAATAAAAGGTATAACCGTATTATAACCGTTTAATAATAAAAACAAATTGATTCAAGGCAATAAAATTAATCTTGTTATAAGTTTTATCAGAAGAATAATGTATTAGCTCAAGGAAATGTTAGCAAATGTTACCTATTACTTTTGCTATTTAAAGGTAACTGCTATAGTAGATACAAGGCAGTTGCGGTAATTATTTATGAATTTATCTGTAGTACAAATTATAAAACTAGGTCAACAATATATTAGCTTTTGGCCAGAAAAGGCTGAATTGGCTAATTACTTTGCGGATTATAGAGCAGTACAAAGTGCTCGTTTTGTTTGTCGGTACTTTCCTGCTTTAGCATTATTTATTTTTATCATGCAGTTATATTTTTCATCAGGACTTTTCTTTGGATCAGGCAGTATCAGTAATATGTTAAATGCCTTACCTCAAGCATTAATATTTGGCTTACTTTTATTATCTATACCTGTTCAATCGTTAGTTGTTTTAGGGGTTAAAGCAGATAAGTTTTTACCTCCTTCATTAGCCTCTTGGTATCGCAGTGGTTTAGAGAAAGCTAAAGAGCAGGGCAGTCATAATAAATTGACCAATTTAACCATTTATAAACCTAGGTATATTGATTTAGCACAGTTACTGCAATTAACGTTCGCTGCTAAAAGTAAGTAAACAACAGTTAACATCGCTTACTTTTTATAAAGCCTTATAATAAAATCAGCCTGACAAACAAAGTGATCTTTTGTTTTTATTTTTTCTATTAATTCTTTTGATGCTTTAAATGCAAAAGGCGTCATTGCTAACAAATTCAATACATCGCTACTGTGTTCAAAATTCATTGAGTAGGTTAACTTTTGTTCTTCAACTAAGGTTAAGCTGTTAATAGGTGTTTTGGAAATATCATGTTTATTTGCTTGCTGGTAAATCAATTCTTTTAATTCAAATAAATGGTGCTCAGCCGGAGTTACCGTCAACAAGTAACCATTTTGTTGTAAAACCCGGGTAAACTCATCCTCTAAAATTGGCGCATAAACAGATACAAGCCAGCCAAAGTAATCATCTTGAAAACTTAACTTAGACAAGGTGCCCACGCTAAAGTGACAGTTTTTATAGCGTTTAGCAGCAATCTTTATTGTTTCTTTTGCTATATCAACCCCATAAACTTGATTATCTACGGTTTTGTGTTGATGTGTATAGAAACCTTCACCGCAACCTGCATCAAGTAATGGCGCATCACTTTGTCCATATTGTTGATACAGTTCAAGCATTTTATTGACGAGTGGTTGATAAAAACCTTTGTCGAGAAAAGCGCGTCTAGCAATCACCATATCTTTGTTATCACCGGGTGCTTTGGAGTGTTTAAATTGCACTGGTAATAAATTGACGTAACCTTGTTTGGCTTGGTCGTAAGTGTGGTTGTTCACACAAGAATAGGTTTTGTCAGTAAACGTTAATGCTTGCTGACAAAGTGGACAAAGGTAATTAGCAGGGAGTAATGACATCAGTTAATCTTTCTATGAGTCGGAAAATGTAGACCAAATCGGTGCATGATCTGATGGCTTTTCAATGCCACGAAGTTCATAGTCTATATCTGATTCGATACACTGCTCACTTAACGATTTAGTTGCTAAAACAACATCAATACGTAAACCGCGATTATCATCAAAGCCACGAGAGCGGTAATCAAACCATGAATAACGTTCAGTTCTTGTTGGGTGAAGTTGACGAAAGGTGTCAATAAATCCCCAATCCATTAGTGATTTTAGCCATTCACGCTCTTCTAACTCTGTCTCTTATACACATCTGACGCTGCCGACGATCTACTCTGTGTAGA
>OJCW01000450.1_pt1 | contig 13864 bp, 14 predicted proteins | sample 1592461 | NCBI WGS metagenome assembly OJCW01 (sample SAMN05416884, study PRJEB24817) | seawater metagenome | isolation source: Sea water | place: Canada:Atlantic | collected 2013-11 | reverse complement strand
GAGATTCCTCTACGTCTCGTGGGCTCGGAGATGTGTATAAGAGACAGCAATAATGGTAATATTTTCTTTACCGCCTTTTTGCTCGATAATGTAATCAATAATTCGCGGGCTTAACTGTTGGTTACCTCGACCAAACAAATGACCTTGACCACCTATTAAGGTAATGATCAAATGAACATTCTGTCGCTTTTTTTTGGCCTGTACTAGATTTTCCCATAGCTTTTCTTCGGTAACATCATTAGCAATCAAGTCATTATCTTGCACCAAGTCGACACCCAGTAAGGTATTATCCAGATACAGTTCTGTCATTAAAAAAGCCGTTGTTGATCCTGAGCCTATAATAAATAAGCTCTCGTCTGCATCACCCATTTTATCAATAACATCTGCACTAATATCCTGCAGAACCAATTCATCTGACTCTTTCCCTCCAGATTTGACCGCTTGTACATAGCGTAATTCACTAGGAATTTGCATTTCTCCAAAGCGTTTTGCTTTAACAACCCCTTCACGAAACAAAGATTCATCAATATCCATGATATCGCCTGTTGTCAATGTCACTAACTGCTTAGTAATCATTAACTCCACTACACGCCCTGCTGCAATTGGTGTAATTGCGTAAACACCTGAATGTATTTTGCAGCCTGCGGGGATTCCTAAAACAGGTATTTGTGCTTGTTTGCTCTGGTTTGCATGTTCGGTGACTATTTTCGCAATATTACGTGCAGTGCCATCACCGCCAGCAAAAAGAATAATATCCACCTGTTCCTCAAGTAAAGCAGCAACAGATTGCTCTGTATCACTTGCTTGGGTATTTTCACTAGCAGTTTTATAAACCAACTGCACAGGAAAGCCTAATTCTTTGGCCACTTGTTCGCCCATTAAATGATTAACTGTATAGATAGTGACTTCATCTTGATAAGGCTGTAATACTTCTAATGCGGTTTGTGCGCGAGCATTCGCTTTTAGCTCTGCACCTAAAGCAAGTGCCTGCATAGCCATACCATCACTGCCTTTTAAAGCAACACTGCCACCAACACCTGCAACAGGGTTAATGATTAAGCCTAATTTAAACATATGCTATCTTCTTTAAAAGTAGAAAAATTTTCAATCGTTAAGGGTAATGGTGTCTGATAAAACTTAGCCAATACTGCTATAAATTGCTCAGCTCTGGCAGGAAAGCCTTCCGTTAAAAACACTTGAACTTGTTGAAAAACTTTCTGTTTAAAATTACTGGAGTCTGTCTGAAAGCCACTTAAGTTATCAGCAGACACATGAAACTTTCGTTGTGCAGCCACATTGAACGCCCACTCTATTGCTTGTGGAATTACTTCTACTTGTTCAAATTTCTTCTGTTCTTCTTCATCCCTGCCATCAGGTTTATACCAGTAACCAAAGTCTTCTAGTAAACGTCTTGCTTCACCTGCTTGACACCAATGAGATATTTCATGAAACGCACTCGCATAATACCCTCTGGCGAAAATTATTTGGTGGTATGTACATGATTCATTCACTGCCTCGATCATTTCGAGTGAATTACTTTGCTGCAAGCTATTTGCTGGTAAGTAAAGCGGCTCATCACCACCTTTAATCAAACGAGTATTAAACTCATCAAAGAAAGTGTCATTAAACAATTGAATAAGATCTTGATACTTATAAAGCATATTTAATACGAGTCGCTAAAAAATGATCGTCATTGTAACGAAAAATGGTGCCTATTTCATCCGGCTATCACCAGAAAATAAGGCACCATTTCTTAATAGGGTTTTAGAGGAAATTAATTAGATTTTTTAACATACTAATTAATCACTATGTAACCTAGAGTGCCAAAAGCAATAAAACAGAACCGGTAAAGAATTAAAAATCACCTTCGATATTATCTTTGCCTTTAGTCCGCTCTATACTATCAAGCTTATGATGGATGGCCGATTTAATCATAATATATCCACTGATTGGTGCCGTTAGTAAAAGGAATAATGAAATGAGTATTTCTTTTACACTCACCCCTGCTTGTGTTGTACTAAAAAAGATCATTGCGGCAGTTAACAACGATGCCATTCCAAGTGTTGTAGCTTTAGTTGGACCATGAAGGCGCATAAAAAAATCAGGCATTTTCACTAAACCAATTGAGCCAACGAGTACAAAAGAACCGCCAATTAATAATAATATTGAAATAATCCATTCAGTCATAACTTAACCCTTATTCTACTTTCTATTCGATAATATCGCCGCGTAGCAAATATTTACATACTGCAACAGTACTCACAAAGCCTAACATTGCTATTAGCAGTGCAGCTTCAAAATACAATGTCGTCCCCATGCTCATGCCGTACAGTATGATCAATGCAATGCTATTGATATACATAGTATCGAGCGCGAGTATCCTATCGGGTAAAGAAGGCCCAATTAATAAACGCCATACATTTAACAATAACGACACACCTATCATAGTAAACACAATCAAAATTACCGTATCTAGCATTCAAATATCTCCTTAAGAGGTGCTTCATAACGTTGTTTAATAGTGTTTATTAAAGCCTGTTCGTCTTTAAGATCTAAAACGTGTATCAGTAAAAATCGTTGCTCAGAATTGTCACCTTCGATGAAACTCTCGCTCCCAGGGTACACTTCAGCACTAACTGTTCCCGGTGTTAATGAAACAGTACTCGCTAAAATAGTAATTGGCATACTGTACTTTAAGTCTAGTGGTACCTTAACAAATCCAGGGGTTAAATTTTTAGTCGGGCCTAGGATCAAAATAGCAACCTGAACATTCGCGGTGACTATGTCATATAAAACCAGCATTAAATGACGGAACGCTAAACCGGGCTTTATAACTAATGGCTGCTTAATTCTAAATGGACTAGTAGCTAATGGAATCACTATGGCTAAAATAGTAGCTAAGACCAGATGCCCAACTGCTATGCTGTTATTCAATAATAACCATACAAAAAATAACAAAAGACTCAATAAAGGTGCGGGTAACCATTTGAATCGTGTTTCTAACAGCATTATTTGCCTCCTGAAAGAATAACTTTAATATTATTAAAATCATGTAATTGGGTAGCTGCACCCATTGCATACTCACTTAATGGTCCGGCAAAAATAGTCATCAACGGCGCACCAGAAATGAGAATAATTAACGCCACTAGCTGTGAAGGATGAACACGTTGCTGCTCTACAGTTTCTGATACCTTGGTTTGATGCTTCCAAAATACAGTACTACCGGCTTTAGATACACCAAGTAATATCGCGAGACTTGCGAGTAAATAGAGTGGCCAAAACACCATAGTATATTCAAGATTCAATGTTGCCTTGAGCAGCCATATTTTACCAATAAAGCCAGATAAAGGTGGCATACCTATTACGGCAATACCTGCAATCAAAAAACAAACACCAAGCAACCTTGGCTGAGAGACGGGAGGACCTGGAGTAATACGGTCAAATATTTTTCCACGTTGACGCCCAATTAAATCTGCTAAAATAAATAGTGCGGCAGTGACCAATGTTGAATGAACTAAGTAATAAATAGCCGCTGAACTAGCTTCAATGGTTTGCACGGCTACTAGGGCAACTAAGGTTCCGACTGATACAATCACTAAATTTGCAACTAACTTTCTTAAATCTTTACTCGCTAGTACGCCAACTGCGCCCATAGCAATAGTGGCAAGGGCTAACCACCACAACCAACTTTGCGCCATATGAGTCAATTCACCCGCTTCTTCGCCAAAGATAAGTGTATAAACACGCATCATCGAATATACGCCAACTTTTGTCATAATCGCAAAGAGTGCAGCCACCACAGGCATAGCTGTTGCATAAGTATTAGGTAACCATAAATGCAGTGGTAACAAGGCTCCTTTCAGAGCAAAAACGACAAGTAATAACAACCCACCTATTTTAGCTAGATAAACATCATCACCTTGTAACAGCGCTACTTTCTGAGCCATATCAGCCATATTTAGTGTACCTAATACGCCATATAGAATTGCCAGAGCAATCAAAAATATTGCTGACCCTACAAGGTTCAAAATCACATAATGTAATGCAGCGCGGGTGTTTTTTTTATCTCCACCGTGCATTAACAAGGAGTAAGAGGCAATAAGCAACACCTCGAAAAACACAAATAGATTAAATGCATCACCTGTTAAAAATGCACCGTTTACCCCTAAGATTAAAAAGTGTAGAAGTGGGTAAAAGAAACTTCCTTTTTCATCATCGCCAGCGCTTGCATATAAAGCACAAACAAAACCTAGTAATGCGGTTAAACAAACTAACAAGGTAGATAATGGATCAGCAACTAAAACGATACCAAAAGGCGCACTCCAATCACCGATAGCATAAACTTGAATACCATCCGCTTGAACTTTCAGCAATAAAGCCAATGAAGCTAAAAAGGTGACTGCACTGAGTAAAACAGAAGCAAATCTTCTACTTTTTTTATTAGTCCCAAAGGGAGGCATTAATAAAAGCACACCTGCTAACATTGGTAATAAAATGGGTAAAAAGGTCAAATTCTGGATCATACTTTAACCTTTTTATTTTTGGTGATCTTTTTATCGGGAGTGTGGCCATCAACATGATCACTTCCTAAATCGGTTTGCCCTCTTATTGCTAAAATAACCACAAAAGCAGTCATAGCAAAACCGATAACAATCGCAGTTAACACTAAAGCTTGCGGTAGTGGATCAGCATATTCTGAACTGTATCCAAGTACTGCGGCCTTATTCAGGCTAAGGCGCCCCGAAGAGAACAGGAATAAATTAACTGCATAAGAAAGCATGGTTAACCCTAATACAACGGTAAAGGTTCTAGAACGTAAGATTAAAAAAACGCCACAAGTCACCAAAAGCCCAACGCAGGATGCGTAAAGTAATTCCATTAATTTTTCACCTCTTTTTTAGACGCATTAGTCGTTAATTGACCCAGGCTTGCCAAAATCATTAATGTCGCACCAACTACCGTAATATAAACACCTAAATCAAATACCAAGGCACTGGCGAGTTCAATTTCGCCAATAAAAGGAATATCAAAGTAATCATACCAAGTTGTCATGAAAGTCTTTCCAAAGAACCAGCTACCAACCCCTGTAAATAACGCAATAGCAATCCCCGAGGCAATAATCTTACGGTAATTAATGGTTAAGCGCTCAGAAATCCAATTTGAACCGTGCGCAATATACTGCAAAATAAAAGCAATAGCGGTCACTAAACCAGCGATAAAGCCACCACCAGGGAGGTTATGCCCTCTCAAGAAAATATAAAACGATACCATTAGTGCCAAAGGCAGTAATGACTGGGAAATACTGGCTAATAAAATAGGATAGCGTTCTTTCGCCCACGGTCGCCCTTCACTATCTTTAGCAGGAATAAATAAAGGCAAGTTGATTAACAATTTATAAATACCTAATGCTGCAATACCCAGTACACAAATTTCACCTAACGTATCAAAACCACGAAAATCAACCAAAATAACATTAACAACGTTAGTGCCACCACCACCTGTTTTAGCATTTGCTATGAAGAAGTCGGATATAGACTCAAGTGGACGCGTAATTAACGCATAACAAATACTAGCAACGACAACGCCCAAAGTTACTGATATCCCTACATCACGCACCACACGTATTGAACTAGACTCTCTTGGCGTATGCTGAGGTAAGAAAAATAATGCCAGCATAAGTAAAACAATGGTAACTACTTCAACAGTTAATTGGGTCAACGCTAGATCAGGTGCTGAGAATCGAGTAAACGCGACAGACACCATTAAACCAACGACTGAGATCATCAGTAATGATACCACTCGTTTGCGATACCAAATCACAGTACTAATAGCTCCAACCATTAATAAAACTGCCCCCATAGCATTATGAACATCAATAGGAGTGAGTTCTTTTTGACCACCTATCTGGCTCATTTCAAATAATGGCCAACCAGCAAAAAGCAATACAACCAGAAAGATCAACATTAAATAGCGTTGCAAAGAACCATTCTCTATGTCGTTTATTTTAACCTGACACCACTTTGTCATGGCATAAATTGAGTCGTCAAATCCCTTTTTGGCGCTCAAAGATGGTAGTGAATCTTGAAATTGAAACAAATAACGTCGCTGTGTATAGAGCAATAATCCGCCACTTACTGCTATCGCACTCATCAATAGTGGAAGGTTAAAACCGTGCCATAGAGCTACTTTAAATTCTGGTACGTATCCACCAAGAACAGCGAATGACGCTGCTGTTAAGATATCGTCAACAATAAAGCTTGGAAATATCCCCACGAGTAAACATAACGCAACGAGAATTTCAATTGGCACTCGCATATAGCGCGGCGGTTCACTTGGCTGTTTTGGTAAATCTATAGGATCGCCATTAAAGAATACATCATGAATAAAACGAGCTGAATAAGCCACAGCTAAAGCGCCTGCAATAGTGGCAAATACAGGAATAAGCCAAGACATAGAACCGAGTAATTGTTGATGTAGCGTCTCAGCAAAAAACATTTCTTTAGACAAGAAACCATTTAATAGGGGAACACCTGCCATAGCTGCTGCGGCAACCATTGCCAACGTTGCTGTATAAGGCATAAACCGCCACATCCCGTTGAGTTTTCGCATATCCCGTGTACCCGTTTCATGGTCAATAATGCCCGTTGCCATGAATAAAGAGGCTTTAAATGTTGCATGGTTAATTATGTGAAAGATGGCGGCTACTGCCGCAAGTTTAGTATCCAAGCCGAATAATAAGGTGATCAAACCTAAATGGCTGATGGTGGAATAGGCTAATAAACCTTTTAAATCATGCTTAAATAAGGCCACATAAGCGCCAAAAAGTAATGTGGTTAGTCCGGTTAAACTAACAAGAATAAACCATATATCAGTACCCGCTAAAGCAGGATAAAAACGTGCTAATAAGAAAATCCCCGCCTTTACCATTGTGGCCGAGTGAAGATAAGCACTAACGGGAGTTGGCGCCGCCATCGCATGCGGTAACCAAAAGTGAAAAGGAAATTGTGCTGACTTTGTGAAAGCACCAAGTAGCACTAAAATTAAGGTTATTTCATACCAAGCATGCGCTTGAATAATTTCTCTGTTATCTAAAATAACATCTAAGTTATAACTTCCAACAATATCACCCAATAAAAGCAAGCCTGCGAGTAATGCTAAACCGCCACCACCTGTAACAGTTAAAGCCATTATTGCGCCTTTACGAGCTTCAGGTTTATGCCACCAATAACTAATTAATAAAAACGAGCTAATACTGGTAAGCTCCCAAAAAAACCAGAGTTGGATAACATTATTTGACATGACAATACCAAGCATCGCCGTCATAAATAACATCAAATAAGCATAAAGCTTAGGCATAGAATCGTTACTACTTAGATAATATCGAGCATAGAATATAACTAATATTCCAATCCCTAATATCATAAAAACAAACAATAGCGCTAAGCCATCTAAACGAAAGGCTATATCTATCCCTAATAAAGGAATCCACGAAATTGTTTCACGAATAGCATCACCAGAAAATACGGCTGGCGCCAAGTTAATCGCCATTAATAATGCGGTAACCGGCAATAACATCGTCAACCCAGTAGATTGATTACGTGTTAATTTGCCCGTCATTGAAGAAATAAGACTACCAAGTAAGGATAGCAAAGGTATCCAAAGCAAAGTCATAAAGTAAACCTTTTAATTTTTTATAACGAGAAATAAATATATCGATACATATACCTACGCCATAATATGTCAAATCATATAGTACTGGCAAACATTATCACTGTGAAAAATCGTAATGATGTTTTTGCGAAATAAACAACGACAAAAACCTAAAATAGTTCGGACTAATTACATATTACCGTCAAAAATTCCAGTAATAAGCTTTTATTCACTAATTTCATTACATCTACTATTGCCACTACTCTTATAAAGTGTAGTATTTAACTTAATGAAGCGTTTATAAATTTACAGGTGAAAAATGAAAAAAATTGATAATATCGACCTTCGTATTTTGACACTCTTATATAATGATGCAGATATCACTAATAAAGAGCTGGCCGCTAAGATTGGTATTGCCCCCTCTACCTGTTTAGAGCGTGTAAAGCGCCTTAAGCAGAGTGGTGTGATTAAAGGTGCTTTCATTGATGTTAACCTGAAATCTATTGGCGGAAATATTGAAGCCATTGCAGCTATTCGTTTACAGCCTTACTCTGAAGAAATTGTGAATAGGTTTCGTGATGACTTATTAAAATACCCCGAGATATTAAACCTTTATCATATGGGTGGGAGCTACGATTATTATATTCACATGTCAGTACAAGACAGTGAACATTTACGTCAGTTTGTTTTTAAAAAAATCACCTCACGAGATGAGGTTACCACGGTAGAAACATCATTAGTATTTGAACATAGCCGTAGTGGTGTATTGCCTGATTTTCAACAATAATAGGACCACACCACTTATTTACTGCTTTACGCTAGGTTCAACAATACCTTTAGTTAATGCACTATATAGATGGTCTTCACGTTCTTTTCCCCCGGTGTTGAGCATTTTTAGTCCCTGATACAATACGTTTATGTATTCTTTTTTGCTGACTAGGTTGACGACTTCTCTTATGTTGATGAGCCTTGGTATTACGTGATTTTTGGTGCTGCCTAACTTGTTTAGGTGCTTGGCGAGACTTCACGTGACCACCTCTAACCTTACGTTTATCCTTATGATTCACTCTATGCTTTTCTCTATGTTGAGAATGCTTTGGCTTGTGTTGATAATGCTTTGCTCTATGTTGTGAATGCTTTGCAGTTGATAACTTCTGTTTAATTTTATGATGACTGATATTACGCTTTTTATTAAACCTATGCTCAGCGCCTTTCTGACTAAAGTACTTTTCACTGGTTCGTTTAGTTCGATAAGCAGCACCTTTACGATGAGATGGCTGGTGTGACCAACGTTTTGCATACCCCCCATTCGCAACTAAGCGACGTGGGCGCTGATGATAATAACGATGATGCGCACGATGCGGATTAACCACTACGACATGGCGATTATGCCAATGAAAAGCGCTAAAAAAATAATTAAACGTTATATGCACGCCACTATGCCAATTAAACGGATGGTAATAATTTACAGAAAAACTATGACTTGGTTGCCAATATACCGGTGGGTATGCTGACCACAACCATGAACCATAAATTGTACGAGAATCATAGTAAGGCACATAAACAACCTCTTTTTCTCTAGGCAAAATGCTAATATTCTTATCTTCATAATGAACATCTAAATTGTCCATTTTCTTCAGGTTACCTGCGCGTTTAGCTTTTTTTCTTAATATTTGAATAGTAGATAATAAACGTGGCTCATCTTGTAGAAAAGCATCGCCAAGGGATTTAGTCCAACTTAACTCTTCACTTAACCGGCTTAAAACATGTTCAAAAGGAATTAGTGCTTTCACACTGGCATCCCAATCAAACACTTTCAAGCGTAGGCTCTGTTGCTTTGTATTTAAATGACTATTTTTTTTAAGCCAGCGATGAGACTCTATAACTTCAATAGGGTATGTTGAAGCGATTAAGATATGTGTTAATAAACTGTCTGGATACAAAGCGATAGGCGCTAACATTTGCGCCAACTCTGCGTCGCTAAAGATTTGTGTTTCTTGCTCAGCGGTTGCGTTAAAGCTAACCAACGTACTAAACAATAAACTTAGACAAAATATGATGTGTTTCATTGTGACGATCCTTATAACCATTAACTCGTTATAAGAATATCAACCATAAACTGAACGCAAGCTGAACAGGAATAAGTGTTGTTTTTATCGCTCAAAACACTGAGAACTGACAGTAAAAATTAAAAGGTTAAAATAAACGCAGCGCCGCCTAGTGATGTAGAAGTTTTAATTGTTAAATTTCCTTGATAACTGCTAGTTAGGTCTCGCACTATGGCTAAACCTATACCATGCCCGGCATGGTAAGTGTCAGCTCTGGTTCCACGCGCAAGAATGGCTTCTCGTAGCGATGGCGCTATGCCTACACCATCATCTTCAACCATTATCACTAATTGTGTATCGTTAACTTCTACAGTAACCATTACCACCTGTTTTGCTGCCTTACAAGCATTATCAATAACATTACCTAACACTTCCATCAAATCGGTTTCATCGCCTTTAAAGAGCGCTTCATTATTAGCCTCAACAGTAAACTGCAATTGCTTTTCTTGATGCACTTTTTGCAAACTTTTCATCAGCTTGTCTAATACAGGCTTTACACTTACCCCTAGATGCCAAGAAGACTCGCCCGCACTTTGCGCTCTTTTCAATTGATGCTCAATGATATTATTAATTAAGTTAATTTGAGCAACATCTGTTGTAGAGAGGTTTGCTTGGCTTTGCATTATCGCCAATGGATTTTTTAAACTGTGTGCAAGATCTGACAACGCATTTCTATATCGCTTACGTTGGTTTTGTTCCGTTAATAACAACGTATTTAATTGTGTGGTGACTTGTTGTAATTCTAAAGGGTAATTCTCATCTAAGGTATTTTTTTTACCTTGTTCTATATATTCTAACTCGTTCGCTAACACCTTCAATGGCTTTAATGTCCACAATAACCAAACAACTTGTATGACGACAAAAACCAACATCAACACAATAAGCCAACTCCATAACTGCTGTTTAAAGTCACTTAAGGCAAGTAAAAACTCTTTTTGATCTTTCAATAAATGTAAGGTGATAGGAAATGGTTGTGCGTTATCAGAAAAGCTCACACTAAAGCTATAAAGTAAGTGTTTTCTACCATCAAGAGTAATGGAAGAAAAGCGATTATCTCCCACTTTAGGTGATGGAAAAACCTCAACGGATAAGTCAGGTAATGGTAGTGTTAACAAAGACTGAGATTGCCATAGTTTTTCGGCGGAATTATTTTGTGATTTTAAAGAATAAATCAGCGCATATAAACCAGATTGACTAATATTAAATTGATTTTCTAACAAATACTCAGGCATCAATAACTGATGCTCATCAACTTCAGCAACAGTTAAAATAGAATAACTATACGCCGTAAGCTCATTTTCAAGAGCGACATTTAACTGGCGTTCAAAGGCATTCGTTAACGTTAGCCCTATAACTGGTAACATCACAATTGTCATCACTAAAGTAGTGAGTAACACCCTCACCTTTAAAGAGTTTATTTGCCAAAAAGGGGGGCTTGTCACTGCTTTACTCATTTTTGACTAAGACGCTTTAATTTATAGCCATGACCACGAAGGGTTTCAATAAAACCATACTCATTATTCGGATCGAGCTTTTTACGTAAACGACGAATAAATACCTCAATTACATTAGAGTCTAAATCAAAATCTTGATCATATATATGCTCAGTTAATACCGATTTGGAGGTGACTTCATCAAGGTGTAACATCATATATTCAAGCAATTTATACTCTGAGCTACTTAACTTAATCGCCTGCTCATTCACTTCAACCTCTAGGCTTTTAGTATTTAGAGATAACGGACCGTTTTTAATGAGTGGGCTTGCTTGGCCTGCACTACGACGAATGAGTGCATTTAAACGAGCGAGTAACTCTTCAGGCTGAAAAGGTTTAGTTAAGTAATCATCTGCTCCAGCATCTAAGCCACCAACTTTATCTTGCCAGCTGTTACGCGCAGTGAGCACTAAAATAGGAAAAGTTTTATTTTTTTCTCGCAAAGCTGTAATTACACTAATACCGTCGATAATGGGTAAACCTATATCAATTACCGCCGCATCATAAGGATACTCTAATCCTTGAAAAAGTCCTGATTCACCATCACTGGCAATATCAACGAGGTAGTTTGCTGCAAGTAAATGAGAATTTAAATTCTGTTGTAGTGCTATATCATCTTCTATAAGCAATAAACGCATAATTTTTATTGTCCGCTAATTTTGCCAGATTTGGCATTAACAAAAATTGAAACAATATGACCATTTTTTTTAATCAGCTTAACTTTATAACCTGACTTCTGTGACTTCACTTTAAGCACTTTACCGCCAAAATGACGTTGAGCCAGTTGAGCTGCCTGTTTAGAGCTTTTAACTCGCAGTGCTTGTTTACTACTTTGCTGAGTCACTTTTATTACATTTATTGATGCAACAAAGCTCCCTTGAGCCAACGCAGAAAAAGAGCCGAAACTTATCAAAGTAGAGAATAATATTATCGTTAAAAATAAAACTCGTTTCATTATTTTTCCAAGTTCTGATGAGCGCCGATGCTAATAGCCATAGCTTATTTAAAATAATAGCCTCGTGCAACTGAACATTCGCTGAACGCTCTTTAAATATAACCTACAGATAACAAGACTTGAGGTGTTCAGCTTGTATTCATCTTCATTAAGTTTTAATAGCCTTAACAAATAAGCAAACCTTAATAGGATAATATGATGAGCATACACTTTAGCAACAAGAGTATTATAAGCATATTGCTACTGATAAATTTACTCGTTAGCAACTTCGCAACGGCCGGTGAGCCTACCAGTATTTCATTTGGAGGACTAGCTAAGAACATGGCTATTGGTAGTAAGCTTGAAATGCTTACTGAAAATAAAACAACGTTAATTGTCGACCAACATACTGGTAAAGCAACCGGTAAAACCAGAGATGAGATCCTAAAAAGTAATATTACTACCGTTAAATCGCAAATAGCATCAGCACGTCATAATAGCTACAACAGCTATGCTGATTTCACTATTTACGGAGCAACTTCTATTTTAGAGGAAGATTATGACAGTGATGGGTTTTACCAAACTTTTAGTGTGATATTTGATGCTGATATCTATAGTTATACGCCAAGCCAGTTAGGGGAAGTATATGCCTTATTGTATATAAGCAAGAATGGTGGCCCTTGGACACATTATTACACCACTGATAGCTTTCTTATTGAAGGGGATACAGATTTAGATGAATACGAAGTTATGACTACGTTTATTTCTGGCTACGCTACAGACCATTACGATATATTAATTGATTTATACCAAGTAGGTTACCAAGATATCGTAGCCAGTTATAGCGCTGACGACAGTAATGCACTCTATGCTTTATCTCTAGAAAGTGCTGATTATGATGAGCCGTATGTTGAATTTATTGAAGTTATAGAGATAAGTCACGGAGGCAGTGTATCATTCTTAATTATCATACTTTTACTATCCGTTTATACTATCCGAACTAGGCGTAAAAGCATTAATTGCTAGAAAATAAAAAGCCACAAAAAGAATTATCTTTATGTGGCTTTTTTTAAATGTTTTTTTAAAAGTAATAATTAACTTTTTAGATCATCAAAAAACTTTTTTACGCCATCAAAAAATCCGGTTTCTTTTGGGCTATGCTTTTTGCTGCTTTTACCCATTTTCTCTTCTAATTGACGTAATAGATCAGATTGATCGCCAGATAAGTTAACAGGCGTTTCAAGTACCACTTTACACATTAAATCACCGGTAGAAGAACTACGCACAGACTTAACACCTTTACCACGCAAACGGAACATTTTCCCCGTTTGTGTTTCTTTAGGTACTTTAAGTTTAACTTTACCGCCTAATGTTGGCACTTCGATTTCACCACCTAATGCTGCCGTAACAAAACTAATTGGTACTTCACAATACAAGTGGTTTTCATCACGAACAAAAATTTCGTGGTCACGTACATTCACTTGTACGTACAAATCACCCGCTGGAGCGCCATGTTCACCCGCTTCACCTTCACCAGATAAACGAATTCTATCACCCGTATCTACACCTGCTGGGATCTTAACTGACAGGGTTTTATTTTTTTCAACACGACCTTGACCACGACATGAACTGTCTCTTATACACATCTCCGAGCCCACGAGACGTAGAGGAATCTCGTA
>OJCW01000445.1_pt1 | contig 13978 bp, 7 predicted proteins | sample 1592461 | NCBI WGS metagenome assembly OJCW01 (sample SAMN05416884, study PRJEB24817) | seawater metagenome | isolation source: Sea water | place: Canada:Atlantic | collected 2013-11 | reverse complement strand
GAGTAGATCGTCGGCAGCGTCAGATGTGTATAAGAGACAGACATATAAGGACTAGGGTTGCTAATCTTTAACGCTTGGTAAGCGGCAATACTGTCAATACAAGGCAGTGAAAAGGTGCGAGAAGGGACGACTTGAAAAATGTCACCTGCACGAATGTTTTCTTTCAATTGCTCAACCGTTTGACAAAACTTTTCATCGCTAATATCAACAGATACCTTCTGTGATTCAGTATGGCTGATATGCTGCGTTGATGATGAGTCAATATTTGACAGTGATGGAATATGCTCTGGTGTTATATTGGTTGATAGATGCTGTTTTATTTCATTTACCCGAGCGGTTAGTTGCTGTTGAACTTGTGACTGAACCGTTGCTGAATCAGCTGAGAATATATTCGCAATTATCTCAGTATTTTTTATTTCATGGTCAATTACTACCATAGTTTCAGCTAGATAATAAACAAAGTCCGGACAGGTGTTTTCACCATCAGGCACACTAGGGAGCGTTTCACTCATAGCTATCATATCAAATGCGAAAGCGCCGCCAAGAAAAATAGCAAAATGATGATTGTTACTATTTTCTAATCGGTTAAATAACCGCAAACTTTCAAAAGGGTTTATCGCCATCAATCTGGCTTTTTCATCAAGCTCAGTTGGAATATTATCAAAGACAGCGGTTAAGGTTTGCTGATTATCAGCTAGTGTTAAGTGAGCATGTGCCGTGAGCTGGTTCTCGGCAAACTTCAAAGCAGCTTCACCATTAAGTGTTAAGGCAGTAAAGGTAACCGTATTACCGTTACAGACAATTTTAACGGCGGCATCGGTCAGTAATAAGCTCTTTAATAAATGCTTTTGGGTAATTTCTGCTGACTCAAGTAGCAGGTTATTTTCTTTATTATGGCAAAGCAATTGGTAAACACTTAAAGGATCACTTTGGTAATTCGCATTGTCTGTTAACGTGGTGACTGTAGTCACACTTTGGTGTTGTTGTGTCATGGTAATCTTCTTTAATTCATTAAGTTAAAAAGGTGTCATCCGGCATAAATGGGTTGTAGCCACCAAAGAAACCATGTTCTTGTTTTGCTCATTGTAAATCCTATCGATTAGTTTAAATAAAAATAAAGTACTTAACGTAAAAAACCCGCTTAGTTTAGCGGGTTTTTGAAATTTGTTTATTGTTCTGTTTAGCTTTTATGTTTTTTTTAGCTTTAACGAGATACACGCAATTATCACAACCCAGTTATGTCGAGTTATGCCACCACCAAATGGGTGTAGTTAAATTATATTGCTTTGCTAGTATCATTATTTTGCTCTTCTTTGTAAACTTGCAGTTATATTGTGTAGCACTTTTTTAAATGAAAAAGCCTACTCGCAAGAAAGTCCCTATAGAAGACCTTATTATGACGTTGCTGTCAACTACTGATTTTCCTTTAACAATAGAAAAACGAGACGGTTTCTCTCATGGCCGAATAGACTTGCATAGTCATACTAACTGCTCTGATGGTAGTTTGTCGCCACAAACCTTGCTAGATAGGGCAAATAATTATCAGATTGATGTTTTAGCCATTACTGATCACGACACACTGGCTGGACTTGATATAGCACAGCGCTATATCAATGAACAAAATGTTCCGATAACGCTAATTACAGGTATTGAAATATCAACGGCTTGGCAAGGTTTTGAAATTCATATCGTAGGCCATAATTTCGACCAACATAATGCCCAGTTAGTACAGTTGATCAGTCAGCAACAACAAGCGCGTGAACAACGGGCGCTAACAATTGGTGAAAAGTTAGCAAAGTGTGGTTTTCCTGATGCTTATCATGACGCTAAAAAACTTGCAGGTGAAGGATCAATAACAAGAGCACACTTTGCCAAAGTACTATTTCAGCAAGGGCATGTCAGCACGATGCAAAAAGCATTTGACCAATATTTAGGGAAAAAGGGTCGCAACACACAAAAAGCTTATGTTAAACCAACTTGGTGTTCTATCGAAGAAGCTGTTGAGGCAATTCATGCTGCTGGTGGTAGTGCGGTAATAGCGCACCCTATTCGGTATGACTTATCAGCAAAGTGGCTAAGGCGTTTAATTGTGCACTTTAAAGAAAGTGCCGGTGATGGCTTAGAAATTGTTTTACCGCAAATGAATCCACAACAACGACAGAAAATGCTAAACTACTGTTTAGAATATGATTTACATGCATCAACAGGCTCTGATTTTCATCACCCTAATAAATGGGCTGACTTAGGTAAAAATTTAATTTTACCTAATGGCGCTAAACCTGTATGGGCCTTATGGTCGTAGATTGTGGTTTGGGGTCGTAAACTGAAGTTCGGACTTGACTCCGGCGACTACTATAAATAGGAAAATAGAATGAGCCAGTTTTTTTACGTACACCCTGATAACCCACAAGGCCGCCTGATGCAACAAGCGGTAAATATCATTAATCAAGGCGGTGTTATAGTTTACCCAACTGATTCAGGTTATGCCCTCGGTTGTCATTTAGGCGATAAAAAGGCCTTGGAGCGTATCTGTCAAATTAGAAAGATAGATAAAAACCATAATTTTACCTTAGTCTGCCAAGATTTATCACAATTATCAGAATACGCTCGTGTTGATAACAGCGCTTATAGATTACTGAAAAATAATACACCTGGCGCCTATACCTTTATTTTTAAAGGGAGTAAAGATGTACCTAAACGCTTACTCAACCCAAAAAAGAAGACCATTGGTATTCGCGTTCCTGATAATAATATTTGCCAAGCCTTGTTGACTGAATTGGCAGAGCCTATAATGTCTACTAGTTTGATCATGCCAGGTGAAAGCATGGCAGAGTGCGACCCAGAACAAATTCGTGACTTACTAGAGCATCAAGTTGATTTAATTATTCATGGTGGATACTTGGGAGAGCATCCCACCACTGTGGTTGATTTTTCTAATGATGATATTGAAGTAGTAAGAGAAGGCGAGGGAGACCCTTCACCGTTTCAATAATCGTAACACGAGTAAATGATGTATTAATGAGTCAGAAGTAAGTTACTTGGGAACCACTACTGACGTAACAGAGTAAAAATAATGTCACAAGACAATAAAACACCTAAAGATAGAAAAATCTCTAAAGACAAACAAGCTCCTACTGATAGTAAATATGGTAGTCGTGGTAAGAGTAAAAAATCTGTCACTAAAAAAGGTTCAGTAAAAGGCAGTAAAGTAGATGCTAAAAAAGGTAATGGCAAAGGGAAGAAGCTGACAGAAGTACCTACCAAGGTTGACTTTCAAAAAGCGACTGTAAAAGATTCTGAAAAACTGCAAAAAGTCCTTGCCCGCACAGGTAAAGGTTCTCGTCGAGAAATAGAAGCGATGATTAGTGCAGGCCGTGTGAGTGTTGATGGTAACACTGCTTATTTAGGGGATAGAGTTGAAGGCACAGAGCAAATACGTATTGATGGCCATCAAGTTAAGTTGACTGCTCAAGGTGATGATATTTGCCGAGTGTTAATGTACAACAAGCCCGAAGGGGAAATGTGTACTCGTAAAGATCCAGAGGGTAGAGCAACCGTATTTGACCGTTTACCACCACTTGAAAGCGGGCGTTGGGTTGCTGTTGGTCGTTTAGATATAAATACTTCAGGCATGTTGCTCTTTACCACTGATGGTGAACTAGCTAACCGTTTAATGCATCCTTCCCAAAAAGTAGAACGTGAGTATGCCGTACGCGTATTTGGTGAAATTAATGAAGCCATGCTTCAAACTCTTCGCACGGGTGTTAAATTAGAAGATGGCATGGCTCGTTTTCAAAAAATAACTTACCGTGGCGGTGAAGGACGAAATCATTGGTTTCATGTGGTGTTATCAGAAGGGCGTAATCGAGAAGTACGTCGCTTATGGGAAAGTCAAGATGTACAGGTAAGCCGCTTAATTCGTGTGCGTTATGGCGATATGGAAATGCAGCGTCAATTACCGCTGGGTGGCTGGACTGAACTTGGTCTAAAAGATGTAAATTATTATCGTAAATTAGTGCAATTATCATCTGAAACACAATCAAAAGTTAAAGTAGATGAAAAAGCGATGGATAACGCGAAAAGCCGTCGCATTCGCCGCTCAGTTAAAAAGCATCAGCAACGTCATCAGCAGGCTACTCGCCGTCGTAGGAAGTAAATAAGTATCAATATGCAGTATCAATTAATTGAAGATGAAATCAGTTTACAAAAGCTATGTCAGCAATATAACCAAGCGAAAGTACTCGCTATTGATACTGAGTTTGTACGTACGCGTACGTTATACCCTAAGTTGGGCTTATTACAGATTTTTGATGGTCAGACGCTAGCATTAATTGACCCAGTTGCCATTAATGACTTATCGCCATTTTGGCAATTACTAATTAATGAAAATATTGTAAAAGTACTTCATGCATGTTCTGAAGATTTAGAAGTGTTTTTAACCAGTGCTAACTGTAAACCGGTTAATCTAATCGACAGCCAAATTATGATGTCATTTCTTGGCCATGGTTTATCCATGGGGTATGCAGCTATGGTTACGCATTTTACCGGCGTTGAGCTAGATAAATCTGAATCACGAACTGATTGGACTAAAAGGCCTTTAACGCAAAAGCAGCTTGATTACGCCAGTGCCGATGTCGATTTTTTATTCCAACTTTATCCTAAGTTACTTACTGAAATTGATGAAGTAGGTAGGTTGGATTACGCTAAACAAGAAACACAATTATTAATAGAGCGTAAGTTCACGCCTATTGATGAAGATAACTTGTATCGTCAAATGAAAATGGCCTACAGGCTGAATAGCAAACAATTAAATACACTGCAGCATTTAGCACGTTGGCGTTATCAACAAGCCAAAAAACGCGATTTACCCATTGGCTTTGTTGCCAAAGATCACACGCTAATGGCTGTTGCTCAACATAACCCACAAACGATTGATGTTATGCATAAGCTTCAAGGTGCAGAGTTATTAGATATTCGTCATAAAGGTAAAGAAATGCTATCGATAGTTAAACTAGCTTTGCAAACTAATGAGCATGATTACCCACAAAAAATTAGTCGTTTAGATGAGTACCCTGGTTACAAGCAAATATTCAAAACGGTTAAAGCGTTTATTGTTAGTGTTGCCGAAAAAAATAGTTTGGCGATAGAAAATTTAGCCTCTAAAAAACAAATTAATCAATTTTTAACATGGCACTTTAACATTAACGATGTAAGGAATGTTGCTACAGAACCATCATATAACACGGCTATTCCTGCTGTTGACTTTTTAACAGGCTGGCGTAATGAGCTATTTGGGGAATCGTTACAAGCATTTGCCGATAATGACTTTAGCTAAGCAATAAGAGAAGGTAAGAAATATAAAACCAATATGGTTATAAATTAGCGTATGGGTGAAGGAAAGTTATAAGAATGACTACTGACTTCACTGAGACTTTTGAAAAAGTAGTCACAAGCAGTAATTATATTTATAACATTTCATCAGTACTTCTAAACTATAAATCAACCTGGGCGTTTTGATCTATAAACCCAAATAGGACGCTTGTGCGATATTGGGATCAGTTTTCAGATTGAAACTCACGAGCCACATCACAGAACTCATCAAATATATTGATAAATGCATCCACAATGTCCGAATCGAAGTGTTTACCTCGTCCAGAAATGATGATCTTTTTGGCTTCTAGATATGGCATAGCTTCTTTATAAACACGTTTTGAGGTTAGCGCATCAAATACATCAGCCACCGCCATAAACCTAGCAGAGATAGGAATATCATCACCAGTTAGTCCATCAGGGTAACCTTTTCCATCCCAACGTTCATGATGCCAATGAGCTATTTCTTTAGATAGAGAGAGAAACTCGATAGGTTGACTTATATCTTGTTCTGTAAGTTCTATTGCATATGCCCCTATTGCGGCATGTGTTTTCATGATTTCCCACTCTTCATCATCAAGTGGGCCAGGTTTAAGTAAAACATTGTCAGGGATGCCTACCTTACCAATATCATGCAAGGGGGCCGATTTAGTCAAAAGTGAAATAAAATGGCTGGTTAATATATCTTTAAAACGTGGATGGGTCTGTAATTTCCTAGCTAACAGTTCAACATATTTTTGAGTACGCTTTATATGCTCCCCCGTTTCAGGATCTCGAGTTTCAGCTAAATGAGCTAAGGCACGAATACTAGCATTCTGGATTATTTGATTCTCTTCCATACGACGCGTAATTTCATTCTCAAGAAAATCATTTTTATTATTAAGAAAATCATTAGCAAACTTTAAAGTAAGTTGTGCCTGTACTCGTGCAAGCATTATTAAAGGTTTGATAGGTTTGATAATGTAATCAACCGCGCCTAACTGAAGACCTTTGCGCTCATCATTATCACTATCGACAGCTGTAAGAAAAATAACAGGAATAGGATTAGTTATGGGGTTATCTTTTAACTTTTTTAGAACCGAATAACCATCCATTTCGGGCATTATTATATCAAGTAATATCAAATCAGGCCTAGGCTCTAAGTTAGCCATCTCTAGCGCCCGCATACCAGAAGTTGCAGCACGAACCTTATATGTTGGGCTTAGTATTGTATTTAATACTGTCAAATTCGCAGGGTCATCATCAACAATTAATATTGTTTGAGCACTGATAGACATACATTATTTATCTGAAATTATAGGATGTTAAAATCAATTATAAGTGTAATACTTACAATTAGTAAGGTTTTAAATACTTAATTAATAGTTACGTTTGTTAGATTATTTATCATTATTAAATAATTATGGATTATTGCTAGGCTAAATTTTACCTATATTTTAAATGTATATCCCTAATTGAGCACAGATCCTGACATGTGCAAGTAAGGAGATCAGCAATGAAGTTTTACCAGTTTAAAGCAATTAATGCCTCTTTGACTTTTTGGTTTATGCTCATTGCACTACTGCCATTGCTAGTAGTATTGACTGTTACTTATGAGCAAAGAACTAAAGTGATAGAAGAACGTACACTAGAAAAACTATCAGCAATTAGAGATTTAAAAGTAGATCGCTTACAAAGTTGGCTCTCAGAAAGATCAGGGGATTTAGCGCTTCTTTCTGAAGATATAAGCGAGAAAAATATAGAGAAAATTATTTACGAGGATAGTTATCCACATGAAAAAATAGAAGCGCTATCAATTATTCGTGGAGAATTAAACGCCCGTCAATCAGTATATAATTCATATAGTGAACTATTTATAATTCACCCCGTAACAGGCAATGTCTTGGTCTCAACTATTGCAAATCATGAAGGGGTAAATAAAACCACTGATCCACATTTTACCGAAATATTACAATCAGAAGAAAATTACATTAAAGATATCTATTACTCGAAGGTTATGGGTGAAAATACCATGGCTTTCTCTCGACCTATTGTTTGCAAAGAACATGAAGGGGAGCATTTAGTCGGAACTCTTGTTGCCAGAATTAATCTAGATAATTCACTTTATAAACTTCTATCAAATAGAGTAGGACTTGGAAAAACAGGGGAAACTCTGCTTGTGAATAAAGATGCCTATGCTATTAGTAATCTTAGGTGGAAAGATAACGCCCCACTTAAGCTTAAAATAAAAGCAACTCCGGCAATTAATGCTATAGAGGGCAAAACGGGGGTCATTATTGAAAATGACTATCGTGATGAGATGGTTGTTGCAGCCTATACTTACATTCCCGAAACAGGATGGGGTTTTGTAAGTAAACAAGACTTATTTGAATTGAATCAGCCAATTAGAGAAATGCTCACCAACTTTATCTTTTTATTTCTAATAGCATTTGTCCTAATTCTTATTGTGGTATTTTTTCTGAGCAAATCGCTGTCCTCTCCCATTGTTAAATTAGACAGAATTGCCAAGCGAATTACAGCGGGAGATTTTTCCTCTAAGAATAATATGACAGGTCCAACTGAATTAGATTCACTTGCCGTCTCAATCAATAATATGTCTGATGCAATTGAAGATAGAATTAAACAGCAGTCATCGGTTAATAAACAATTATTAGAACAAACATCAGAGCTAATCGATGCACGAAGTCATGCTGACGCAGCAAATAAGGCTAAAAGTGTTTTTTTAGCTAATATGAGTCATGAAATAAGGACTCCCATGAACGCGATTATTGGGCTTACACATTTAATGTTACGTGATAATGTTAATGAAGAACAAAAAGAACGATTAAGGTTAGTGGAGTCTTCTGGCAACCACTTATTAAGTGTGATTAACGATATCCTTGATATCTCTAAGATAGAAGCAGGTAAGGTTACTTTACATGAGGTAGACTTTTCTCTTAGTGGTTTTTTTGACCACATTAGTTCAATGTTAAGTGAGAGAGCAAAAGAAAAAAAACTTGTTTTTGATATTGATCCAGATGGTGTACCTGGTTGGCTTAGAGGTGACTTAACTCGCCTTCATCAAGCCATGCTTAATATTGTTGCTAATGCGGTGAAATTCTCAAAGGAAGGTACTATTTTTCTTCGAGCGATAAAAATGCAGGAGGCTGATAATGAAATATTGATTCGCTTTGAAGTCCAAGACTGCGGGATTGGTATAGAAGCAGAAAAAATCCCTCATTTATTTCAATCTTTCGAGCAAGCAGATACTTCAACAACACGAGAGTATGGTGGCACAGGGCTCGGCTTGGCAATTACAAAGCATATTGCGCAATTAATGGCTGGGGAAGTTGGTGTTGAAAGTGAAGTGGGTAAAGGTAGTACTTTTTGGTTTACTGTCAAATTAATTCATGGACACGAAAAACCAGAGGCTATTAGCTCAATCGCTATAAAAGATGTTGAAACGGTATTAGCTACCCAGCATTCTGGTTCACGCATTTTACTCGTTGAAGATAATGCAATTAACCGTGAAGTTGCGTTAGATATGATGTCTGGAATAAATTTGGTTATTGAGTCAGCGGTAGACGGTCAAGAAGCAGTGAACAAGGTGCGCGAATTTGATTATGACTTGGTGCTGATGGATATTCAAATGCCTGTGATGGATGGGCTGAATGCGACACGAATCATTCGCTCAATCGCCGGCAAAGAAGGCTTGCCTATTTTAGCTATGACAGCAAATATATTTTCAGAGGATCGTGATGCCTGTATGAACGTAGGAATGAATGACTTCATAGCTAAGCCTGTAGAACCTGAAAAACTATACTTAGCATTGATTAAATGGCTACCTAAACGTGACTATATACCCCTAAAAAAAATAGATAATGAAGAGGTGAAGATCCCAGCAGCAATACTGCAACAACTAGAAAAAATAAAGGGCTTAGATACTACAGAAGGGCTAAGTAGATTGCGCGGCAATGTAAAGGGTTACTTATCGTTATTACGACAATTTAATAGTGGGCATAGCGATGATATGGATAAAATTAATAATGCTCTTAGTAAAGGTAACCTTGATGAAGCAAGGCTTATAGTACACACCCTTAAAGGTGTTTCAGGTACAGTTGGCCTAATGGATATTCAAGCGCTAACTCTTCGGCTTGAAAATAAAATTAAACAACACGGTAGTGGTTCTTTTGATGATGTAGCACCATTGATTACCCATATTCATTCTGAACTGGTTAGGTTTAATGAAGCACTGATAATGATTAAAGATGGATGCTCAAGCACTGAGAACAATAAAGAAAAACTTTCAGATAGTGAAGGAGCTATAGTACTAGGACGTTTGAACACATTATTAATGATGTCGGATACTCAAGCAAATGATATGTTTTTAGAGTCTAATTACCTTTTAGAAACTATTTTTGGTCCAAAGATTAAAGAACTTGGCGAGCAAATAGCAGCTTTTGATTATCAGAAAGCATTAAATACTATTAAAGTAATAATGTCACAGAGAAAAATAAAATAAAGGGATAAATTGAGGGGGAATCAGGTATAAAAGAATTTAAGTGCTTAATAAAAATAATATGAGGCAATCAATGGCTACTTCTGCATCTTTTTTTTAAGCCATCATAAACAGGCAGCTCTGCAAGTTTATGATGACTAATAGTTGCTCATGATAACCAATTTCACTCAGGTATTTACAGTCATTAGTTTAAAGCTTAGCTAGTAGCCCCTAATATTACGCCTTAATGGCATTAGGGATAAATGAGCTTTAAGGAAGTAACTCATTCAATATAGTAGTTACTAAATTAAATCGAGCTTGTTCTCCTTCATTCGCCCTTACAAATTTGAATTTATTCGGCGGCACCATTTTATATACAGTTGGTTGTTTTTGTACCAAGCTCATTAATTGCATGGGATCTACCTTGGTATGATCGCTAAACTCAATAGAGCCACCAGTATTACTTGCTTCTATTCGGTTTATGCCTATTGCTTGTGCTTTTAAGCGAAGTTTAGCAATATGAACTAAATTTTTGGTTGCTTGTGGTAATAAACCAAAACGGTCAATCAACTCTACTTGTACATCATCTAGTTGGTTTTTATTTTTACAGCTAGCAATACGTTTGTATAAACTTAAGCGCATACTTACATCAAATATATAGTCTTCTGGAATTAGTGCGGCTAGCCTTAGTTCTATCTCAGTTTGTTTAGCGGTAACTTGGCTTAGTGATAATTGCTTGCCTTCTTTTAATGCTTCTACTGCATGATCCAGCATGTCCATGTATAAACTAAAACCCACTTGGCTCATAGAGCCTGATTGATCTTCACCGAGCAATTCACCAGCGCCACGAATTTCTAAATCATGAGTCGCTAGGGTAAAGCCTGCGCCGAGATCTTCTAATGAAGCGATTGCATCAAGACGTTTTTTGGCATCTTTAGTGATACGCTTTTCATGAGGCGTTAATAAATACGCATACGCTTGATGATGTGAGCGACCAACTCGCCCACGTAATTGATGTAATTGCGCTAAGCCTAAGTGATCTGCTCTATCCATAATAATGGTATTGGCGCTGGGTACATCAATACCAGTTTCGATAATGGTAGTACAAACAATAACATTGAAGCGTTGATGGTAAAAATCACTCATGATGCGTTCAAGCTCACGCTCACGCAGTTGTCCATGAGCCGTTACTACACGAGCTTCGGGTATTAGTGTTTGAAGATCCGCGGCGGTTTTTTCAATGGTATCAACATGGTTGTGTAAGAAGTACACCTGTCCGCCACGCAGCGTTTCACGTAAAATTGCTTCCCGAATTAGGGCATCATCACGTTGGCGAACAAAGGTTTTAACCGCTAATCGTTTTGCTGGCGGAGTGGCAATAATTGATAAATCACGCATGCCGCCCATTGCCATATTCAGTGTACGGGGAATAGGTGTTGCGGTGAGGGTTAAAATATCGACATTGCTACGTAATTTTTTAATTTTTTCTTTTTGCTTTACGCCAAATCGATGTTCTTCATCGACGACTAATAGGCCAAGATCTTTATAGGTTATACTGTTTTGTAGCAGTTTATGCGTACCAATTAAAATATCTATTTGTCCTGATTCTACTTGTTTTACTATTTCATTTTGTTGTTTTGCTGTTTTAAAACGCGATAATACTTCAATCGCTACTGGCCAGTTAGCGAACCTGTCACGGAAGTTTTCGTAATGCTGTTGGGCAAGTAACGTTGTTGGCACCAATATCGCAACTTGTTTATTGTCATTGACGGCGACAAAAGCGGCACGCATTGCCACTTCGGTTTTACCAAAGCCAACATCGCCACATACTAGTCTATCCATGGCTTTTGCCGATAACATATCACTTATTACTGCATTGATTGCTTGCTGTTGGTCGAAGGTTTCTTCAAAGCCAAAACTATCACTAAAGGCTAAGTAATCTTCTTTGTCTCGTTTGAAACTATAACCAGTATTACTCGCTCTTTTAGCATATATATCGAGTAATTCAGCGGCTACATCCCGAACTTTTTCTGCCGCTTTCTGTTTTGCTTTACTCCAACTGTCGCTGCCTAATTTATGCAATGGAGCATGTTCGCTGTTGGTACCTGAATAGCGGCTAATAAGGTGTAACGAGGCAACAGGTACATACAATTTGGCATCGTTCGCGTAACTAAGCATTAAAAATTCAGTGACAATGCCACCAGTTTCCAATGTTTGTAGCCCTAAGTATCGCCCTATGCCGTGTTCTATATGCACAACGGCTTGTCCGATAGTTAGCTCAGCTAAGTTTTTAAATATTGCGTCAGTACTAATATCTTGAGATTTATCACGTCGCCTTGACTGGCGCACATGATCGCCTAGCAATTCGGCTTCAGTGATTAACGCAATGGCATTTTTTTTCGCTGTTCCCTTTGATTGAAAGGTGAAACCTTGATTAAGTGCATTAACACTGATGCCTAAGCTTTCGTTTGATTCGATAAATTCATCAAGGCAAGCAAATAAGGTTGGTTTGATGTTATCTCGAGCAAGTAATTCTAATACGCTTTCACGTCGGCCTTGGCTTTCAGCAATAAACAAAACTTTACTGGGTGTTTCTTTATCGTTAATAAAATTATTTATTAACTCAAAGGGCTGTTTTAATTTATGGTCAATGGTTAAATCAGGCAGTGCTTTTACATCAAAAACAATAGCACTTGATTTTTGGTTATCTAACGGGAGTTCTTTATCATCAATTTTTGGTGAGTGAATAGTAATACGGGCAAATGGCTTTAAGGCACTATAGAGTGACTCTAAAGTTAAAAATAATTGCTCAGGTGGTAACAATGGCCTTGTTGGATCATAACGCCTGTTTTCGTAGCGATATTCAATATCTTGCCAATATTGTTCTAATGATTTATCTAAATCACCTGAAATAGCAACCATAGTGTTGGACGCTAAATAATCACATAACGTACTTGTTCCATGCTGATTAAGTAAATCTGTATGGCCATCAATATTTTCTGTTTTGTCAAAAAATAGCGGTAAATAATATTCAATACCGGGTGGAAGAATATTATTACTGACTTGATGATAAATAGACTCTTTATCGATAGAGCTTTTAAAAACTTCTCGATATTGGCTACGAAATAAGTTGATTGCTGTTTTATCCGTAGGAAATTCATGAGCAGGTAATAAATTTATTTTGTCTACCTTTTCATTTGAACGCTGGTTGTCGGGATCAAATAAACGGATTTCATCTACTTCATCATCAAAGAAATCTAATCGGAAAGGTGTTTTACTGCCCATTGGAAATAAGTCTAAAATTGCGCCGCGAGCAGAAAACTCACCATGCTCCATAACTTGATCGACACAGCGATAACCACTCGCTTCTAAATTTTGTCTTAACTGATGTAAATCTTTTCTATCACCTTTTTGGATAATTAAACTGTTTGCTTCTAAATATTTTTTAGGAGCCAACCTCTGTACTAAGGTGGTTACAGGTACAATCACGATACCTTTTTGCATACGTGATAGTTGGTAAAGAGTGGCTAAGCGTTGTGAAATAATATCTTGGTGAGGTGAAAATGTATCATAAGGTAAGGTTTCCCAGTCGGGAAATAAGCAAATAGAAAGGTCGTGTTCGCTTTGCGATAAACTCAGTAGTTCTTGCTCTAACCTTAGAGCAGATGGTGTGTCATGAGTAACAAGCAATATGGGCGCATCACTGGCAATGGCACCTTGATATAAGGCAATGCTCGCACTTGAGCCTTGCAGGTTTAACCAACTTTTTTTGTCAACTTTACTGGAAGTATTAGTTGTTTTATTCTTTGCTAAAATAGGGGTAAGTAAACAGCTTGATTTGCTCATGAAATAACATAACTTGATAGGTTTAAACTTATAGCGGCATATTCTAATTAAGGTGTGACATCAATTCAATGGATTGTTGCGGTATTGCACTATTTGACAATACCTTATTTTACTTCTAAACATTATATTGTGATTAGATTATTTGTTTTAACATTAATTTAATGACGTTATTCACTACCATTTCGTTTAAGGACTCGAACGGAAGTTGCACGAATGTTTATCCGGACTGGTATACATCTGTCTCTTATACACATCTCCGAGCCCACGAGACGTAGAGGAATCTCG
>OJCW01000443.1_pt1 | contig 14010 bp, 14 predicted proteins | sample 1592461 | NCBI WGS metagenome assembly OJCW01 (sample SAMN05416884, study PRJEB24817) | seawater metagenome | isolation source: Sea water | place: Canada:Atlantic | collected 2013-11 | reverse complement strand
TCTACACAGAGTAGATCGTCGGCAGCGTCAGATGTGTATAAGAGACAGATTTTTAAGTTTAGCATTGAAAGCGAAAACAGGTGTCTCCATAACTTATTTATAACAGAAAAAAATGGTAATTTTTACAATTACATCATTATAAAAAATGTGTATTGATATTCAAGTTAAGTCTGAATAGAAGCACTAACGAAGAGAATAAATCATGGCGAATATCGTTCCAATCAGAAAAGAACAACATCAGAATTTGAAACTTGCTCAGACTCGTGATTTATCACACATTGCAGGACAACATATTATCCCATTGACGGCTGCTGAGTTTGCTCAAGGATCAGCGAGCTTTCCTATTGTCATCGTTAAAAATCCAGAGTCAGAGCAGTACCGTAGTGTAGCAATGTTAGGTGTAGAAGCAGGTGAAAACCTATTCTATCGAGATGATAAATGGACAGCTGTTTCAATACCACAAAGCATTGGAATAACGCCTTTCTCTTTAGGTATTGATCCTGATAAAGAAAATACTTTAATTGCTTGCGTTGATTTAGATAGTGAATTTGTAGGTGATGACAAAGATTTAGCATTTTTTGAAGAAGATGGAAAAGAGTCTGAAGTGTTGGTTAATGTACAGCAAGCATTAGGTCGTTTATATGATAATGAAAAAATGACTGAGCAATTCATTAAAGAGTTACAAGAAAATAATCTACTACAAGAGTTAGAGTTGAATATAGCATTGAGTACAGGAGAGCAGAAAAAGCTTGTCGGTATTTTTACTATCAACGAAGAGAAACTGAAAGACTTACCTGACGATAAGGTGCTTGATTTTCACAAGCGTGGTTTATTTGTACCTATCTATTCAATGTTAGGCTCTATAAGTCAAATAAATCGCTTGGCGCAATTACGCAATGAAACATCAGAAAGCAAAGTTACTGGGGTGCAAATATCGCCAGTTGCTGCTCAAGCGGCAAATGAAAGTTAGTTTTTAAATTGTGCGTAACAGTAAATAAAAGGGGCTTAGGTCCCTTTTTTTTGTTTTTCAAAAAATAATAGTAATTGTTTATTTCGGTGTGTGCCTTCTTATGCTAATTTAATTGTAATTGATATATTAAGTGGAAATATAATGGCTGAAAAAGACAAGCTTTCCAAGGAAGTAGAAGATCAAATACAAAGCCTAGCGAGTGAAGTTTATATTCAAATAGAAGAAAAGCTAACTGAGCTAATATCTACAGTTACGCCTGAAGAGTCAGCCGAAGAAGTTATCATAGAGCAAACGCCTGCTTATCTTGCGTTACAGAGTAATTATCAAGCGAGTCAAAATGAGCTACTTGAAAAAAGTAAGAACCTCTGTGAGCAAATTGATGAACTAGAAAAAAATACGACTACTCTACAAAAACAATTAGAAGATGAACAAAGTAAGCAAGCTCACAATGACGCCAATATAAGAGCATATAATGAAGATTCTGCTTCGAAGGTGGCTCAACTTGAGCAAGAAATCACGGATATTAAACTGCAATTGGCGGATGAAATAGATAAACAAGAAGCTAGTGAGTTAAATTTTCAAGTCGAATTAACACAGAATAATATTAACTTCACTGAAACAATTGAACGCTTAGAGTATGAAAAGAGCAAACTCGAAAACACAGATCAGTTAACTCAAACCATTGAGAGTTTAAAACAAGCGCTTTCGACACAAAAAGAAGAACTAGAACAAGAAAAAACGCAAGCGAATGAGCACAATAAAACATCACAAAATAAATTAGCGTCAAATGAAAAAATATTAGATAAGCAGCAACAAGAAATTACTCGGTTAACTGAGCAGTTAACGACAGCCGTTGAGAAAGAAAAGGAAATACAATCTCAGTTTAATGAAAAAACGGATAAATCGACTCAAATTATTGAAAATTTTAAACAAGAGCTTTCTGAACAAAAAATGCAATTAGAGCAAGCGCAAACACAAGCTAGTTCACACAATGAAGAATCGCAAAGCCAATTAACGTCTAATAAAAAAGTATTAGATAAGCAGCAACAAGAAATTGCTAGGTTAACTGGGCAGTTAACTGCAGCTGTTGATAAGGGGCAGGGAGTACAGTCTCAACTTAATGAAAAAACAGATAAACTAACTCAGACCATTGAGAGCTTAAAACAAGAGTTATCGATACAAAAAACGCAATTAGAACAAGCGCAAACACAAGCTAGTTCGCACAATCAAGAGTCACAAAGCCAACAAGTATCTAATGAAAAAGCATTAGCGAAGCAACAACAAGAAATCACGGGGTTAACTGAGCAGTTAGCGGCTTCTGCTGAGCTAGAGCAGAGCTTAAAAGCTGAATTGAGTGAGAATACGGATAAATTAACCCAAACGATTGAAGATTTACAACAAAAGCTTTCTGATCAAGCCGCGCAACTTGAGCAGGCGAAAACTCAAGCAAGCAAGAGTGACGAACAATCACAAAGCCAACTCGCATCTAATGAAAAAGCTTTAGCGAAGCAACAACAAGAGATTACGATGTTAAATGAAAAGTTAACATCGTCTGCGGAGCAAGAGAAAAACTTAACCGAGCGCTTACAGCTTGTTAATCAACAGCATAATAACCTTGAACATAAGTTGCAAAAAGCTGAAACAAGCTGGAAAGAAACAGATAAGCAGCAAATTAATAGTTTGGCTGAACAAAAGGTCCAGATTGAAGAGCTCACTAGTCAACTTAATGCTTCTGTGATTGATGCAGAGCAAAGTCAAACAAAATACCAACAACAGATAGGTAGCTTAAAACAAGAGTCAGAAGAAAGTATGTCTCAACTAATGGCGCAACTTGAGCAGTATAAAGCTATTGAACAAAGACAAGAAAAAGAGATTACCGACCAACAAGTACAACTAACTGCTTTTGAGGATAAAATTAAGCAACAAACAAATGAAGCCGCAGAGTCTAAACAAACAATAAAGCAACTACATACTGAACAGTCCAACGTAAAACAGCAGCAGTTAGTCGATCAAAAAGAAAATGACAGACAGCTTGAGCTACAGAAAAAAATGCAACAAGTAGCACAACAAAAAATTGAACAATTAGAAACAAAAAGCCAAGAACTATCAAAGACCTTAAAAGCTGAGCAAGAAAATGCCCTGTTATACCAAAAAGAAGTCACGTCGTTGAAGTCTGAAGTAACGTCAGCACAAGAAGCACATGAAAAAATTCTAAACCGCTTTAATGCAACTCGTGAAAAACAAGAAAAAGATAATAACCAGGTCAGAGAAACCATTAAGTATTTACGTGATGAAAACAGTGAAATGATCACTCAACATAATGTTGAAAAAGAAGCATCGGCTGAAAAAGTGAGTGAGTTAGAACATAAGTTAACTGAATACAGATTAAAATTTGAATATGCGCAAAAGCAGTTAACTCAAAATAGTTAACTTGAAGTAATTGCTATGCAGTTAGTTTACAATAACTCACTATTTACTATTCAATGAGAAAAATAACTTGGCTATCCACCTTCCTTTTGAAAAATTAAGCCAATGGCAACAAATAGCTTTTGCGAGTGCTTTATTAGAGCGCATGTTGCCTAATTATCAAATGTTTAGTGAAAGCAGTGAATTTGGTAGTTATGCTTTGTTACGTAATCAGCTTGATTTAGTATGGCAGTGGTTAGATAAAAACAATAAAATTAAAATTAATATAAATGCTCAGCTAAAAAAATTAGAAGAGCAAACCCCCGATCCTGAAGAGTTTGACTCGTTTGGTGTTTTTCCTGCACTAGATGTTTGCATGGCGATAATGTCTTTATGGCAACTAATGCAGAGCAATGGTGCAGATAAAGCCCATGAAGACATCAACAGTATTAGTCGTTTATCGCAAAATAGTGTTAATTACTATGTTGAGTTATTACTCCTTGAAGAAGGAGCTGAAGATATTAACGCCAAAGATATCGATGAACACCCACTGATAGTTTGGGAAGAGGCAACGCAAAATGAACTTTTTGACTTTTTAAAAATGGCAGCAGAAACCAAACGCTCTTGTCAATTAGCGACTGAAATGGTGTTATCAGAAGGGTTATCTAACCTAGGTATTGTTATAGAATAACCCCCTCCATATTCACTTATTATTTATAATCGACATTTTAGTGCGTATGTTGAAATAGGCGATAAGCTACTTGTCCTGCTACCTTTTCTTTTAGTAACTGCCAGTTACTCGGTAGCTGCTGGTTACTGTGAACCTCCATTTCAACATAAATTAATGCTTGATCAGATAACCAACCATCATTTAACAATTCAGCAGTTTGCGAAACTAAATCTTCTCTAAAAGGAGGGTCAATAAATACTACGCCATAGTGTTGTTTGGTGGACGATTTAAGAAAGTTTAGTAGATTAGTATTAGTTACCGTGACATTGTTAGCGTTAAGTAATTGTTTATTTGTTTGTAATTGCTTAGCTACGGCATTATTTAGTTCAATTAATGTTACTTGGTTTGCGCCCCGTGATAATGCTTCAAAGCCTAGGCTACCTGCACCGGCAAAGCAATCTAAACAATTTTCACCGTGAATATAGGGCATCAACCAGTTAAAAGCAGTTTCTTTTACTCTGTCAGTGGTAGGTCGTAATCCATCAGCTAATAATACCGGTAATTTTCTTCCCCGGTGCTTACCCGCAATGATTCGAATACTCCCTGTTGCGTTTTTTTTTCGGTGTTGTTTGTTACCTTGACTCATATCACTGACAGCTATGTTATTAAATGCTAATATAGCGACGATTTTATCTCTATTTGGTCTCAATACCAATCAAATAACGTAATTTACCTATATCGAATAGCAAAAGGTCTAAAAAAGTGTCAAAGAAAAAAAAGGGTATGTTTTCCTGGTTAGGCTTGGGTCAGGATGAGAAAAAGCAGGCTACAGAAGATAGTGAGCAAACTATTGAAGATAATGCTGTAGATTCAGGAGTAACGGTTGATCCTGAGCAGAGCGAAGCAATAGTTGAGACAACGACATTTATTACAGAGCCAGGTAATACACAAGAAATAGATTTAGAACCTGAACCAGCGCCTACGGCTGGCCATGAACAAAATGAACAGCAAGTTGAAATTGATGAGCCTAAAGAGCAACTAGTTCCAGAAGCTAATCAGCCAGAACAGACGACCAAACTTGGATTCTTTGCCCGTTTAAAGCAAGGATTAACTAAAACTCGTCAAAATTTAGGTGGCGGTTTATTTGATTTGTTTCGTGGGAAACAAATTGATGATGAGCTTTTTGAAGAACTAGAAACACATTTGTTACTCGCTGATGTTGGCGTTGAAACAACAACTAAAATTATCGATTCACTAACAAAAAGTGCTAGTCGTAAACAGTTAAAAGATGCAGAAGCATTATACGACCTATTAAAAGTTGAACTGAAAAAAGTTATTGAAGATGTTAGTAAACCTTTAGATATCCCAGAAAGTGATGGGCCGTTTGTTATGCTCATGGTGGGAGTCAATGGTGTTGGTAAAACGACTACGATTGGTAAGCTTGCAAAGCAATTTCAAGCAGAGGGAAAATCAGTCATGCTGGCTGCTGGTGATACCTTTCGTGCTGCTGCAGTAGAGCAATTGCAAGTGTGGGGTGAACGTAATGACATTCCTGTTATCGCGCAGCATACAGGTGCAGATAGTGCCTCAGTGATTTTTGATGCCATAAGCGCTGCTAAAGCACGGAAAATAGATATATTGATTGCCGATACAGCTGGGCGCTTGCAGAATAAATCGCATTTAATGGAGGAGCTAAAGAAAGTTGTTCGAGTAATGAAGAAACTTGACGTAGAAGCTCCTCATGAAGTGATGTTAACACTGGACGCAGGCACAGGTCAGAATGCTTTGAGTCAAACTAAGTTATTTGATGAGGCAGTTGGCTTAACAGGTTTAACGTTAACTAAGCTTGATGGCACTGCAAAAGGTGGTGTTGTTTTTGCTGTTGCGGATAAACACAGTATTCCTATTCGTTATTTAGGTGTTGGCGAAGGCATTGATGATTTACGTCCCTTTAATGGCGATGATTTTATTGATGCTTTGTTTACCAAAGAATAATAGACTGAAACGCAAAATGACTGAATAAAATAATAACTATGATCAGCTTCAATAATGTTAATAAAACTTATCCCGGTGGTTTTCTTGCCTTAAAACAAGTTAATTTCAGTCTTGATACTGGCGAAATGGCATTTTTAACGGGCCATTCGGGTGCCGGTAAAAGTACTTTGTTGAAGCTTATATCAATGATGGAAAAGCCAAGCTCTGGAAGTATTTTAGTAAATGGTACTGAGCTTTCGGATATTAAATATAAACAAATTCCTTATGTGCGCCGTGGTATAGGGATGATATTTCAAAGCCATAACTTATTAAAAGACCGTACTGTTTTTGATAATGTTGCTTTACCGTTAATTATTGAAGGTGTTAGTCATAAAGAAATTAAAAAGCGCGTTTCTACCGCGTTAGATAAAGTACACTTAAGCGCTAAGCTCAAGTGTTTTCCACATATGCTGTCTGGTGGTGAACAACAACGTGTAGGTATTGCCCGGGCAATAGTTAATAAACCACCTATTTTGCTTGCTGATGAACCAACTGGAAATTTAGATCCAAAACTATCCTTAGATATCATTCGCTTATTTGAAGAGTTTAATGCAGCAGGCGTTACTGTATTAATCGCTACCCATGATTTAGGCTTAATTGCTCGTATGAGATACCGCACATTAACACTCAAAGAAGGCACGATGATTAATGATGGTATTGTCGAAGGATTAAGTGCCGATGGCATATCTCCTTCAGGTATATCAATACACGGGAATATGGGTGAGTAATTTGCATTCTAGTCAATTAAGTCAACGAGGCAACTTGTTAAGGCGGCTATTAACACTACCGATCAGACACCTTCAACAAGCCGTAGGCAGTTTGGGTGACTTATGGCGTACACCCTTTACCTCAGTGATGACTGTTTTTGTTTTAGGTATTAGTTTAGCTTTACCTGCTACCCTTCACTTGTTTGTGAAAAATGCTCAACAGGTTAGTGAACAATGGGACAGTGCTTCACAAATAACATTATTCTTAAAGTTATCAGTAAATGATAAGAGCGCAAAAAATTTAGTAAAAAGGCTTAAATTGTATCCAGAAGTGAGCGACGTACATTATATTTCTGCTAAGCAAGCATTAAAAGAATTTAAGATCCTTTCAGGGTTTGGTCAATCGCTTGAATATTTGGCAAATAACCCTTTACCTGCAACTATCTTAGTGATCCCAACCAAGCGTGCTAGTCAGGCAGATGCGGCGAATGAATTATTAGTAAAATTAAAGCAAGAGCGGGAAGTAGAACAAGGCAACCTTGATTTGGAGTGGCTTACACGTTTAGAAGCAATGGCACAGTTAATAACAGACATTGTTAATGGTGTTGCTTTATTATTGTGTGTATCAGTGATTCTTATTGTCGGTAATACAATACGACTTGCGATTTTAAGCCAGCATGATGCGATTGCGATAATGAAATTAGTGGGTGCAACTGATAGCTTTATTCAGCGACCGTTTCTTTATAGTGGTGTTTGGTATGGTGTTTTTGGTGGCCTGCTTTCTTGGTTAGCTGTGACTTTATTGGCGCAATACCTAACAGGTGCCATTGGGAAGCTCACTGATTTATATCAAAGTAACTTCCAATTGCAAGGTTTAGCATTTAGTGAAGCGTTAATGCTTATCGCCCTTGCGGTTCTACTTGGATTAGTGGGTAGTTATATCTCGGTACGCAAACATATCAGAGAGATCGAGCCCAACGCAGACTAATTTATTCTTGTGTTAAATAGGTTAAAATCAGCGCATTAACAAATATTCACAAAAATTTCACTAAATAAATGAAAGATCATCTTGTTTTGACCTATCTATTAAGCTAATGTTTGTCGTCACTTGGCGCTCCTTAGTATGGTGTAGGTAGTTAAAACAACCATTTTATGTTAAAATATTGAGCGAAAAACAAGTAAAAGGTTAAGAGAAGAGGTTTTATATGAGTAATACAATGCAACTTATGCTACCACAAAGCGGTAGTATTGAATCGTACATGCAATCAGCGTACAGCATTCCTATGCTGACAGTTGAAGAAGAGCAGGATCTTGCCACTCGTCTCTATAATGAGAATGATCTACAAGCAGCACAACAGCTTATCATGTCGCATTTACGCTTTGTTATTCATATTGCTAAAGGCTATTCCGGCTATGGTTTAGCACAAGCAGATTTAGTACAAGAAGGTAATGTGGGCTTAATGAAAGCCGTTAAACGCTTTAACCCTGAAGTGGGCGTACGTTTGGTCTCATTTGCAGTGCATTGGATCAAAGCAGAAATTCATGAATACGTACTGAAAAATTGGCGTATTGTAAAAGTTGCTACCACTAAAGCGCAACGTAAATTATTTTTTAACCTACGTAAGAACAAAAAACGCTTAGGTTGGTTTAGTAATGATGAAGTGAATACTGTTGCTGAAACATTAGGTGTTAGTACTAAAGATGTTTTGGAAATGGAAAACCGTATGAGCAGTCATGATCAAGCTTTTGAGCTTTCTTCAGATGATGATGATAATGCCAGTGCAGGTAATTTTTCTCCTGCGCAATACTTAGAAGATAAACAATCAGATTTAGCGATCGAAGTTGAAAACTCTAACTGGGAAGAACATGCGAATAATCGTTTATCAACAGCACTAGTTGCGCTTGATGATCGTAGTCAGGATATAATAAAAACTCGTTGGTTGAACGAAGATAAAACAACCCTGCAAGAGTTAGCTAATAAATATCAAATTTCAGCTGAACGTGTTCGACAATTAGAAAAAAATGCACTGAATAAATTGAAAAATACGATGGTGCTCTAGCGCTTATTGTAGCTTTGTATTTAAAAAACCGACCTAGGTCGGTTTTTTTGTGCGAGTTATTTGAGTTTTTATTTTATTTTAACTAGCCTAAATAGAAAATTTTGTTACACTAACTGCTCAAAAATAATACTTATAATGCTTTTTAGCTTTTATAGTATCACTGGAATATATGGGACCTTGAATGGAAACAAGGGTAAATAAACAGGTAGCTTCTTCAGAAGGATTACCTCATATCAAGTCATTGCTGCAAGAGTTGCAATTAGTTAATACGCAACTTGAGCGAGAAAAGGCGCAATGTGAAGCATTAAAGCAAAAGCACCGTGAGGAGCTAGAATCTTTGGTGGCTGAACGAACGCAAGAGTTGCAAGCAGCAAACTTGAATTTACGTATGCAGGTAGCTGAAAGGCGTAAAGCAGAACAACAACTTTATTTTGATGCACATCATGATGCACTGACTAAACTTCCTAATCGAGCCATGTTTTCAGACCGGCTTAGTTATGCTATTCGTCACCTTAAACGCCACCCTGACCAACGATTTTCTGTACTCTTCATCGACCTTGACCGATTTAAAATAATCAACGATACCTTAGGCCACCATGTAGGTGATTTATTTCTTATTGAAATCGCTCAACGCTTACGTGCATGTGTTCGAGACAATGATATTTTAGCCCGCTTAGGTGGTGATGAGTTCGTTGTTTTATTAGATGCGTTGAAGTCAGATGATACCGAAGAAGTGGCCAGCCGTATTATTAATGCGATAGAACAGCCTTACGTTTTTGAAAGTAATACTCTGTATTCAAACGCGAGTATCGGTATTGCGCTGTGCGATACCCATTACCATAATGCGGATGAAATATTACGTGATGCAGATGCCGCAATGTATCAAGCCAAAAGCTTAGGGCGTGGTCGTTATGTGTTTTTTGATGAAAGTATGCGTGAAAAATTGATAGCAACAATGACGCTTGAGCAAGAGTTACGCATCGCGATAGAAAAGCAGCAATTCTCACTTTACTATCAAAAAATATCTGATTTAAATAGCGGGGCAACTATTGGTTTTGAAGCACTTTTACGTTGGGATCATCCAAGTAAAGGTTTATTAACACCAAGTGAGTTTTTATTCCTTGCTGAAGAAACAGGTATTATTTTATCGATTGAAAATTGGGTTGTTGAAGAAGTTTCTCGACAATTATTGTTATGGGATAATAATGTTGACTATCAGCATGCATTTATCGCAATAAACCTTTCAGGTAGACACTTAACGCAAGTAAACGAATTAAATAAATTGATAACCTTAATTCAGCAGCAACCATTTGAGCCGCAAAGGTTAATATTAGAGTTTAATGAGTCAGCTTTTAGTAATCATGCAGAAATTGCCCTGAAAAGCTTACGTAAATTAAAGCAGTTAGGTGTGAAGCTAGCATTAGATGATTACGCATCAGGTGTATCCTCCTTTAATTTTTTACACAGTTATCCATTTGAATTTATTAAATTAGATCGTGCTTTTATTAGTACCTTGAAAAACAGTAATAAAAACCTTGCGCTGGTGAAGGCATTGCATGATGTAGGTGAAGAGTTTGGCTATCGCTTAGTCGCTGAAGGTATTGAAAGTGAAAATACCATGCAAAAGCTTCATTCGGTAGGATGTGATTTTGGACAAGGGTACCATATTAGTAAGCCTAAAAAATTAGTGGAAGATGCTGTTGAAAAACAAGGTAAAAACTGCGCCTAATTCCACCTCCCACAGTAACTAACTATTTTAAACTTTGTTTTGAAGCATAAATTTATCAATGAGTTTATGCTTTTGCTCGTTTAGTGGCTTCATTTGAGTATATAATAGTGGTAATTCGATTATAGGAGTTTGTTATGGGTGGCATCAGTATTTGGCAATTATTAATTATTGCCGTTATTGTGGTTTTATTGTTTGGTACTAAGAAGCTACGTAATTTAGGTGGTGATTTAGGGTCGGCGGTAAAAGGCTTTAAAAATGCGATAGGTGATGAAAAAGATTCAGCGGACAAAGATTTAGCTAATAACGCAGATAAAACCTCGGATACATTAGGCGATAGCAGTAGCTCTACTGCAAGTGAGACTAATAAATCTAAAGATAGCCAAAAAGAAAACAGTCAGGCGTAATGAATGTTTGATATAGGTTTTTGGGAGTTAACGATTATCGGAATTATGGGCCTAGTGGTACTTGGCCCTGAGCGCTTGCCTGTGGCGATCAGAACGATTAAAGGTTGGGTTACTGGAGTGCGAAAATTTAGTGATTCGGTAAAATCTGAGTTAACAGAAGAGCTTAGAATTCATGAATTACATGATAACCTTAAAAAAGCAGAACAAGCTGATATGGCTAATTTAAGCCCTGAAGTTGCAGAATCTGTTAAGTCCTTGAAAGAAGCTGCGGCTATGGTCAACGAACCTTTTAAAAGCATTAATCAAAATTCTATGGATTCTTTTATTTCAGACTCATTAGCCAGTCAATCGACGAGCGAAAAAAGTGTTAGTAGTGAATCGGAAAGTGATATTCAAACCAGTGATACACAAGATATAGACACATCAGTAAATGCTCAAAAGCAGACGTCGAAAATTGAGCAAGAAGTTAAGCAAAATAAATGAATTCATCGGTAGAGCAGTCAAAATCATCAGAGCCTCGAGTAACAGAAAAAAATGTAACTCTTTTTGAACACTTACTTGAACTCAGAACACGTTTGTTACATGCCGTGGTAGGTGTGTTGTTAGTCTTTTGTAGTTTAGCCTATTTTGCTCAAGACATTTATCAATACTTAGCACAGCCCTTGTTACAAACCATGCCTGATGGTGCGCAAATGATTGCTACGGATGTGGCATCTCCTTTTTTTGCTCCGTTTAAGCTCACCATAGTATTATCTATTTTCATTGCTATGCCTTATATCTTGTACCAAGTTTGGTCATTTGTTGCACCCGGCTTATATCGTAATGAAAAACGCTTAGTTGCACCACTAATGTTAGGCTCCACGTTATTGTTCTATAGTGGTATCGCATTTGCCTACTTTATTGTTTTTCCAGTTGTTTTTGCGTTCTTTACTTCAGTGGCACCAGAAGGCGTCGTTATTGCTACCGATATCAGTAGTTATTTAGATTTTGTTTTAAAACTGTTTTTTGCTTTCGGCGCGGCGTTTGAAATTCCTATTGCGATAATATTGTTATGCTGGACAGGTGTGACGAGTCCAGATAGTTTAAGGAAAAAGCGTCCTTATATGGTTGTAGGGGCTTTTGTTGTTGGTATGTTATTGACACCTCCTGATATTATTTCGCAATCCATGTTAGCAGTTCCAATGCTATTGTTGTTTGAAATTGGTATTATTATCGCTTCTTTATATCATGATGAAGACGCTGATGAAGCAGAATCAGTTTAGGTTGTAATACACTACATTAATGATGAACGGTAAAGTGTACAATTTATTTTGAGCCAATTCGTAGATAATAGGCTAAACGCATTTCCAAATAACCAAGAAAGTTCGCATAGTAAAGCGAGTATAGGGCTAACTATCTATATTAAGATAGTAGTCCTAAGTATTATAATCCCACGACTTAAATAGTTCTTATGCGATGCTGATAGACATAGGTGTAAATTTAACGAATAAACGTTTTGATAACGATCGAGACGAACTTATTATTCGAGCCAAAAGTCAAGAGGTTGAAAAGCTCTTGATTACCGGTACTAGCATAAAGGAAAGTCAGCAGGCGTTGGCGTTATGCCAACATTACCACCAAAAATATCCTAACACACTATATAGTACAGCAGGTGTCCACCCGCATGATGCTGATGGCGTAAGCGATGATTACTTAGCACAATTAAGTCAACTGGCAAAACAGCCTTATGTTAAAGCTATAGGGGAATGTGGTTTAGATTTTAATCGTAATTTTTCTGAGCCAAAACAACAGCTAATAGTCTTTAAAGAACATATTAAATTAGCTGCCGAGCTTGATATGCCGCTATTTTTGCATCAACGGGATGCTTTTGTGCCTTGGTTTGCAGAATTACAGCCCTTTATCCATCGAGTTCCTGCTATGGTTGCACACTGTTTTACTGGTAATAAAGCGGAATTAGAGCAGTGTTTAGCAGCTAATATGTACATAGGTATTACAGGTTGGCTGTGTGATGAACGCAGAGGGCAAGAGTTACAAGACATCATTAAATTGATCCCGCTAAATCGCTTGTTATTAGAAACTGATGCTCCTTATTTGACGCCTAGAACGATTCGACCTCGCCCTAAAAGTAGTCGTAATGAGCCAAGCTACTTACCTTATATCGTTCAAAAAATTTCAGAAATAACAGCTATTGACGCAGATGAAATTGCTTGTCAAACTAGCCTCAATACCTGTAAAGTTTTTAACTTATGAATACGCTAGCTGTGACTAATCAAACCGCTCAATGTAATGAACTACTCTTTCAAGGAGTAGCAATAGGTTTTGTCAGTTGCTTGGTGGTAATGTTAATTGCCGCTTATATATTTTATCAAAAGCTTTTAACTGAGAAAAAGTCCTTAAAAGATGAGTTGATTAAGGCGAAAGAAACAATCTTGTCAGCACAAGAATCCCACCAGATACTTGTAGATCAGCAACAAGAAAGTCAAGACCTACTAGAAGAGAGAGTTCAAGAGCGGACTTTAGAATTACATATTGCTCTGCAAGAGTTAGAAGAAGCGAATCATGAGCTAGAGCAAAAAAATACGTTAGATGAATTAACGGGGCTTTTTAATCGTCGATTCTATGACCAAAAAATCCTTGCGGAATATCGTCGTAGCAAGCGTAATTTAACCCCATTAAGCCTGATCATCATTGATATCGACCACTTTAAGTTAGTCAATGATACCCATGGGCACTTAGCTGGTGATCAATGTTTAGTTTGGCTAAGTAGTCAGCTTAAAAATAGTTTAAAGCGTGGCAGTGATATGGCGTTTCGTTATGGCGGCGAAGAGTTTTGTGTCATATTGCCAGATACAGATGAAAGTGGGGCAGTCACGTTAGCTGACTCCTTAAGAAAAAATATTGAGAGTCAGCCATGTATCCATAAAGATATTCAAATCTCATTGACAATTAGTAGTGGCATTTTTACCTACATACAGCAAGACCTGTCTCTTATACACATCTGACGCTGCCGACGATCTACTCTGTGTAGAT
>OJCW01000442.1_pt1 | contig 14019 bp, 12 predicted proteins | sample 1592461 | NCBI WGS metagenome assembly OJCW01 (sample SAMN05416884, study PRJEB24817) | seawater metagenome | isolation source: Sea water | place: Canada:Atlantic | collected 2013-11 | reverse complement strand
GACGGCATACGATATTCCTCTACGTCTCGTGGGCTCGGAGATGTGTACAAGAGACAGGAACTTATTCCGGCTTTGGTAAAATTAAAGTATTGTTTTAAGATATGTTTTAAACTCTTCACCTAACTCTTTATGACGTAAAGCGTATTCAACATTTGCTTTCATATACCCTAGCTTAGAACCACAATCATGTGATCTTCCTGTCATATGAAAAGCTTCTACTGTCTCTTTTTCCATTAACATTGCAATGGCATCAGTTAACTGAATTTCATCACCAGCACCAGGAGGAGTTAACTTCAATAATTCCCAAATTTTTTCTGATAGGACATAGCGACCAACAACGGCTAAATTGGAAGGAGCTTCTTCTACTGGAGGCTTTTCTACAATGGCAGTCATCTGTTTAGACTCGCCGGCTGCAAGCTCATGACCAGCACAATCAACAACACCATAACTACTGACTTGTTCCATAGGTACTGGCTCTACCATTATTTGACTGTAGCCACCGACTTCATTATATCTTGTAAGCATAGCTGATAAATTTTCAGTACTTAAATTAGCACTAGAATCATCAAGAATAACATCAGGTAAAACAACAACAAAAGGTTCGTTACCGATAATAGGACGAGCCTTTAAAACTGCATGTCCAAGGCCTTTCGCCTCACCTTGGCGAACATGTAAAATAGTGACATCTTTTGGTGATATTGCCTGTATTTCATCAAGCAGTTGGCGCTTAACACGATTTTCTAACGTTGTTTCAAGCTCAAAAGACTTATCAAAATGGTTTTCAATCGCATTTTTAGAAGAGTGAGTAACCAAGACAATCTCTTTGATACCTGCAGCAACACATTCATCAACAATGTACTGAATCATAGGTTTATCAACAATAGGTAGCATTTCTTTGGGAATAGCCTTTGTAGCAGGTAACATACGGGTACCTAAGCCAGCTACAGGGATTACTGCTTTTGTAATTTTACGAGTCATCTTAATCCTTTATTTCATTTAAACCATATATATAGGAATATTCTAACCTACAAAATCAACTACGTCACTCGTAAACCCCTTAATAAACGGCAATCGCTCTATTTATTTGACAGTGAAACCAACATGAATTTGTGCTTATCTAAGTGCTTCGAAAGAATTAACGTTTATTAATATGAATAAAGTATTTCTAGAGAGGGTAAAATTGAGAGGTATTTATTATGAAAGGTTGTTTCTTTATTCAATCAGGCCAAAATAGTCGATATATGCCATCATAAACCTTGTTCAAACGGCTTATCGACTTAGGCGTTCCTGAATACTAATTGTCACTTATTCTCTACTTCGCCACAGATATCAAATTCAGCTATAAGCAAAAAAGAAATAGAGCTAGCTTTTAACAGTATGCTAAGAAAGGAAATTAGATCTTTTCTTTAGCTTGCCAAACCAAATCACAAATACCATCTTTTGGTACAAAACCTGTAGGTGCCTGAAGTAATAAACGGCGAATATCTTCATGAGCAAATTGATGGCATGCTTCATCTAATTTCACTAATATTTTTTCAAGTTCTGCCCATGGTAACCAAGCTTCATGAGCGGACATAATCCTACGATGTTCGGTTTTTGTTATATCATCGCCGATTAATAACTCTTCAAATAACTTTTCACCTGGACGTAACCCTGTATATTCAATAGCAATATCACCGTCAGTATTAGATTTATCCATAACAGTCAAACCACTTAAACGAATCATCTTAGCGGCTAAATCTGAGATATTGACAGGCGCTCCCATATCTAAAACGAATACATCACCACCTTTGCCCATAGCACCCGCTTGAATAACCAACTGAGACGCCTCTGGTATTGTCATGAAGTAACGAATAATGTCAGGGTGAGTTACCGTGACGGGCCCCCCTGCTTTAATTTGTTCTCGAAATAAAGGAACAACCGATCCAGAAGAGCCAAGAACATTACCAAAACGAACCATACAAAAACGAGTTTGACCTTTACTCTCTTTAGTTTTTTCAGCTAAAGCTTGCAAAACTAGTTCAGCCATTCGTTTAGTGGTGCCCATTATATTTGTTGGTCTTACGGCTTTGTCAGTAGAAATTAATACAAAAGTTTCTACTTGTGCTTCTATTGCCGCTTCTGCGACAAACATGGTACCAAAAATATTATTGCGGACGCCTTCAATAACATTATGCTCAACCACTGGTACATGCTTATAAGCTGCAGCATGATAAATAGTTTGCACATTAAAAGTTCGCATAACTGTTAATAATCGATTTTTCTGTTGTACTGAGCCTAATAAAGGAACAATAGGTAAATTGTAGTCAAGCTCATCTGCTAATTTTTGTAATTCACCGTTAATACTGTAAAGGGCAAATTCAGAAAGCTCCATCAATATAATTTTTTCAGGACGTTGGCTAATTATTTGACGACATAATTCAGAGCCAATAGAGCCGCCAGCACCGGTAATCATTACGACTTTATCAGTTATGTTTGCTTGTAATAGTTCTTTGTTTGGGGCAACAGAGTCACGACCTAATAAATCATAGATTGACACCTCATGAAGCTCATCAATTTTAGCACTACCACTAACCAATTCAGCAGAGCCTGGGATAGATAAAATTTCTACCGATAAGTTTTCTAAGCGACTTAAGACTTTTGCTACTCTATTTTTATTTTCTCGTGGCATAGCCAATAAAATTCGTTTGACTTCGTACTGGCTAATCAATTTACTTATTTCTATACGATTAAAAACAGTGATTCCCTGAATAATACTTTTCTGTATTTTTATATCATCATCAATAAAAGCAACAGGCGAATATTCATTCCCTTGTATTAATGACTGTGCTAATTGTCGCCCAGAAGAGCCTGCACCATAAATAATTACGGCTTCTTTAACCTTACTGTTAGCATTAGACAAAACTATACGAATAATAAAACGGCTTCCCCCAACAAGTATCATTAGAAATGCAGCGAAAACTATAGGTACCGTTCTAGGCAAAGGTACATGTAAATAGAACGAGAGTAATATTAATGAAAAAGTTGAAAGCATTATCGCTAAGCCAATTGAGGCAATAGCTTTACTACTAATAAACCGGATAACTGCGCGATATAGACCCAACCTCACATTGATAAGGAGGGATATAGGAATTAATGATAAAAGTAGTAACCAAAGCTGTTGGTCATTTAGAATTGAGAAGGTATCTAACCTCACAAGCATTGCAGCCCAAAAAGCAGCTCCAACAAAAAACAAGTCAGCTACAATACTAATAAGTCGTTTTATCGGACGAGGGGCCCTAAATAACAAATCCAAAAAAGAATTAAATATACTCATATTACTTTATAAAACCTTAAAACTTGACACACAGTATAATTGCATTGCAATTTTACTTTTAATATTTCAATCGCTGCTCTGATAATACACCTTGAGGTCGAATGACTATCTGAATAACTTATAGTTAAAGATAAATAGCCCCAATATAAGACTAAATGATGTAACCCTAGCCAATCTACTCATTTTCAAAATAAAAAGTAGAAAACTCGCGTATTATACACATGTATTTATCAACCATGATTTAAATTAATAAAATATAAAAATTTTACTGTTTTATTAAGAGGTTGACCTAGAATGAAACAAGTTTTATTTATATTTGTATAGAAAAATATATTTATATACGGTCTTAGTTAGCCTTTTTTAATGAAGCTTGCGTAAGTATTTGATTAACTACTTGGAGGGTTTTATCCATCTCTTTATAAGATAAGGTGGGGTGTACTAAAAACATTAAACTTGTTTCACCCAGCATTCTAGCATTAGGCAAATGAGCTTTAGGTCTATATTCAGTGTTCTCAAATGCTTTCTCTAAATAAACCTCAGAACATGAACCCTGAAAGCAAGGTACACCCATGCTGTTTATTTCTTCAACTATTCGATCGCGTGTCCAATCATCTGCCAATAGCTCTGGCTTGATGAATGCGTAATACTTGTATTGTGCATGATCAATATAATCAGGTACATCAACTAGACGAATTAAATCAAATTGGCTTAGAGCGGACTCGATTTTAGCTGCATGTTCGTTTCGAGCTTCAAACCATGCTGACATACGTTTTAGTTGAATACGACCTATAGCAGACTGCATTTCAGTTAAACGCCAATTAGTACCAAAACTCTCGTGTAACCATCTAAAACCCGGTGGATGCTCTTTATGATAAATAGCATCCCATGATTTACCATGATCTTTATACGCCCACATTTTTTTCCATAAAGACTCTTCATTAGTCGTGATCATTCCGCCTTCACCACCTGTCGTCATTATTTTATCCTGACAGAATGACCAAGCACCTATATGACCAATAGAGCCTACCGACCTACCTTTATATTTAGCTCCATGAGCCTGAGCGCAATCTTCAATGACCTTAATATCATACTTGTTAGCCAGTGACATTATCTCATCCATTTCACAAGGCATACCTGCTAAATGAACAGCAATAATAGCTTTAGTCTTTCCAGTTAATACTGCTTCAATTGTCTTAGCGGTTATATTTTGGCTATTAAGATCAACATCCGCAAAAATGGGCTTGGCTCCAGCTGTTACAATAGAGCTTGCGGAAGCTAAAAACGTACGAGAAGTAACGATAACTTCATCATTTAAACTACCACCATTACTTTGACCTATGCCTAAAGCAACTAGGGCTAAGTCTAATGCTAATGTCCCGTTTGCAACCGCAACGGCATAATCACAATCGGTAAAATGAGCAAATTCTTTTTCAAATTCACGCCCTTCTTGACCAGTCCAGTAATTAACTTTATTGGACAATAGAACTTCAGATACTTTATCAGCCTCTTCTTGTGTAAAAGAAGGCCATGGAGAAAATTTTGTATTAAGCATAAAAAACCATAAAAGATAAATTATTGTTTGTGATAAAAAGAATTATTCCCAAAAACATGGGAACCTATTATCGTTGGATAAAATATGAACCAACTGCAATCTAGCTTTTCACACCTGTGGTTGTTTTACCAGTAAGAAACACCAAGGAAAATACAATAATAACTAGCTAATTTACAACTCTAACTTTGTTATTATCAGTTATAATAAAGACAAATTATAAATCCTTTATACACGTTTCTAGATGCTGTTCATTTACCAACTACTTACAGTTTGAATTAACTGGAGGTTTAGTATAATCAAAAAAAGATTAACTCTAATATACCATACATCGTGTTCAAGTTTTTGCTCTAAACAAATTGCATTACAGTAAATCTCCTATAATTATCAATAACTATCGACGAAAATAATAGCGTTTAGTTTACCTATATCTAAGTATTTAACTAATTTTGGGTAAGAGAATTAACAACACCCAAATTTCATACCAATATATTGAAAGCATTAAATCTAGCCGCTGTTTTTAGAGTGTAGCTTAAGCCTCAATAGCCCCATTTTCTTTTCAATTAAAAAATACATTAAAACAGAAAAGATAATACTGAGAACTAACGCCAATAATACTGCAAAAACATGATTACTACTAAAATACTTATCGACAACAAGTAAAGCAATTGAATGTGATAAATAAAATGTAAAAGATATTTTTCCAAACCATCTCATGGTCCAAGTATTTAGCATTTTAAAAATCAGCCATTCATGCTTACTAATTGCTAAATAGAAAATTGGCATTAGCACAATACCTTGAATAGAATAACGAAATACTTCTCTAAATAAATAGCTTTTAGGAGTGAGTGTAAAAAGAAGAACTCCTAAAGCAGTAATTAACACGGTAAACTGGATCCCATCACTTTTATCAATTACTTTATCTAATATAGGATTATATGCCAAGGCTAAGATCGTACCATATAAAATGGAGTCAATTCTTGCAAATGTAGCCCAATATATACGCTGGGGATAAAAATCATCTTGAATGAATAAATAATAACGCCAAAAAAATACCGCTATACAAATACAAATTAACACTTTTATAAAGAGTAAGTTATTAAGTCGCTTCATACACAATATGAAAAGTATTGGGAATAACAAATAAAAGTGCTCTTCTACTGCTAAGGACCAGGTGACTTCCATTCCTGGTAATAAATAACCAATGTCACGATCACCTAAAATAACAAAATAATTTGTATAATGTAAAAAGTTTGAAAGTAAACCACCTAAGGTATGTGAAGATTCAATAATTCCAAATTCAATTAATAATAAAACTATAATTAAAACTGCATATAATGAAGGGAATATTCTGTAAATTCGCCGAATATAAAAAGCCTTAAAGCATATAGATTTGGTATTTTCATATTCTACTCTCATTAATGTGGTTATAATAAAACCACTTAAAAAGTAAAAAATAGTTACCCCAAGTCCTCCTGGTGCAATGTTTCCAAAATAGTGAACGTGCGAGAAAAAAACTAGCAGAACGGCTATAGCTCTAATACCGTCTAAAGAAGGAATGTATTTTAATTTTTTCATTTTAAAAAATCACTTAAGTAAAATATTGACAGTAGTCTGCAATTAACATTGAACATTTAGTAAAATTAGTTTAATGGTTATACCTAATTTTCTTTGCTAAGTTCGAGGTAAGCAGAAAATAACCGCTATACAGCGAAGTTAAGTTGTAAGAACTTTATTGTTTGACATAGCATGAATACCATCAAGCAGTGAAATTGTTGGGCAGAAATTAAATTCTCTTTGAGCTTTTGTACAATCTAAATTAAATCGTTTAAAGGGAGGGCTGGTGGAGGCACCAATAGCAGTTATATTTCCTCCCCCTCCTTTCACTTCAACACATGTCCTAGCTATTTCATGCATAGTGTAGCTTCTTGGTCCTGCTATGTTATAAGTTCCCCAAGCTTTAGACTCTAGCGCTTTAATCGCTGCATTTGCGACGTCACCTGCATGGATTAAATTAACAGAGTTATCTATAGGTTTATCTAAACGTATAGCATTCGACTCAGTCAATTGTCTTAGAAAACCATCAATCAATTTATCTTTAGACGGCGAGGTTCCATATATAGATGAAGCTCTTAATATTGCAACTTTCAAACCTTTAGCCCTAAAGTGTTCAAATACATTCTCAGCTAATAACTTACTGTAACCATAAAACCCACCTAAACCACACTGTACTTTTTCACTGTCTTCATTAATCTTATCACTGTCTGGGTGTTTATACACTGTAGAGCCAGATAAGAACACTATCGGTATGCCTTTTTGGTTTGCCCAGCTAGCGATGGCTAAACAGCTACGTACATTGGCATCAAATAAGTCATTCAAATGGTCATCAGAGTCTACGCGACTAGTCCCCATAGGAACAAAGGCACCCACATGAAATATACAGCTAACACCTTTCAGCATAATATTGAAATCCTCTATGGATTTCCATTCAGTTAAATCCCAAACATCTCTATTAACTTCAATAAAAGGCATGCTAAGTTTTTTTAGTTGTTTAACCAAGTGTTGGCCTGTTAACCCTGTACTCCCTGTTATTGCGAACATTAAAAGCCTTCACTGCTATATAAAGGCGCATTAGCTAGAACTTTAGGAGTAATCTTTTTGTTTTCTGCTAGCATATCCATATCCTCTTTATTAACAAGCACTTCAGACCAGTACCTGAGAATATACACATTAAAATCTATCTTGAAATCATACGTAATATTTAAGTCACTTTTTAAATAATACTCTACGGGGTTAAGGCCTAGTTGTGCACAAAAAGGTGTCGTACCGGAAAACCTACAATTAATTTCAAATATTTTTGGTTGTTGGTTTGCATCTAGTCTTAATTGAAAATTACACGAGCCATAAATACCTAATTTAATAGCAACGCTTTTGACATAGTCTGAAATAGCCTTATTCGATATAGGTTCGGCTCTAAAAGTATCACCAGATCGTAAATCTCTTCTGAGAATAACTACATCCGAGACAAAATCATTTACAATAACTATGGTACAAGTAAATTCAGTTGAGTCATCCCCAATTAACTCTTGTACAACTAGTCCTGATTCCTTAGAAATGCGCTTAAGCACTTCCTCTTCACTATAAGCAATGCCAACACCTATAGAACGGCATCCAATAGCTGGTTTCACTATAACGGGGTATTTAAATGAGCTTTGACTACATTGTTCGGCCAGAATTGTTTCTGGGTAATTGAACCCGTTATATTTCAAAAACTCCATTGTTTTGAATTTATCATCTGAAATTTTAATCGCTTCCAATGGAGAAATTACGACTTTAACATTACAAGAAGCTTCTATATTAGCTTTCTGTTCCGCACAAAATAACAACTCAACATCAGTCCCGGGAAAGTAATAATCAACCTTTTCCTCATTAATTATCTGGATGAGACTATCAAAATAAGTAACTGATGAAGCTGATGGGATAATTACCGATACATCACCGGAGTATACTCCTGCAGCCAAAGGGCTCATATCGGCACTAATTATTTTTATTTTTAGATCTGATATAAGTTTTAATGACTTTATTATTCCCTGCCCTACTCCGCCACCAGATCCAGTGACTAACACTGTTATCATTTTTTTATTATTCATAATATTTTTTTAATTTCCTAATGGTTGGCGTAGTCATTCCTGATTCGTCAAATAAATTCATGAACCCCTGCTTCTCATAACTGATCTTCACATGCTCATATTTAGTTATATCATTATTGATTTCCATTATAAGAAATGATGAACCATCTCCCCTTGGCTGCCCTAAAGATCCAGGATTTAAAATCAAACACTCACCGGCATCATTTTTGAATTCGTTATTAGCATCAAATATTTTATTATCAACTAAACTTACAGATTTTCTCATCGGTCTATGGGTATGTCCAAAAACTCCGACACTATAGGAGCACTTATCCAAGGCATCCACAGCATTCAGAATATCAACCTTATTATTTATGTATGACCAATCTTTAAATTCATATGGGTTTGCATGCGCAAACAACACAGAGCCAACATTGATAGATTCATACCACGTAAAAAGCTCTTTCAGGTTATATTTTAATTGCTTGAAGTTCCAACTGATAGATTCTTCAATAAACACTGGGACAGCATAGTTTTCATGAGCTTTATCTTCACTTAAATTAAAATAAAATTCATCATGATTACCAATGATAAATAAACAAGGATATTCTTTTTGGAGTATAAGCAATTCTTCAACAGATTCATTAACTTGACAACCATACGTTAATAAATCTCCCAAAAAAACAATAACGTCTATCTTACTTTTTTTTATTATTTCGATAGCACACTTTAGAGAGTCATTATTGCTATGTATATCTGAAATTACTGCAATTCTCTTACCTAATAAATCATTTCTTTTATGTTTCATCTTCATCAACTTTTTTTGTTGTAAAAGAGCCTTCAAACCTAGGCATTATCGATTCATTTTCAGGGGATACCCCTTCTCTTACCAATACTTTTTTTACGGTTAATAGCAGTATTTTGATATCCAACAAAAAAGATTGGTTTTGTACATACCACACATCGTATTCAAATTTTTGCTCCCAGCTAATCGCATTTCGTCCATTCACCTGCGCCCAACCAGTAATTCCAGGTCGAACATGGTGCCGTTTAGCTTGGTTTTCAGAGTAAAGAGGTAAATATTCAACTAATAATGGGCGAGGTCCAACAAGACTCATATCCCCTTTTAAGACACTAATTAAACCAGGGAGCTCATCTAAACTCGTTGACCTGAGTTTTAAGCCAAATGATGTCAAGCGCTCTGAATCGGGTAATACGTTACCTTTAACATCAACGGCATCTTTCATGCTTCTAAATTTAAGCATATTAAATGGTTTACCCTTTATTCCTGGGCGGGCTTGTTTAAATAATATAGGACTGCCTAAATTTTTACGAATCAGTAAAGCGATAAAAAGCATTACAGGTGAAAGTAAAATCAAAGCAAATAAAGCAGTGATAAAATCGAATAACCTTTTCATTATTTAATTCCCATGACGGCTAACATTGTATCATTTACCTTATTCACATCAAACTTATGCTCAGCCATTTCCCTAGAGGCTTGACCCATTTTTATAACAAGTTCTGGCGATTCAGCTAAATGCACCATTTTTTGGTATAAGGCCTCACAATCCTTTACAGACACTAGATAGCCATTTTCACCATTGACCACCGTTTCCCGACAGCCTGGAGCGTCAGTAGTAATAATTGGCCGCCCCATAGCCATTGCTTCTAATACCGAACGTGGCGTCCCTTCACGATAAGATGGCAAAACATAGACAGCGCAAGCTGCTATAGCAGGCTGTACATTGCTTAAACGGCCAATGTAATCAATGTAGCCTTCGTTAACCCACTTATCTAACTCCTCCTCTTTAATAGCATCAGGGTTATCATCTATCCAACCAACCAATCTACAAATTATATTTGGGTGGCTAAGTTTTAACTTTTTTGCCGCTTGGGCATACTCACGAACACCTTTATCTCCTAACAAACGAGCGATCAATAAAAAATCACAGTTTTTAGGTGAAACTGCCGGTGTAAAGGTGCTAACATCAACCCCTGAACCGTTAACCACAGCCAGCTCTTGATCGCTACGTACTAACTTAAGCTGTTGAAAAAGCGCTTTATCGTCATTATTTTGAAAAAATACAACCTTATTAGTTTGCAGAGCAGTACGGTAAAGCAAGTGAAGTAATTTTTGGATCAACATGCGCTTCCCCTTAACTTCACCCGTAAATGCATAACCTAAACCAGTGATTAAAGAAAAGTTGTTCTTCATCCCCATAAGTTTCGCTGCTAAAGAACCATAAATAACAGGTTTAATTGTATAAGCGATTGAGTAATCCGCTTTTATTGTACGAAGGGTCGTAAATAGCTTTACCAAATACTTTAGATCGCTTAATGGGTTTAAGCCTGTACGGTTTAATGATATTTCGTGTACCACCACCCCTTTAGCTTGTAACTCATCAAATAGTTCCTTGTCCATAAATGGTGCAATCACATGTACCTCAAAGTTTTGAGCTTGAATAGCAGCAATTAATGCACCACGAAAAGAAAGAATAGAGCCAGGAAAGCTGGCAATTACTACAAATTTTTTAGTGATTTTCATAAGTGTTTTTATGTTTCTTTTTATTTTGTGCGGCTGCAATGATGGATATTAATAAAAATATCAGTATTGGCATAAACATCCACTTCTGTCGTATAGCTATACCTAAATTAGCGGTAGTCATCGATAATAGTACCCAACTAATCCCTATATACCACCACATAAATATACGGTTACCTGTGAGTTCTAAGTTTTTAACAGATAACCGCACTTTTAAAGCATAAAGTAGCAGATAAAAAATAATCATATTATCTAAAGAAGCCAATAGCTGAGCAACACTACGCGCTTCAAAAGGTAATGGCCTCAAGCTATATGAGAACATTTGCATAGGCAATGACATTGAAGATATATCAACTCCCCCTCCCCCTTGCTGATTGTGGCCTTGATACTTATCAATGTAACTATTTAAACTTGAAACATTAGCCTCTAAACCAGCATAATTAAGTGCAAACGGGAGCATGACAACACTAATAGCCAAACCAATTATACCAATAATGAAGCGTGGCATTATAGGTATATCTTTTTTTAATGCAATTGATGCCATAATGGCAATCACTATCATTCCAGCTATATGAGGCCGTACAAATAACATCAATGCTACGGCTAACATCATCAACATAAAGCGTTTATTGAAATTGAGCGCAGCATACAAAACTAAACCAATCGCCATGAATGAAATAGCATCTTTACCTAAGCCTGAGGACCAAAAACTAACCGAAGGTAAAAATATTAATATAAGAACTAAACGTTTCAAGCCAATACTTGAGTTTTTAGTAACATTTCTGAGGGCTACATAGAAAAAAGATAAACCAATAAACCCAAAAATATTAAAAACGAGAAACATGCCAAAAATTGACAAGTCGATTTGATGTAAATAACTGACAAAATGGGTTACTGCTATCGTACCGGGTCTAAAATCAGCTAGCTGTAGTTCACTTCTAAGATAGTAACCTATTACATCACTACGCCCTCCACTATTTAACACATAAAAAAGATAAGCAAGGGAGAATAAGGTGTGATAACAATAAAGTATGACTGTGATTTTTTCGCCTGATTTTAATGCTCGCGAAACAAATATAGAAATAACCAGCCCTAAGAAAAAAATCAATAAAGCACTGACTAGGTGCCACAGATTTGAAAACAACTCAATATTATACATGTAAAATTTAACCCAAAGGTATTAACAATAAAAAACCAAAAGACTCGTTAGATGTTATTGTAGAGCGTTAAGTGACTATTAACCGCTGTGCTCAATTTAAATTTCCCAGAATAAACCAAACTATTTCTAGATAAATTTTTACGTAATTCAAATGATTCAATTAAAGACATAAGTTTTTCTGCGTAAACAGAAGCTTCAAAACTATCAACAACAAAACCATTTAATACCTCATGTGCAACCTCTGCACAACCACCTACGTTTGTAACAATTGTAGGTAATCCGGTAAGTGTTGCCTCAATTAGGGATATGGGTAACCCCTCCCAAGAGGATGTCATAGCAAAAATATCAGCTTCGTGCATATAATCAGAAACATTACTCACATTCCCCAATAGTTTAATCTTTGAGTCTAAGTGATTTTCACTAATGATTGCACCAAACGAACGGAACTCTGGTCCTTCACCAGCAATCCTGATAATAAATCCCTTGTTTTTTATCAACTTAACAACATCCAAAATTAATTTGTAATTTTTTTGTTCCGACAAGTGCCCAACCATTAATATTTCAGGCACCTTATTATCAATATAGACTTCCTTAGCCTTAATCCGATTTTCAGCGACCGCGTTATTAATATTAACTACATCTTTATTTGTGATGGCTGAAATCATATTTGTACAAGCATGACAAATTCCGATATAAGTAGAAACCCTTAAATCGAATATTTTATAAATAAAAGAAGGTAATTTAAGCTTAATATTATGATGTGTATAAACCACTTTTACACCCAAGGAAAACAATGAAAAAATAAGTGCATAATATAGGTGGCAGTGCAAAACATCAGGCTTAAAATGTTTAATATGATTTCTAAGTTTCTTTATTCCAAAGGGTAGATTTTTCCTAGCTTTATTACCAATAAAACTATATTCCACACCATTGCTTGTCAAGTCACTCAAAAACTTAGCTTCATACAGTTTGTCCCTTTCAACTTCATCTGCAGTTGAAAGAAATATAATATGAATCTCATGCCCTAACTTTGACATAGCAACAGAAAGATCTTTAACATAAACTTCTGCACCGCCAGAGGCCGGTGAAGATATAAAATGGGTTATTCTCATAATAGATAGAAACTTAAAAGTAGATTTAAAGTAAATAATAATGGGGTGTAATATTAAAAGTTGTATTCAAATAGATTTATATCAGAACGATATTTATCATGCACTATATCAACCATTTTTTGAGAAATATAATAACTTCTATAAGTTCCTTTTCTTTCCACCTTATTAGCGTGAGAAATATGTAATTTCCGATTTATTTTTGATTCTATATAGTTGATAGACTCATCTATACTTTCTAACTTACCAATATAATCAGGCAGAAGCTCACCATTTACATCAACTAAAAAACGACTTTGCGTTTGAAAAACAAAATCTAGTTCATCAACATTTTTATGAGCTAACCACTCAAGTACAAATGATTCAAATGAATCAAACTCAGGAATTTTATATTGTTTAGAGTTTCTCATTCCCATCGTTTCTGTTCTTCCTTGTTTTGCAAAGTGATATGCTGAAAGTAACCTATCCCATGGATTTCTAACAAATGAAAACGTAAATGAATCATTAAAAAGTGTCGGAAATTTATTTTTAATTTCTAAAGCTGAATAATGCCCTAAGGTTCTACCATAAAGGGCATGATTGATACTTGTCCCTGCCACTTTAGGTACATGAATGAACACACAATTATTTTTTTTCCAGTATGTATACCTTCGATATAAGTTTAATCCTGTCTCTTATACACATCTGACGCTGCCGACGATCTACTCTGTGTAGA
>OJCW01000438.1_pt1 | contig 14147 bp, 8 predicted proteins | sample 1592461 | NCBI WGS metagenome assembly OJCW01 (sample SAMN05416884, study PRJEB24817) | seawater metagenome | isolation source: Sea water | place: Canada:Atlantic | collected 2013-11 | reverse complement strand
AGATTCCTCTACGTCTCGTGGGCTCGGAGATGTGTATAAGAGACAGGAGCTAATGATGCTAGCCCATAGTCTTATGATGGAAATTTTATTAAAAAACTAGTTTGATGCATTGAAAGGGTAAACTCAATTTTACTGGGTATGTAACAAATAATTAATTAATCAGTATATTGCTTGTTGAATGTATTCATACTATAGTATGAATACTGAGCAATTACTCTATAAACAGAACAAGGAATGTTATGAATCACGTATCAGTGAATGAAAGAACTTTTTTAGCGTCTGAACAATTAGTATCTATTACTGATCTTCAAGGCAAAATCACATACGCTAATGAGGAGTTTTGCTCGGTTGCCGGTTACACGCTAGAAGAGTTAGTCGGTCAAAATCATAATATAGTTCGACACCCATCAATGCCTAAAGCAGCGTTTGCTGATTTATGGGATAAGCTTAAGCAAGATAAATCTTGGCGAGGGATGGTGAAAAATCGCTGTAAAAATGGTGATTTTTATTGGGTAGATGCATACGTAACCCCGGTCTATGAAGATGAAAGAATCACCGGTTACCAATCCGTAAGAACCTGCCCAAATCAAACCCAGAAAGTAGAGGCTCAAAAGCTTTACGATATACTGAATAAGAAAAAATCTATTTCTGAATTTCAGTCTAACATTAATTTAAAGCGTACTATCGCCGTTTTTATTACCCTGCTGGCTGCACTCGCTACTTGGGCGTATACCGCCTCAATGGTTCCCTCTATCATACTGCTCGCTTGCATGAGTTTAATTACTTTGGTTTTTTCACAAGAGCTATTTTCTTTTCCAAGCTATGTCGCCAAAGCTAAAACACTCTTCGATAGCCCATCTCGTATTATTTTCTCCGGAAAAGGGCCAATCAGCATTATCTCCTATCCAATAGAGCTATATAAAGCTCGAATAAGAACCATTCTAGGGAGAAGCCGTGACTCTGGACGAAAATTAGTCAATGTCGCATCTGAACTGGAAAGTTCTTCAAAAGCCATGCTTGAAGGGATAGAAGAGGAAAGCACGCATTTAGCACAATTTTCGACGGCAATGAGTGAAATGAGTTTAACTATTGATGAAATCAGCTCAAATACAAATCAGACTCACGATAAAGTACTTGTAGTGCAAGATGAATGTCAGAATAACATCCAAGTTATTGAAATAAGTCAAAATAAAATTAATTGTTTAGCTGAAGATGTTGATAAAGCGGCCTCAAATGCACTTGAATTGGTAAATGATGTAACTAAAATTTCAACCATTATGGTTGAGATTCAAGGTATTGCGGATCAAACTAATTTATTGGCATTAAATGCAGCCATTGAAGCGGCTAGAGCAGGGGAACAAGGGCGAGGCTTTGCTGTTGTTGCAGATGAAGTGAGAACTTTAGCAAGCAGAACTCAAGAAGCCACTGTTCACATACAATCTTCAGTGGTTGAGTTGCAAACTACGTTAAAAGAATGGAGTCAGCTAATGCTGACTAATAAAACTAATGCTGAAGACTGTTCAGCAGATAGCTCTAAGATAAAGCAAACAATGAATATTATTATTAATAATGTGGGTGATGTCAGTGATATGACTGCTCAAATTGCCACAGCAGCAGAAGAGCAAAGTGTTGTTGCCAATCAAATCACCCGTAGTGTTGAAATGATTGATGACATTTCGAAACAGAACTCAATACTGGCGAGCCAAGTACATAACTATGGTGTTTCAGTAAATAAAAGTGCGGAAGATATCGATAAATTAAGTACAACGTTTGAGTAATTCAATGGGATTTTGATAGCGAATTAAAGGGATGTAATAAATTTTATGATCATTGAAAAAAGCCTTTCAGAACTGATTGTTGGCCATTATGTTCTTGAAATAAAGCAGCAAAAGAAAAAGCTTAAACTTGCTTCGCCTAGCCATATTAAAAGCCTCGGTGTAATTAGTAATCTCAAAAAAAAAGGGGTTGAGTCGGTATTAATCGACGATGAAAAAACACTTTCTGTTGGCGAAAACCCAGTAACTTCTGCTGTTGAAAGTCAGTCAACTCTATTAGCGCCTAATGAACTAACACCTGAAAAGCTACAGGTAGCAACACAAATCTTTACTGAATCAAAAGCTATTCAGAATAAGGTGTTAAGTGATATTAAGAGTGGTAGCGAAATAGAGCTGGGTCCTGTATCTGAAGGTATTAATAAATCAGTTGATGTTATTTTTGATAACCCTGACTCATTAGCCTGTATTGTTAATATTCGTCACAAAGATGAGTATTTACTGGAGCATTCGATATCTGTTTCTATCTATTTATCGATGTTTGCAAGTTATTTAAATATTGATAAGGCAACTACTCAGGAAATGGCATTAGGAGCATTTTTACATGATGTAGGAAAAATCATGGTGCCTGATGATATTTTGCATAAACCCGGAAAACTTACCGATAGGGAGTTTTATATAATGAAAACTCACGCCAACCACACCGTTGATATCTTTGAAAAAACGCAAGGACTCAGTAGAGTTAGTTATGAAGTGGCTGCATATCATCATGAAAAAATTGATGGCACGGGTTACCCCTTTAAAATTAAAGGGGATAAACTTAGCAAGTATTGCCGAATGATGTCTATCTGCGATATCTTTGATGCTTTAACGGCTAACCGATGTTACAAAGAGGGTTTCTCTCGCAACAAAGCTTTTAGTATCTTACGAAGCTTAACTAAAGATAATAATCACCTTGATAGTGAACTTGTAGAGCAATTTATTAAAGTAATAGGCTCATATCCTATAGGCTCTCTAGTTCAATTAAAATCAAATAGAATCGCCATAGTTGAACGAAAAAACACAGTGAACTCGATGCAACCTGGAGTCAGAGCTTTTTTCAACTGTGAAAATAATGAATACCAAGAGACAGAAGAGATCGATTTATCTTCGAGCGAAGATTTTATTGTTAAAGGCGTTAAGGCGAGTGAATTAGATCTTGATATGAACGACATTATTGAGTTCTTAATGAAACAGGGATAATGACACTGCTCTTTAATGTTTAGTTACTAGCTGTAATTAAATATTGTATCCCAATGCTTATCTAAGCACTGTTTAGCTTGAGATAGTGACAGTGCATGATAAGTTTCTTGCTCGCATGTGATTAACCGCATTTGCTCTAACTTAGCTAAGGCATCAGATATTTCAAAGTCTACTTGGCAGTTATATTTTTGTTGAAACCAGTCTTCAATTTTTTTATCTAGCTCTGACGCACTAAGCCCTGAGGTAGAGTTAAGTAAAAAAGTATAGGCTAATACAGCCTCTTTAAAATCTTCCTCCTCAGCGGCATCAATTAAAGTATGAAAAACCCCTGCATTATTATCCAAATTTTTAAAATAGAGGTTATCTGAAAGTGCTTTCATAAACTTAATTTTTCTATTTTTAAATTTACTCCACTCTTTAAAAATGAAGCTGGCAAATACCCCGATACCAATCCCAAAAGAAATAAAATGTTGCTGCGTCATATCAACAGATTCTGACCGCCAACCTAGCCAAAAAGCTAATAAGGCAGCAAGAAGTAAAATAGAAGCCCCAAGCTTAGTTACTAGTACGACTGCACCGCCAATAACAGCAGAGGCACCGATAATAACTTTATCTATCGGGCGCATTCTTACTTCACTGTTAGGAAATAGCATTTCTAAATCGGCTTTTGGGACATTTTGAAATAATTTAATTATCGTAGAGCTTGGCTCAAAGCCAATAGGTTGTTTTTTCTTCTTTTCAAAGTATGCTTTATCTTTGAAGGTGATGTATACCGCAACACGATCGTAATTAGTAAAGTTGATGGTTTGTTTACGAATCCCCCAAAGTGAAGTCACTGTTTCACTTAATTGTGATTCACCACGGCGATAGAAAACAACTTGTTCAAAGTCATCAAACTCAACTTCAAGCCTAACCTTAAATAATGACTCTTCGTTAAGTGCTTCTTGTAAGTCTTGTTCCGTTACTTTTTCAAAATTGGCTGCATTTAACGTTTTAGCGAAGTTTTTAGCAAAGGCGCTTTGATGTTGTTCACGTTGTTCAACGGTGAAGTCATTTAATTGTAGTGTGTCGGCATTGGGATCAAACGGCGCGTAATTATTTTTTAATGACTCAAGCAATTCGTGATAATTAAAATGGATAACACTGGAGAGTAGTTGACAAAACTGGGCAAAAGAATTCGTCGAATCATTATCGGTAAGCTCCTGTGAGCACATTTGGATAATATCTTGTTTTCTAAATGGTATGAATCGTTCTAGGGCCATAATCTACTGTCAATTTAAGTCTGGTATGGTGAGTTTAAGATAATTTTAATCACAGCGGAATGAAAAGCTTATATCTGTGGTTAATCTTTTTGAACGGCTAAAATTTTTCTATGACTGTGTTAATAAGTTGAGCTTTCATTTTTACTTATAAACGGCACAAAAGTACACTGTTGGATTGTTGAAAAATGTTTTACAATTGCCCACAAAAATATAGCCAGCATGCTCAATAGGACCTCTCAGGATAATAAACTAGCTTTTAATAACTAAAAGCAGGTTACTTACCAAATAGAAGAAGCTCCAAAAGGGCAAGATTATAAAAGTCTTAATCATGGTCTTTATTGTTATTAACCTCACCATTATATTAACCCTTAATTGAGCCGAATAATCTTATGATAAACATTACAAATTTTGCACACACTAAGTTAGCGATTAAAAGCTGGCAAGTACTTGAAAATGAAAATTGGTGTGTATTGGGGAAAAATGGCTCTGGAAAGCAATACCTTGATCAAATCCTAACAGGGGAACTACAACCAGACTCCGTTGATACGTTTAAAATCCCTTGTGTGGATAAAGTTGGGATGGTTTCTTTTGAAACTCAACAAGGTGTTTATGAGCATGAATTAAAGATTGATTCCTCTGATGACAAGAATGCGAACGATATTGGCACTAAAGCAAAAGATTTTTTACCTCAAGACAAGTGGGATGATGTTCTGATCAGTGAGTTTGGTTTGAGTCATCGTCTTGAGAGTGGGTATAGACAGTTAAGTACAGGTGAGGGAAGAAAGCTCTTAATCTTACAAGCAATTTTTAATGGTGTAGAGTTATTGGTTTGCGATAACCCATTTGACAGTTTAGATGAAGCCTCTTGTATCGCATTGTCAACAGCGCTTGAGCGGTTAACAAAAACAGGTATTCAGGTTTTATTAATGTTAAATAATCGCCAAGATATTCCCTTATGGTGTAATAATATTGCGTTTATTGAGCGAGGACAGCTTGATATTGTTGGCAAACTAGAAAGTGATGAAACCAAGCGTCAACTTGATGCGTTGCTAACGCCAGTACCTGACAATGTTAGCTGGCCAACGAATACGCAAGAGCTTTGTGATTACAAGCATCCTCATTTAGTTAACTTGATTAAGGGCAAAGTTCAATATAATGGCGTTAAGGTTTTTGAAGATTTAGATGTTGCGATTAAACCGTTACAGCACACCTTGATTACAGGCCCTAACGGTAGCGGTAAGTCAACGTTAATGCAGTTAATTACCGGTGATTGCACACAGTGTTATAGTAATGATATTCATGTTTTAGGTTATAAAAGAGGCTCTGGTGAAAGTATTTGGGAGCTTAAGAAAGACATGGGAATTGTTAGCTCTGAATTACACCGTGAATACCGAGTTAATGGTGACTTATTAAGCGTTGTGCTTTCTGGTTTTTATGACTCGATAGGCCTTTACCAACAAGCAGAGCAAGATAAAATAGAAATCGCACGTCAGTGGCTAGATAAAATAGGCATGTTAGCCCATCAAAACACCTCTTTTCGCAGTTTGAGTTACGGTGAACAAAGATTAGCGTTAATTGCTAGGGCTTTGGTTAAATCACCTTATTTATTAATTTTAGATGAGCCTACTCAAGGGCTAGATGAATTAAATCGACACAGAGTGCTTAACTTTTTAGAGCACTTAGCGGAGCAAAAGCACAGTACTATGTTATTGGTGAGTCACCGTAAAGATGAGTTTCTATCGATATTTGAGCAACATATAAAGCTTTAATTATTAGTGCTTTAGGGGGCGACGGGGCGAGTACGATAGCGCCAAAGAGTGTGCGGCCGATGTGAATCTCATTATTTATTGATGTTCCAATAAAGTAATCAAACAGAGACAAAAATCAAAAACACGTACTTATTAATTAGCTAAGTACGTGTTTACCTGTATTTATTAAAAGATTTCACGTGTGTAAATAATTCTATCATTGCCTCGGTATAAACCAAAGGTAGCGACTGCAGAGGGATCTTCATTGTAGATATCATTGCCACTCCAGTCATATTTTAGCCAATCATAAGCATCATATGAAACGCCTATATTTCCTCGGTTTCCATCACCGGTGGCTTCTAATTCGATCGATTGTGTTTTCCCTTCAATAAAGTCTCCTGCTCCACCAAGTTTATCGGTAAGAGCAGGATCTAAACTGACATTCGTCAGTGATATTTTACTTGCATCATAACTGACACAATCATTGTTTGATGAAACAATAAAACCTGTACCATCAAAGTGTTCAATTTGCATCTGTTGAGGTAAGTTAGAGGTCTCCGGTCCAAAGCTATTTTTCAAGACTAATCGGCCAAAGCGAATTTCTATACCTGTTGGTGATGCATCCACGGTGGTTGTCACGTTAACGCTGTCGGCATCAGTGATAGTTGCGATAGAAAAAGTAATATCTGAAGTAAAGGGTGTTACTACGGCATTAGCAGAGCGATTATAGAAAAAGTGATCATCATCTGAAAATTGATAATGCAACTCACCCTTGGCTAATGGGTTATCACTGGGTATTGATGTTGTTAAATCATTTTGGCTTAAGGTGCCTGTATTCATATTCGCCGTTAAGGGGAGTTTGTCACCGTTAACACCTGTTTTTACTTGGTCTGTCGTAGGAACACTAACACTAACACCAGCAGCGCTGAGCTTCATGTAATCATTGGTACTACCTTGACTGTCTTCATAGTAGTTTCGGGTGATATCTTCCTGTTTATTATAGGCGGTAATTAACAGTACGGGGCTAATTGGATATGAGATAGCGCCAATACTATCTGTCGCCTCGTCTTTTTGCCCACTATAAGCAAAGGTAGTTCCCGTATTACAGGTAGAGAAGAACGAGCCGTTATTGACTATTGTTTGTTTAAAGTGGTCAGGAATAAAGCGACCAATATTAATTGCAGTAGCTGGAACAACAATATTTGCATTACCATAGTTGCTGTCTTGAGCATCAAGATTGAGTAAGCCTACTTCTGAGTATTGAGCAGTAGTATAAATCGATTCGCCTGATACAAAACTCGTTAGGCTAGCATCATTGAATGAAGGGCTAATATCGCTTGCCAATGTGCTTGATGCGGCATAAGTGAGGCTCCCGTCAGCATTTTGGTCAATAAATGTCGGCCCAGTTCGCGTTAGTTTAAGTTGCACTTGCCCGGGTGAATAATTCGGCGTGACAACCGCCGGAGTGGCTGCGTTGTATGCTGATACACTTAAAGTAAAGTCTTCACCTGCTGCGTGGGTTGGGGTTGCTGTAGCAGTAGCACCAATTAGGTTTGTTGCTCCTGATGTTGCAGTAATAACAAGTTCTGCAGGGCTAACCCAAAAGGCATTACTACTCCCGGTTAATGTCACGCCGCCAACACTATAATTGGCATGCAAACGAATTTGCCCAGCATCGTGATAAATGGGAGATGAAAGCGTTGCAATACTGTTAGTGCCAAAGCTTAATGTAGTACTGGTGGTACTTGAATGTTTTGCAATGGGGTTACCTCCAACACTAAAACTAAGGCCATTGGTACCACCCGGGTCAACATTTTCCTGCGATAAATCAACAGCTGTATTACCGTCAAATATACCAGTACAAACACCATTAGTATCTTTTACCGCTTGAAGTTTTAAGCTGTCACTAAATACCGCGCCTGCCGTTTGGTTGGGTATTGTGGTATTCGTGCCTGTACCTGAAAGAAACCGGAAACCTGCAGTGGAAAATGCCATGTCACAATTATTACTGCTACCGTCACTACATATTAACGGATTATCAGGTGCTATCGTTTCGTTGTTTAGTGAAAATGTTAACGTACCTACTGCGGTATGGCTCACATTTACGGTGGTAGTGCCGGTAAATGTTACGGAGCTTTTGAGTGTTCCATTGGCAAGTAAATCAAGTGAAATAGACTCTGTACTTTCAGTTGAACAACTTTCATTGGTACAGGCTTTAATTGTAATGGTTTCAGCATCACAGGTTAACCCTTGGCCATCATGAATAACTTCATAATGGTGAACAACAGGCGTATTAGTACAAGGGTGACGCTCAGCCATAATGGTTTCGATTTCTGCGGTGGTTAAAGCGCTTTGGTATACTCTGAACTCATCTAATAAACCATGAAAGTCATAGTTCGAAGAGTTAGAAACGCCACCAACACGCATCTGAGAATTAACGTAAGCGTTGGCATTATTTGGAGACCCGAATCGTTGTGTTAACACTTGTTCTACACCGTCAATATGCATGCGGTTACTGGTAACATTGCCATTGGTAAATTCTACTGCAATATGATGCCAGCCATTGATGAGGGCTGCGCTTGAAATACCATAAATGTCAGTACTCCATGTATTAAATCCTATACTACCGTTCCTTATCCATATGTCGTGTTCATTCCAGCCGATGGGCATAACACTGTCAGTACCATCCCACTTCATCCAGAAAGTGACCGTGGTTTTTACTCCTGCAGTGGTAGTATCTAGTGGCAAGCCTGTTACCTGAATTGAACCGTCATTTTGACTGGCATATCCACAAGTTCCTGGGTTACCTGTTAAGGCTGGCGTAGTAGTTTCAGGTGTAGAGTTATTATTAACCCTTGCGTGATGGCCGTTACCGGTATTGTCGAGGATTTCATCAGCACTACCATCCCAGTTATTTTCTTCAAAGCGATACTCTAAAAGAGGCGTTGTAATCGGAGGCGAAATTATTGTTGAAAAATAAGTAATATTATCGGCATCATTATCTGAGGACCAAATCCATTGAGCATTGTTATCAACGGCGGCTATAGTTCCCCAAGGGGAAACTCCATTCGTGCCATAAGAAGATGCTGGCTGATAATTATTCCAACCTGTGGTACTTACTGTCCAATCAGTTGTATTGGTGTTAAGGGTGGTGAGACCGTTTGAAAATGTATGGTTTGAATCTGTAATATTGAAATCACCTAAGAAGCCTGCTACGCCGCCGGTATCTGTCGCTTTGATATGTAAATAATAAGTCTGTCCGGCTGTTAATGACGCTGCTAAATTATATGTCGTTGGCCAATCCGTACCGGAAGTGAGTAAGGTGCCTTGTACGGAGTCATCAGTCGAGATATAAACTTCAAAAGTATTATCTACATTCAAGTTACCTGTTAAGGACTGGCCCTCATGTACATTTATGTTGCTATAAAGACTATTTCCAGTGGGGTTACTATCGTCATCATTCATAAAGAATAAGTATTGAAAATTACCCGTATAGAACTGTCCAACTGGAATTGAATAATGAGTGACACCGTTACCTGGATAATTATCATAATTGGATATCCCCCAACTTTGGGTGCCATAAACCTTAAAGCTTCGGTCTGAACTTATTGATAAATCGGTATCAAAGCCAACCCCTTGAACTTCCCCTTGAGTGGTACTTTGGAAGTCAAATTCGATTACTGTATTTTCTGTTACCGTGTAAGGAAAATCTATCTTCTGCCAGCGATTTCCCTCAAGAAATAGACTTAAACCCGCATCTCTTATTTCTACGGTTCCTGTCCTATCTTGGCTGGTGCCACCATAAGAAGCAACGTTATAATCCTGAGCAACACCTTTGATTGATACGGATAGTGGACAGTTGGCTGATGAGTAAAGGATATTACAGTTGTTTCCAGAACATATAAGTGGGTTATCAGCAGTTACTGACTCATTATCTATAGCAATACTTGCGTTACCAGTAGTATCATGAGCGAAATTAAAAGTTGTTGTATCGGTAAAAGTCGCTGAATGTTTGTTAATACCGTCAACGGTAAAGTCAACACTCACACTGCTGGGGTATGAAGTTGAACAGTCAGCATTCGCACAGGCATTAATGGTAACGGTTTCATTTTCGCAAGTGGAGCCTGCACCATCGTGGATAATTTCATAGTGATCGAGGCTAGGAGCAGCACCTGAACAAAAGCTACTAACATCTAAGTTATTTGCATCCGATGGAGTGTAAGTATAAGTGCTATTCTTTTCTAAAATTAATTTCGTTTTTGCTGCGATACCACCATTAATAGTAGAGTTTTTCTCAATCTTTGTTTCACTACCGTTTACATAGATAAAAGCATTTATTTCTGCACCTTTCTCTATTTTCAACTTTTTATTAAAAATCAATAAAACATTGGCAGGGTCTCCACCTTTATTTATTTCAACATCTTCTTTAATCGTAGCATCATTCTTAATGTAAATTATCGCGGTACCACTACCGCTAAAAGTTACACTATCCCCTTCGCCAATTCTCCAGTTATTTTTACCATAAATAGTTCCTCCAACGATAGTTGATTGATTAAAGTTACCACTTGAAGAATAAGTTGGATATGGGTTTGCTGCAATAAATGAACCTGGATTACAGCTTGAACCGTTACAAGTTACGCCGCTTTCAATACTGTCAACAGAGTTGGTGGTAAATGATTGTGTACCAGGAAATATATCAGTACATTGATTTGCATATGTCGCAAATACTGGCAAGAAGAAAATAAATAGAAAACGTATTAACATATATGAATTTCTCGTGTGAACTTGTGTAGTGTCAAGCTCCGTAATGCCCATATTGCAATAAGGTTTACCAATATCTAAGAGTTTACAAAAAGCCTTCAGCAGATTGAAATAATCTAGTATTTAGCATAAAACATTATTACTGGTTGCTTGGAAATATTTATTATACAAGGATTTATGTTTCTACAGCAACTAACGGCCAAAAAATTCAACGATTGTTATTTTAACAATCGAAGTTAAGTTTATGAAAAGGGTAATAGACCATGGATATATTTATTGGATGTTAAAACTTGTTCACTACTCCTTTACCTAATATATAGTGTGTATTCACTAAGCACTCATTTTTAAAAACTTAGCCAGTAAATATTCTTCATTTTCTACATGGTTTGGGTCATTTTAATATAATCAATAGGGCATACATTATTGAAAAAATTAATTTATCCCGCTACCTTTGACCTGCAGTGCCAAAAGAGCTTTCGCCTAGTTAATTTACCCAAGCGCTTTATATTCTTATTTGGTTTTTTTAATAATATGAACTAAATATAGTTAACAGTATTATTTTTAGGCAGAAATGAATATGAGTAGGGTAATCAATCAAAACGGGTTAGCGTTAATTAAGCATTTCGAGGGGCTTTATACCGACGCCTATGCTTGTCCTGCGGGTGTGCCTACCATTGGATATGGGCATACAGAAAACGTATCACTAGGACAATCTATTACGCCTAAACAAGCTGAACAAATCTTAAAAGAGGATATGGAAAAATTTTCGATGGCAGTTGAAAAAAGTATTGATGTTGAACTTAATGATAACGAGTTTTCTGCATTGGTCAGTTTTGCCTTTAATTGTGGTATAGGTAATTTACGTATTAGTACTCTGCGTAGGAAACTTAATTCGGGGGATTATGACTGTGTACCCAGTGAGCTAAGTCGGTGGGTGAAAGCATTTGATCCAAGTACGGGGGAAAAACGTTCATTGGCTGGTTTAGTGAAAAGGCGTGCAGCGGAAGGGGCATTGTTTTTAAAACAAGTTAATGAAGTGCATAGCCAATCAAATGAGAAGATGCCGCAAAAAATAGCAATAGAGTTAGAAATGGTCATTGAACAATATAAAGTCAATGCACGTTCAGGTTTGCGAATGCGTGCAGGCGCTGGGGCAGAGTTTGATGTGTTAAGCGTGTTACCTTTAAATAAAAGCCTGTATGTTGGTAATTATATTGATAATTGGATCGAGGTTGATCTTGAAGGTGATGGCGTTATCGATGGTTGGGTTTACAAAACATATCTGGAGAAAATATAACGCGTCTATTGTGGCTTGTTGATACTATTGAACGGCTTTATTTTTAATAGTGTGTTAACGCAGATAGGGGAGAATATAATTATCACCCTTTCAAAAATAAATTAAGCAGAAGGATAAACGTTTAAATTTATAGGTTACTTTTAGTAAAGGGGTAACTGCTGTACTAAAATTACCGCCTATTCACCACAGCTAAACAGCGTTTGTGGTGAATAATGTCTAACCGTGCATTTTTAGAAACTTAACGAGTAAATCTTCTTCACTTTCTACTTGGCTTGGATCGGGTTTTACACAATCAATAGGGCATACGCTTACACAGGTAGGTTTGTCATAATGACCAATACATTCAGTGCATTTTTCGGCATCTATTTCATAGATGTGCTCACCTAACGTGATGGCCTCGTTAGGGCACTCTGGATCGCACATATCACAGTTAATGCAGCTATCTTCAATATACAATGCCATAAGTGCTAAAGCCTACTTATCCACTTGATTTTGTGAAAAAGGATGGCGAGTGGTGCCACCTTCCGTTAGATAACGCATAATAATACCAAACTCTAAGTCTAGTTCGGTATCAAGTTCAATAGCAACTTTATGACCAGAACCTTTAGCGTCTGTGATTACTTCACCTGTTTTGCAATGGATCATGTTTGAAAGAATAAAGCTAACATTACCGTTTGGCGTCATTAGCTCTAATGAGTCACCGGTGAGGAATTTATTTTTGACATCTATTTCAACTAAGCCCGACTCTTCATTCCTACCTAAAACTTCACCAACAAATTGTTGAGTATCACTTTTGGAATAACCATAATCATAATTTTGAGTATCAGAAGGGCGGTGACGCTTTAAAAAACCTTCGGTATAACCACGGTGCGCTAAATGTTCTAAATCTGTATTTAAATCAGGATTAAAGGCTTTATTAGCAATAGCATCATTCATTGCTTGTCGATAGACCTGTGCAGTACGTGCGCAATAGTAAAATGACTTGGTTCTGCCTTCAATCTTTAATGAATGAACGCCCATTTTAATTAAGCGATCAACGTGTTCAACAGCACGTAAATCTTTTGAGTTCATTATGTAAGTGCCGTGCTCATCTTCAAATGCAGGCATATATTCACCTGGGCGGCCTTGCTCTTGTAACAAAATCACATCGTCAATAGGTTGTGGCTTATCTTCAGGTAGATAACTTTCAGGCATATATATTTCGGGTGACTGACTCGTTGGAGGCACGGCAATAATATCACCGGTTTCTGTTTCTTTCGCTTCGTGGGTATCATACTTCCAACGACATGAGTTAGTACAGGTGCCTTGGTTTGGATCACGTTTATTGATGTAACCAGATAATAAACATCGACCAGAATAGGCCATGCATAATGCACCATGAACAAATACTTCAAGCTCCATCTCTGGACAATGAAAACGAATATCTTCAATTTCATCAAGGGATAACTCTCGTGATAATATAACTCGTTCTACACCTTGTTGATGCCAAAATTTAACGGTAGCCCAATTAACAGCGTTAGCCTGTACAGATAAATGGATACCCATATCAGGATAGTTTTCGCGAACCATCATTATTAATCCGGGATCAGACATAATTAACGCATCTGGCTTCATTGCGATAACGGGTTCTATATCTTTCAAGAAGGTTTTTAATTTACCATTATGAGGGGCAATATTATTGACTAAATAGAATTTTTTCCCTAAAGCGTGTGCTTCATCTATTCCTATTTTTATGTTTTCTAAAGAGAACTCATTATTTCTAACCCGAAGAGAATAGCGAGGTTGTCCGGCATAAACAGCATCTGCGCCATAAGCAAAAGCATAACGCATGTTTTTTAAGCTACCAGCAGGGGAAAGCAATTCAGGAGTAAACATAAATTTATCATCTTAAACAAAGGAACAAAGTTATTGAACCAAGAAATATAGGGCGCATATTATAAGAAAATACACCTCTTTGAGCAATCTAAAGTAGTGAGAAATCCAACTGTTTATTGACCCATGAGGCAAAAAGTAAAAATAGTTATATTTAATTTACTTTTAAGAATAAAAAAGCTTGGTGTTAATT
>OJCW01000436.1_pt1 | contig 14291 bp, 14 predicted proteins | sample 1592461 | NCBI WGS metagenome assembly OJCW01 (sample SAMN05416884, study PRJEB24817) | seawater metagenome | isolation source: Sea water | place: Canada:Atlantic | collected 2013-11 | reverse complement strand
GTCGAAGTTTAGATATTCCGCTTAATGATATTAAGCGACTCATTGAATTAAAAAAAAAGCCAGAGGAGAGTTGCTCTAGTGTAAATGCGTTGATTGACCAACAACTCGAATTAGTTAATCAACGAATGAAAGAGTTAAAGGCACTTAAAGCTGAATTACAGCAAATGGCAAGCACCTGCGGATCGGGCGGTACAATTGAAGCGTGCGGAATTATTAAATCGCTAGATAGTTAACCTAAAATACGCTGGTTTAGCAAATAAGTAATGTATTTATTTGTACTAGCTCAGGCTCTGAACCGCCTTTAGCAATTCAAAAGCTAATGTCGGCTATTGGCTAGCTGAAGAAGGCTCTAATTCTCACTGGTTCTATGTTAACAAAGATACGAAGCGGAAGTTTTACTATTTCGTTTTTATGACTTTTCTACACTGATAGTCGACGTTCACCATAGATGAAAAAATAATATTTTGATGATTGATTTTTCCAATGAATTGTTCAGTTTGAATGTGAAGTAAGCCAGCCAAATCGGTCATTTCTCATAAACCTTATAATAGTAATTTTGTACCCCTTTCTTTGGGCCAATATCAGCTCTTTAATAGCTGATATTGGCGTGTTATTTAGTTTACTAACTTTTGTTGTAAGAGCTAGCCTATCTACTTCACATCTATATCCATTATCTTCAAAGATTGCTGACTAAATTCAATCAGAAAGGAATACAATCAGATCAGCTAAACTTATTTTAAAGCTTAGTCACTTTCAGCCGATATTTTGATAATTATTTTTTACCTGAACCTGGAGGTGCTTTATGGCAACTCCATGGTGTGTGATTTGAATTGTCTTTCACATTTTGATCGACAAATTTGTAGTATTCCTCCTTAGTATGGGTCCACCAATCATTATGGATATTTGCTCCATGTTTTCTTATTATCTCCTCAATGCCATCTAGATTTAAATTACTTGCATCATATGCAAGATAGATTGATTCTTCTTTGGTATTGAAACTTGCTTCATCGATACCAAAAAGATGATCAATCTCTTCCATTAATACATTTCGGTTTTCTTCGGTCACATTAATTAAACGAAGATTTCTAGTAACTAAATTCATTTCTTTAACGCCTACTCTGTGGTCAAGATCACTCATGATTTTCTCCTTGATTTTTGTATGATTTATTTAAATTAAACTTGGGTATCCAAGCGGGGGTTATACTCATGTAACTTAGGTATTCATCACCAAATTCACTAATAACCATCTGCTCCTCTTTATTAGCGAGTTGTATATAGACAACAACTAATATAGGAAACATAACTAGGGTCAAAATGGTGGGCCATTGCAATAGAAAACCAAACATAATCAGAATGAAAGCGACATATTGCGGGTGACGACATCGGGTATACCAGCCTGAAATAGCTAAGGTTCTAGTTTTTTGTGCTTGATGCAAAACATTCCACGCTGATGACAAGATAAAAAAACCGAAAATAATAACGGCTGTACTCGCTATATGTAGAGGGTCGAAATGGGCATTGCCTTCAAAGCCGAAAAACGTATGCAATAAATGACCATTTTCATGAGCAAAGAAATCAACTCCTGGATAATTTTCTGTTAGCCAACCGGACAAGAAATATATGGTTAAAGGAAAACCATACATTTCAGTAAATAACGCAACAATAAAGGCTGAAAATGCACCTAACGTTCGCCAGTCGGTATTTGTTTGTGGCTTAGCAAAACTAAAAGCAAAAAAGATAAAGATAGCTGAGTTTAAAAAGACCAAAGTCCATAACCCATAATCACCGTTCATGGTCATTCTCCTTATGTTCTTTTTCTTTTCGGCCTGTTTTTAGTCCCTCAAGATAACCATCTCTATATACATCGTTTTTTTGTGTTAACTCTTTGAATGTTTCTGACGTAGCTTTTCCATGAGATGAACCTTCATCATTTTTATGCTTACCATGACTGCCATGCATGAAAACATGCATTAAAGGACAAAGTAGTAAGATCAAAAAGGGTAAAAACTGAAAGAAATGTTGGCTATGTTCCATCAATAAAAAATAAGACGCTGCGCCAATTAAACCCAATGCTGCCCAGCCAGTAGGTGTTGTCCAAAAAGAACGTGGCTTGTTACTCATATTCCTCTCCTGACGGTGCATTCCCTAAGGCTTCATTGAAGCTAAAGTCGTTGATTTGAGCAGAGGTTTGCTGATAAACCCAAAACAGTTCATCAACCGACGTTATGGCTACAAGTCCTTCACCATCTACTGCAATATCTGCTGTTTTCATGATCAAGTGAGCAACTTGGGTTGCATATTCTTCACTGGTATAAACCTCTATCTGTTTATGGGTAACCAACCCACCCTTTGAAAAGGTATTAGAATAATTACCCCGTCCAGTAACAGGATGAATAGTAAAACCTGTTACGCCATGATCACATAATGCTTTAGCAACATTATCCAATTGCATTTCATCAATAATTGCGGTTATCTTTTTAATCGTCATAAATTTCTCCTTACAAGTCCTACTCAACAATTAAAGTACCTGTATACATTTTCATGGGGCAATGAAATAGGTATTCTCCCGATAGCATAGGGGGGATCTCTACTGGTTTATTTGTTTCTAAAGGCAGTTCTTCGCTAATTTCAAGTGCTGGAAATAACACGGTAGCTGCGCAAGGACTACCGTCTTTTCTAAAAAATTGCAGGGTTGTTTTCTTACCCGCAGCAATTTTTATTCTCGATGGTTGATAAATACCGTTATTAACAACAACGGTAATATTTTCAACACTTGCATCAACTGCCTTTGCTGGTTTATATAGCCAAAACCACCAAACAACTAACCCTATGAGTACCAAACCAATTAAATTTATTATCATCATATTTTGCTCTCCTAAAAATTAAACTAATGCTCTTGTGGCTTAAAAAACCTTAACCGATTAGCATTACTCACTACGGTTAACGATGAAAAGGCCATCGCTGCGCCTGCAATAACAGGATTGAGTAAAAGACCAAAAAATGGATAAAGTAAACCAGCAGCAAAAGGCACTCCGGCAACGTTATAAATGAAAGCACCAAAGAGGTTTTGTTTAATATTACGTAAAGTCGCTTTACTAACAGCAATCGCATCAGCAAGCCCATGAAGTGAGCCTCGCATCAACGTAATATCTGCACTTTCAATAGCAACATCGGTTCCTGTTCCAATAGCAAATCCGACATTGGCCAATGCCAATGCCGGGGCATCATTAATACCATCGCCAGTCATACCAACGATTTCTCCTTGAGCTTGCAGCTCAGCAACTTTGTTAGACTTATCTTCAGGAAGGACTTCTGCAAAGACTTCTTTGATACCCACCTTTTTAGCCACAGCATTCGCGGTAGCTATGTTATCGCCAGTAAGCATAACCACGCGAATACCATTTGCTTGCAAACGCTCAATGGCAGCAATTGAATCTTGTTTAATAGGATCAGAAACGGCAATGATTGCGGCTAGTTTTTTATCAATAGCAAAGTACATAGGCGTTTTTGCTTCATCAGCAAATTTTTGTGCCTTGTTAACAAAGTCCATTAGCACGACACCTTTTGTTAACATCAGTTTTTTATTACCAAAAAGCAGTTGGTGACCATTGTATGTTGCCTGAACTCCATGCCCCGCAATGGCATGAAAGTCAGTCACAGTTTCAGGGTCTATACCTTGCTCTATTGTAGAATCTACAATAGCTTGAGCTAAGGGGTGCTCTGAGCCACTCTCGATACTAGCGGCAGCTGTTAAGATATACTTTTTGGTATATGAATTATCTACAATAAGAACATCAGTGACTTTAGGCGCACCTTCAGTAATCGTACCTGTTTTATCAAGGATCATGGCGGTAATTTTTGATGCGGTTTGCAACGCTTCTCCATTACGAATAAGCACACCAGCCTCAGCAGCTTTACCTACACCTACCATCACCGACATAGGGGTCGCTAATCCAAGAGCGCAAGGACAAGCAATAATCAAAACAGTTGTTGCGGATACAACAGCGAAAGCCACTACAGGGTCAGGTCCAAAATTAAGCCATATCAACGCACTAACAATTGAGATAATCATAACTACCGGAACAAAATACGCTGAAATAATATCCGCTAAACGGCCAATAGGTGGTTTGGAGTTTTGCGCTCGTTTCACCATATTTATAATTTGAGCTAAGGCTGTATCTTTACCAATACGAGTTGCCTTAAATAGAATTGAACCCGATTTATTTAAAGTACCTGCAACTACTTCATCTCCTTCAACTTTTACAACAGGCATAGGCTCACCAGTTAACATAGATTCATCGATGGTCGTGTGGCCTTGAACGACAATACCATCTACTGATATTTTCTCTCCTGGTCTCACGCGAACAATATCGTTAAGTAACACCTGTTCGATAGCGATATCAATTTCTTTGTTATCACGAACAACACGAGCTGTTTTCTCTTGAAGACCAATCAAGCGCTTTATCGCTTCACTAGTACGCCCCCGTGCTTTCATTTCTAAAGCTAACCCTAGATCGATTAAACCAATGATCATTGCGGTTGCTTCAAAATACACATGCCTAGCCATTTCAGGTAGTGCCATTGGGAAAAACACCACTACCATAGAATAAATCCAAGCAGTTCCGGTTCCCAAAGCAATCAAGGTATCCATATTGGCCGTATGGTTGGTAAATGATTTCCAAGCACCAACATAAAAATGTTTACCTGAGAAATACATGATGGCAGCACATAAAATACCTATAAATAACCAAACTCCGCGCTCAAACGTTGTTTCGACCGTCATCGGTCCACCAGCAAGACTATAAATCATCAATGGCACGCCAAGCGCCAAGGCTATCCACATTTTTTTCATCAAACTTCTATAGTACTTTTGATCTGCTATATCTTTTTCATCCAGCAACTCATCATCACTCTTTTCACCAGCACTTTTAGCGTTATAACCGATAGATTCAACTACTTTTATTAGCGCCTGAATATCAGCTTTTCCCGTCACAGTAACGGTTCTAAGTGCAAAGTTCATTTCTGCCTTATCAACGCCTTCAAGGCTATTCAATTCGACTTCAATTTTGCCAACACAGCTAGCACAACTTGCCCCTTCAATAATCAATTCTTGAGTATTATTAATGGCTACATCGTTCATTAATTTATTCATTATTACCTCCTTCGCTATCATTATGTTCAACAGTTCCACCTTCAATAAGGTGGCAAAGCATATGGCCTGTAGGCGCTTTATCTGGTTTGTTTTTCCAATCACTTATTGCATTTTTGAGTTTTTCTCTTAATAACAAGGCTGCTTGAAATTGCTTTTCTGTTTCTGCCAATCTGTGTTCGACAATCTCTCTTACTAATGGACAAGCGGTATGACCTTTATCAGCTTCCGTTAAGATCTCTCTGATTTCTTCTACTGAAAAGTCTAACTGACGAGCATTTAAGATAAACTTCAATCTCTGTTGAACCGTTTTCCCATAAGCCTTATAGCCATTTTCAGGGCTTTTAATTGGTTGAATAAGCCCAATACGAGTGTAATAACGAACCGTATCAGGTGTTGTATTCAATGCGTTTGCTAATTCGGTTACTCTCATTGCATTAACCCTTGTTCTGACAAATATAATCAATTATATTTTTTAACATATGCCAAGCTTACACCTGCGTCTAAGACACAGGTCAAGTTATGGAACTAAAATAATATTAGGAATAAAAAAGTGTTGAGCAGAGTAATATAATCAAAAAATGGGAATGAAAATATTCACATCACTTAGCCCACACTGTAAAAGAGTGCTAGTTAAAGTACGAATTTTGGACGTACTGAAGCTGTGATTAACTTAGAATTGGAGGTCTGTAGGGATGTAATGCGATACCTGAATCAAGCGATTCATCTAAGGACATATATTTTTGTCCTATATCGACTAATAATACATGTAGATCATTAGGCAGTTGTGAAACGATTGTATGCGAAGAGCCAAAGCATAAGCCCACGGTAGTGCATCGACAAGAATCAGAATCACAAACATCACATTTTTCATGTGAAGACATGGAGTCTTGAGATGTAGCATTATGTTCATGCATTTGTGAGGACATGTGTGAATTTTTAACGTGAGAAACTACCGTTTTTTCTTGCATGTCATCACAATTCATAGGAAAAAAAGCAGCAAAACTTTGTTGCGATAGCAACAAAATCATTACAAACACTCCAAAACCTTTGAAATTAAACACTGTGATAACCATAAAAAATTCCACATATATTAATATTAGTTGATTACTTATAAACTGCCATTGTTTAGATCAATAAATTGAACTAAATCTAATTTTATATTAAACACTTATCTATATTACTTATTGAATATTATTCTATAGCAGTTAATATTTGGTATTGCTCTTTTGTCAAAGTCGGGAGTCGTTTTATAAAAGCGACCATAGCCCAAATACGCTCATCATCATGCGTTTTACCCCATGCAGGCATTCCCGAAGCTTTAATACCATGTTTTATCACCCAAAAACTTTTACGAGAAGCTTGTTCATCATCTTCGTGCTCATGACCAACATGCTCTTCAATAGAGAGAGTCAAATTAGGAGGTGCTGGGTATAGCCCTATACTCATATCACTCTCACTTTGTCCCGGTTTTAAATGACAACTAGAACACATAAATTCATAGTCAACGCCTCCGGTTAATAATAATTCAGGCTCACTTAAATCGGGGATTTCTATAGTTTTTGCTGCTTTTTTAATAGAGCTTTCTCTCGTTTCTTCTAAAAGCCAGTACACCAAATCACTATGCGGCTCATCAGCAGCTACATTGACAACTCCGGAATACATTACTGTCGCGGCTGCACCTATTCCTAAAACAACAAGTAGCAGTAATAATTTAACTATTTTCATGCGTTTTCCTTATGAATAATAAGTCACTTAACACATGGGTCTTAAGTGACTTATTAAGATGACTTAATGATTATGACCATCTTTTTTGTTTTCTTTATGCTCAGGTTTTTCCATTTTACTGTGGTCCATATTTTTCATAGACTTTTTATCGGCTTCAGATTGCTTCAAACATTTTTTCATCATGGCAATAGCAACAGGATCTTTCATATCCATTTTACTGTGGTCCATTTTACTGCAATCTGCCTTTCCTGCTTTCTTTACATGCATTGATGGATCGTGTGCCGTAGCAGTCGTTGAGAAAGTAATTACTGGTATCAATACTAAAGCTAATTTTGTTAAAGTTTTCATGGTGTATTCCTAAATTAATAAATAATTAATGGGTTTTTGTGTAAGTGTCAAAAGCAATATTGCTTTTGACATGTCTGTTTTTAATATCTTCATGTGACTACGACTTTTCAGCCGTTATTTTTACAGATGACGAACGCCATAAATAAAACAATGCAGGTAACACTAGTAGCGTCAAAATCACCGCACTTAACATGCCACCAACCATAGGTGCTGCAATGCGACTCATCACTTCAGATCCCGTACCTGTGCCATACAAAATTGGCAACAAACCAACAATAATGGCCGCTGCGGTCATCATAACCGGACGAACACGCATACCTGCACCATGCAATACAGCCTCAAGCACATCGTTTTTCGTGGTAGAAATATCTTTTTCCTCATGCTCCTTAAGCATTTTTTGATAAGCTTGGTTTAAATAAACCAGCATAATGACACCTATTTCTACAGCAACCCCCGCTAGCGCTATAAAACCAACACCAACTGCGACAGAAAAGTTGAAACCTTGTAGATACATTAACCAGATACTTCCCACCATCGCGAGCGGTAAAGTGCCCATGATCATGGCAACTTCAATAACATTTCTAAAGTTTAAGTAGAGTAGAATAATAATGATGAATAAAGTTAATGGAACAACGTAAGTTAACTTAGCTTTAGCTCTTTGCATATATTCATACTGGCCTGCCCAAGCAATTGAGTATCCAGCAGGAAGCTTAAGTTTATCTGCGACGACCTTTTGGGCGGCAACAACATAGGTACCAACATCAACACCTTCAATATCTACAAATGCCCAACCATTTAAACGAGCATTTTCTGATTTAATACCTGGAGGGCCATCTTCAATGAAGATGTTTGCAACATCACCTAATGAAATGCGCTGCCCATTAGGCGTAACGATTGGCAATAAGGATAATGTCTCTGGAGAGTCACGATAATCTTGTGGGTAACGTAAGTTAACAGGATATCGCTCTAAGCCTTCAACTGTTTTTGTCACATTCATACCGCCAATGGCTGTGGCAACCACCTGTTGTATTTCAGCAATATTTAAACCATAGCGAGCTGCCTTTGCCCGTTGAATATCAACTTTGACGTAACGTCCACCAGCCACCCGTTCAGAATACACAGACGCAGTACCGGGTACATCTTTCAAAATGACCTCCAATTGCTTACCTATCTCTTGAATAACAGATAATTCAGCACCCGCAACTTTGATACCTACTGGTGTTTTTATACCTGTAGCTAACATATCGATACGGGTTTTAATTGGCATCACCCAAGCGTTAGTTACTCCTGGAAGTTTAACCAGCGCATCCAATTCTTTTTTCAAGCTTTCGGTAGTAACTCCCTCACGCCATTCATCATGAGGCTTTAATTGAATAAAAGTTTCAATCATTGTTAATGGGGCTGGATCGGTTGCTGTTTCTGCACGACCCACCTTACCAAATACTGTTTTCACTTCTGGCACAGTCTTAATCAATTTATCGGTTTGTTGAAGTAACTCTCTTGCTTTCCCTATTGATATACCTGGGTACGTTGTTGGCATATACATTAAATCACCCTCATCAAGCGGAGGAATAAACTCACTACCAATTTTATCCAAAGGATATAGTCCGATAGCAAGCACCGCTAATGCAGCTAGTAACGTCATTTTAGGAAAACGTAATACTGTCCTCAATGCAGGCATGTAAATGAAAGTTAAAAACCGATTAACCGGATTTTTATGCTCAGGTAATATTTTACCCCGAATGAAATAGCCCATAAGTACAGGCACTAACGTAATAGCCAGTGCCGCAGAAGCCGCCATAGCATAGGTTTTTGTAAACGCTAACGGAGCGAACATACGTCCTTCTTGCGCTTCTAAGGTAAAGACAGGAACGAAACTAACCGTAATAATCAATAAACTAAAAAATAACGCAGGGCCTACTTCACTCGCAGACTCCACCACTATTTGCCATCTATTTTCATTTGTTAAGGGCGTTTTTTCCATATGCTTGTGCATATTTTCAATCATGACAATTGCGCCATCTATCATTGCACCGATGGCAATAGCAATACCGCCAAGTGACATAATATTCGCGTTTAAACCCTGCATATGCATGATGATAAAAGCCGTTAAAATACCCACAGGTAAACTGATTATCGCAACCAAAGATGAACGCACATGAAATAAGAAAATAATGCAAACAAGCGCTACAACACCAAACTCTTCTAACAATTTAAAAGTTAAGTTATCCACGGCTCGCTCAATTAGCGCAGAACGATCATAAACAGGGACAATTTCAACACCTTCAGGCAAGCCCTGTTTAAGTTGTTCAAGCTTTTCTTTTACGCCATTAATTACTTGCTGAGCATTTTCACCAAAGCGCATTACTACGATTCCGCCTACCGTTTCACCTTCACCGTTAAGCTCAGCAACGCCTCGTCGCATTTGTGGTCCTGTACCAATATCTGCTACATCCTTTAACAATAATGGCGTACCATTTTTATTAACACCTAAGGGAATATTCTCCAAATCTTCGACACTTTTCAGGTAACCAGTAGCGCGAACCATATATTCGGCTTCTGCCATCTCAATAACCGAAGCACCAATTTCTTGATTACCTTTTTTAATTGCCATTTGAATATGTGAAAGAGGAATACCAAATGCACGTAACTTGTCTGGATTAATAACTACTTGGTATTGTTTAACCATGCCGCCAAGAACAGAAACTTCAGATACTCCAGGCACCGTTTGTAATTCATACTTTAAGAACCAATCTTGGATACTGCGCAGTTCACTCAAGTCATGCTGACCTGTTTTATCAACTAATGCATATAAATATACCCAACCAACGCCCGTAGCATCAGGTCCTAGTTGTGCTCTAGCATCTTTAGGTAAATTAGGTGCGACTTGACTCAAATACTCAAGTACACGCGAACGTGCCCAATACAAGTCGGTATCCTCATCAAAGATGACATAAACATAGGAATCTCCGAAGAAAGAATAACCACGCACCGTCACAGCACCAGGGACTGACAGCATTGCCGTAGTCATAGGATAAGTCACCTGTTCTTCGACCACTTGTGGCGCTTGTCCAGGATAACTTGTTTTTATTATCACTTGCACATCAGACAAGTCTGGTAGTGCATCAATAGGGGTTTTATTGACAGAGTATAAACCTGCACCGACCAACAAAACGGTTGCCAGTAAAACGAAAAATCGGTTACTGACTGACCAACGAATAATAGAAGCAATCATAAGTGTAAACTCCTAACTTAGTGGTTTGAGTGATCAACAGTAGGCTCTTCTTTAATATCAGAGCTTTCTGGTATTTCACTGTCAGTTAACGGTGAAATATCAACAATAATGAAGTTTCCATCACGAATTTCAAACGTGAAGTGAACCTCCATTCCTTGGCTAATCCCTGATAAACTAACACCTTCATCAGTTATGAAATCCACTGTTTCCTCAGGTCTGCCCCACTTTTCAATAGCAGAGCGACTAATATTGATCATACCGTGGTCAATCATTAGTGAATTTACCTTGCCCGTCACTGTTGCAGAAGAAACAGCTGACTCTTTTGTATTACTTTGAGATATATCCATGTCACCCTCAGCACTGTCATCTGGTATATGTATATTACTTATCTGATAGTCACCACTTGATGTTTTAGTTACTTCTACATGCAGACTAAGACCCTCGTTAAGTAGAGAGAAATCGACAGAATCTGTGGCAATGAAATCCATTGTCATTTCTGGCCAGTCCCACTCAGGAATTGGCTCATGTGTTAAGGTCAACATTTTATGAGCAGCCATCAAGCTTTGTATTTTTGCTGGTACCCACACGGAAGAAGGAGCAGCGTCATTATTTTCAGCGGTATCATGATTCATACGTTTAAAATCTGATGATTTACTTGATTCTGAATCGAGTAAGAATTGCGCAGAGCTAACGATTTTTTCACCATCGCTAAGACCTTCTAGTATTTCAACGCTTTCACTATCAAAGCGTCCAACTTTAACGGCCACTGACTTAAAGCTCCCCTCGCCTAAAGCGAGAACAACTCTATCTTGAGTGCCTGTTCTAATAAGTGCTTCTTTAGGAATAAGTAACGCACTCTCATCACCTGTTGTATGAATAGCAAGTTGCGCAAACATATTAGGTTTAAAGTCACCGTTTTCATTTTTAAAGCGCAATCTTATTTTTACTGTACGGGTTTTTGCATCAAGTGTCGGGTAGATGTAATCCACCTGTCCCTTCCATGTTTTACCTGGCAAATAATCAAGTGTCATTGTCACAGGTGTTCCTGTTTTTACCTGACCCGCTTGACGTTCAAATACTTCACCTTCAACCCAAACTTCAGATAAGTCACCAATAGACATTAAGGTTGAGCCTGGCTTAACAAAGAATCCCTCTCTAATTTTTAAATTCTCAACCACCCCATTTTGTGGTGCATAAAAGGTAATACGCTGTTGAACTTTTTTTGTTTTTTCCAACTGTGCAATAGCTGACTTTGGCAATTGTAAAGCCGTTAGGCGATTCTTCGCTGCACTTATCAATCGTTTATTGTTTCTATCTAAAGCTAATAAAAACTCTTCTTGTGCATTGACTAATTCAGGAGAATATATCTCATACAATGATTGACCTTTTTTAACCGGATCACCAATCGCTGTAACATGGAGTTTCTCAATCCAACCTTGAACTCTAGGATGAATATGAACCAAGTTATCTTCATCATAAGTGACATACCCAACGGTATTTATTTCTGTGTGTAGTGATTTATAGGTTGCAGTACTCGTACGTACACCCAAATTATTGACTACATCAGGTGAAATTCTAATGGTTCCTACGCCTTCATCAGGTCCTTTACCACCATCGTCATACACAGCCACTAAATCCATCCCCATTGGGGACTTACCGGGTTTATCTCTTGTATAGTTTGCATCCATGGGGGCAACCCAATACAAAGGTTTTTTTTCTTCTGATGCAGCACTTGTACCTTGCTCACTTCCAACAGGAATTAACACAGTGTAGGCTCCAAAGGTAACGATGCCCCCGATAATCATGCCCAAAATGATAGGCTTTATATTATTGCTCATTATTTCTCTCCCGAAATAGCCGCATATTGGCCGCTATTGGTATAATTCATATTATTTTTAGTCATTGAAGTATTCATACCGTCAATGAAAAGGTAATTGAGTTCAAGGTTCAGTTTTTGCTCTTCAACATCTATGGTCAACGCATCTATTTCAGCATTCAGCACAGCAATACGTGAGCGCACTACTTCTGCAAAATCACCATCATCATTGGTATATGCTGTCAGTGATGCTTCGGCTTGATCATGTATTTGAGGTAATAACTTTAATTGGTAGAGATCCTGCCTGTCTTTTAGACGCTGCAATCTTCCCTTAGCGCTTGAGTAAGAGCCGAGTAATTTTCGAAGCAATAATAATTTTTCAGTTTTAACTGCTTCTGTTTTTGAAATAGCTGACTGAACCTCTTTATCTTGTCTATTTTCGGTAAAGATAGGTAAATCAAATGTCACTCCAACAGAAAAAAGATCGGCTCGACTTTTACCCATAGGGTCGTCTGCACGATAACCATAACTGGCACTTAAACCCCATTCTGGTTCATATTTTTGCTCCGCAAGCTTAATACCTGTTTTTGTTGCACTAACTTTCTTTTCGATAGCAACGACAGATGGGTGGTTTGTAAAATAGTGAATCAACGCCTCTGGTTTTAACCAGCTTTGAGTGTTAACCAAATTACTATTGAGTAAATCAATTTGTGGGATCTGCTGACTAAGCACAATATCATGAAAGGAGTGTTCACTATATAAACTAGCTTCGACAGAATCATTAGCAGTGGATAGTTTGGTTAGCCACTGCGATAACATGCCCTCATAACGATTTTTTTGTTGACCCAATTTTTCTAATCGATCTTCTAATCGAGTTAATTCAAGCTGCGCTCTAACGATATCTTGTTGACGAGTTTTCCCTAATGCTGATGAATAACTCGCTTCTGCAATATCAGCTAGTTGCTCAAATAAAGATCTGTTTTTTTCTATTAAGGCAATGCTCTGTTGAACCCTGTAGGCGTCCAACCACAAACTACCGACGGTTACAGCAACTTTTGCTTCTCTGTCCTGTCGTTGAAAAGGAAATGCTTCACTCTGGATTCTAAGTTGCTGACTTTTTATAGCTAAAGTATCGCCACGAGGTAACATTTGCGCTATACCGATCTTCGCTTGTGTCATTGCTTCCTGACCAAAATCAAAACCATCAATAGGTAAATTAGCTAAACCAATCGAAATTTTAGGATCAGGTAAGGTGCTAACAGCCGTACTCATAGACTCAAGCGCTCTTTGCTTATGAATATTGCCCGTCAGCCAAGGATCATTTTTTTGTGCTGATTTTATTGCCATATCAAAAGATAAAACATTTTCTACACTCAATAATGGTTGTTGAGTAGCATACGCAGACATACAAAAAAGCGATAATATTCCTACTCCGCACTTTGTGCGAAACTTCCTATTAACATGTTGATTAATCATTAAAACTGCTCCTCGCTCGAATTAACATTGGCATAAATTTCATAGGTTCCATCTGCTTTTAACAGTAATACTTTGTATGGATGAAATTTATCCCCCATTTCCATTCCAGGGCTTCCTAGAGGCATCGCAGGAACGGATAAGCCGATAACAGTATCAGAATGCTTTTCTTTCAAAAATTGTTGGATGAATTTTGCAGGTATATGTCCTTCAAAAACATAACCCTCTGTAGAAATTGCCGTATGACAAGAGCGATAGCGTGGCGCAATGCCTTTCTTTTGCTTAATTACTGAAACGTCATTTCTATTATGAGCTTTAGATTGAAATCCATTGTCATCAATATGGCTCATCCATTTTTTACAACAGCCACAAGTAGGACTCTTATACACATCTAAAGTAATAGGTTGCGGTTTAGTGCTAGTAGTTTCAGCTATTAACGCTTCATTATCAGAACAACTAGCGATCAAAGTAACTAACGCAACAGTAGCTAACATCTGTCTCTTATACACATCTGACGCTGCCGACGATCTACTCTGTGTAGA
>OJCW01000434.1_pt1 | contig 14319 bp, 15 predicted proteins | sample 1592461 | NCBI WGS metagenome assembly OJCW01 (sample SAMN05416884, study PRJEB24817) | seawater metagenome | isolation source: Sea water | place: Canada:Atlantic | collected 2013-11 | reverse complement strand
GATTCCTCTACGTCTCGTGGGCTCGGAGATGTGTATAAGAGACAGCTTAGAAGGTCATTTTATTCTTTCATCGGGCTTACATTCACCTAAATATATTCAGTGTGCTAAACTTTTAAGCTTTCCACATTTAGCTAAGGATATTTGTAATTCATTAGCAAAAAAAATTAAAAAAAAATTTAAATCTATAGATTTGATTTTAGCCCCCGCAATGGGGGGTGTTATTATTGGTTATGAAATTGGTAAACTTCTAAAAAAAGAGACAATATTCTGTGAAAGAGTTAATGGTAAATTTGCCTTAAGACGTGGGTTTCATATAAAAAAAGGATCAAAAGTTTTAATAATTGAAGATGTTATAACAACAGGTAAATCAAGCTTAGAATGTGTTAAGTTGATTACAAAACCAGGTGCAAAACTTATTGGCTTTGCTTCGATTATCGATAGATCAACCAAGAACTCACTAAAGATAAAAAAGAATATTATTTCACATATGAAGATAGACGTTCCGACATTTAAGAAAAATAACCTTCCAGAAAGTCTTAAAAATACTCCGATTACAGTTCCTGGAAGTAGATTTATTAAATGAAAAGACTAGGTATTAATATTGATCATGTTGCTACAATAAGAAATGCAAGAGGATCGTTTCACCCTGATCCATTAACCATTGCTAAGCATGTAACTAAATGTGGAGCTCATTCAGTAACTATACATTTGAGAGAAGACAGAAGACATATAAAAGATATTGATGTTATTAAAATTTGTAAAAATAAAAAAATAATCACTAATTTAGAAATTTCACTAAACAAAAAAATAATAAATATAGCATTAAAAAATAAACCTAATTTTATTTGCATAGTTCCAGAAAAAAGAAAAGAAGTAACAACAGAAGGTGGATTAAACTTAATAAAAAATAAAAAAAAAATAAAAGAAATAATATCATTATTTAATAAGAAAAATATTAGAACAAGTTTATTTGTTGACCCAACGTTAAAAGATATAAAAATTGCAAAAGAATTAAATGCTACTTGTGTTGAGTTGCATACAGGAAAAATTTCTAATTTAGTAAAAGAAAATAAAAATTATAAAAATGAATATTTAAAAATTAAGAAATGTTCAGAACTTGGTGTTCAGCTTGGAATTGAGGTTCATGCTGGCCATGGTCTTGACTATAAAACTACTGCCATACTAAGTAAAATTAAAGAAATTACAGAATTTAATATTGGTCATTTTATAATCGGTGAGTCACTCACTCATGGTTTAAAAAACACTATTAAGGCATTTAAAAAAATAACCAATAAATAGATATGAAAATTCTTGGTATCGGTGTTGATATAATAGAAAATATTAGAATACATAAATCTTTAAAAAATGTTAGTTTTATTAAAAGAGTTTTTTCAAGCTCAGAAATATTGTTATCCAAAAACATAACAAATAAAAAATCTTATTATTCTAAAAGATTTGCTGCTAAAGAAGCATTTTCTAAAGCAATTGGAACAGGTTTTAGGGGTAATTTGAATTTTAAAGATATAACTATAACTAACGATAAATTAGGAAAACCCTCATTTGTAGTCACCGATAAAATTAAAAAAATTATTAAAAAGCAATTTAAGATATCATCCTTTGATTTCTTTCTGTCAATTTCAGATGAAAAAAAATATTCTATAGCCTACGTAATTTTACAAAAAAAATGATAACCAAAAATATTATAATTGATAATGTTAAGACAATTTTTTATGCTTTAGTAATAGCTATTGTTATCAGATCTCTTTTTATTCAACCTTTCTATATTCCCTCGTCATCAATGGAACCAACACTTTTAATTGGTGATAGATTGTTTGTTACGAAGTATTCTTATGGTTACAGCAAGCATTCTTTCCCTTTTAGCCCACCAATAATAAATGGAAGACTATTTTCAAAGAAACCTAAGGTTGGTGATGTTATTGTTTTTAAAACACCAGCTGATAATAGGACAGATTATATTAAAAGATTAATTGGTCTACCAGGTGATAATATTCAATTCATTAACGGAGATCTATTTGTAAACAATAATCAAATATTCAAATCTAGAATTTCCCAAAATGATAAAATTTATTGTGGAAAACAAACTATAGACGTTAATACATTTGAGGAAAAACTTCCAAATGGCAAAACACATAATAGTGTATATTTAAAAAGTTATAGTTTTCAAAATTCTGATAATTTTATAGTTCCTTCTAAACACTACTTTTTTTTAGGTGACAACAGAGACTGCTCTAAAGATAGTAGATACCTGACTAGTGTCGGTTATGTTCATGAAGATAATTTAGTCGGCAAAGCTCAATTTATTTTTTTTTCATCTGATTTTAGAATTGGAAATATTTTTTCTTTTTGGAAATGGCATAAGACAATTAGATTTGACAGGTTTTTTAAGAAAATTATTTAATGAAAATTAATCCCACAACATTAGAAAAGAAATTAAAATTAAAGTTTTCAGATCAAAAAATTTTCATTAAAAGCTTAACGCACAAAAGCTTTGATTCTATAAACAATAATGAAAAAATTGAATTTTTAGGAGATAGAGTTTTAGGTCTTATTATTGCAAAAAAATTATTAGAACTTTATCCAGAAGAAAGAGAAGGGGTGCTAGATAAAAAATTTGCCTCATTAGTAAATAAAAAAAAATGTCTAGAAATTGCTAAAAAAATTGAATTAGAAAAATATATTTTAGTTTTAAACCCTAAGAATAAAAAAATTGAAATTGAAGATAAAATAGTAGCAGACTGTTTAGAAGCTTTAATTGGAGCGATCTATCTTGACAAAGGTTTAAATTTCACTGAAAAATTTATTCTCAATTTATGGAGTGATCATATTACAGCGAGCGTTGTAACCCAAATTGATGCAAAGACAAAACTCCAAGAGTATTCACTTAAGATTTTTAAAGTCTTGCCTATTTATAAGCTAATATCTAATACTGGGCCTCGACATAAACCACTCTTTAAAGTTGCTGTTAAATTAAAAAATACTAAATTTTTCACAGCAGAGGGATCTTCTAAAAAAGATGCAGAACAGAATGCTGCCTCTTTATGCATTGAGGATGTTTTTAAAAAATGAATTGGGATGATAGCGCTTATTTAGTTTCCAAAAATAGATATAGTGAAAATTCAATAATTGCTGAAGTTTTTACAGAAAACCATGGAAAAATCTCAGGGATAATTTTTGGTGGTACATCAAAGAAAATCAAAAACTATTTACAAATTGGTAATAAAATTTATGTAAACTATAATTCTAAAAGTGTTACTAGAATTGGTTATTTTAAAATAGAAATTCTAAAAGCCTTAACTCCACTCTATTTTGACGAAAATCAAAAACTATCATGTATTACCTCAGCAATGCATCTTATAAAGCTTCTTACTGCTGAAGCTCAGTCTAATAAAGAAATTTTTAAATTAATTGATAAATTTTTTGAAATATTAACTTATGATAATTGGATACAAAAATATATTTTCTGGGAGTTAGAACTTTTAAAATTATTAGGATATGATTTAGAATTAAAAAATATGGTTGAAAAAGAGATTGTTGATAGTGAAATCAATTATTTTGTTAAATCCTCAACTGAGAAAAAAAGTATTCCAAATTTTTTAATAGATGAAAGCAATCTAGATGTTAATTTAAAAAATTTACTCAAAGGTTTAAAACTTGTTAGTGATTACCTTGAAAAAAGTATTCTAAAACCAAACAATCTAAACCTTCCAACTTCTAGGACTCATTTTATTAATCTTTTAAAATAATTATTTGATTAAATCGTTAATTCTATCAGCGTAATAGCTTACTATAGCGTTTGCCCCAGCTCTTTTAAATGAAATCAAACTTTCTAATACTGAGTTTTTATCTATCAGCCCTTTTTTTATACTATTACTTAATAGACTGTATTCACCTGAGACTTGATAGGCTAGAACAGGAATTTTAAAATTATCTTTAACTACTTTAATTATGTCTAGATAAGGCATGCCAGGTTTAACCATAACCATATCAGCTCCTTCTTTAATATCTAGAGCTACCTCTCTTATCGCTTCATCACTGTTTCTAAAGTCCATTTGGTAATTTTTCTTATCACCTTTTAGTAAACCTTTTGAACCAACAGCATCTCTGAACGGACCATAAAAACTTGATGCATATTTTACAGCATAAGAAAGTATCTGAACCATTTCGTGACCTTCTTTATCTAAAGCTTTTCTTATTTTACCAATTCTTCCATCCATCATGTCTGATGGAGCTAAAACATCACAACCAATTTCTGCTTGTAACAATGATTGGTTTATCAAGACTTCAATAGTTTCGTCATTTAATACGTAACCTGATTTTATTAAACCATCATGACCATGAGAAGTGTAGGGATCTAAGGCTACATCACACATAATACCAATTTCATTTTTATATCTTTTTTTAATATATCGAATGGCTTTACAAACAAGATTGTCCTCATTTAATGCTTCAGTTCCAATCTCATTTTTTTTTGTTTTATTTGTATAGGGGAACAATGCGACCATAGGTATTTTATTCTTGATTGCTTTATCAATAATAATTCCAAGTTTATCTATTGTGTACCTATAAACATCAGGCATTGTTTTAATGGATTGTTTTATATTTTTTCCATCAATTAAGAATATAGGTAATATAAAATCACTAGATGAAAGGCTATTTTCTTGAATTAACCTTCTAGACCAATCGTTTTTACGACTGCGTCTAAGCCTTAAATTTGGATAATTTCCTGTAATCATGTTTAAATCTATTTTTAAAATGCGACAAATGTATTATACAAATATATATTAAATTAAGTAAAAAACAATCAGCATGAGTATTGAAAATAAAAATATTATAAACTTAGATCTAAAAAAAGAAGAGAAGATTTTAGACTTTAGTGACTTTCAAAAACAAAATATCAAGTTTGATATTGATAAATTACAAGAAGCCTACAATCAAATTATTCAAACTAAAAAATTTGATGATGGTGGAGGAATTGCCCACTTTGGAGCTATTTCTCTAACACAAATTCCTGGTGACCCAGACTCTGTTAAAGGAAGCAAAGCTAGAGGTGTTTATTGGACAAAACCAGATAAGTCAGGAAAAGAAGTTTCAAGAGATGTTTCAATTGATGAAGCTGCTTATTCAGAATTTATACCCGACTATGAAAACACCTACTTTAAAGAAGTGTTTGATGTGCTTTCTTCAAAATATAAATTAGGTAGAGTTAGGATTTTATTAAAGGAGCCAAGATCAACATTGAGTTGGCATAGAGATCCAGAACCAAGATTGCATATACCCCTAATTTCAAATCCAGGCTGCCTAATGGTTATAGACAATGTTGCAAAACATATGCCTGCAGATGGATCGGTGTGGGTTACTAACAATACAAAATATCATAATGCTTTTAATGGTGGAGAAGAAAATAGAGTTCATCTAGTAGCATGTGTTTTAGATTATAAGTTTAATTAGATTGAAAAAAATATTTTTATCATCAGATCACGCTGGTTATAAATTAAAGGAATTAATTAAACTTCATTTAGATAAAAAAAAAATTAATTATACAGACTTAGGCCCATACAATAGTGATAGAGTTGATTATCCTGATTATGCTCATAAAGTTGCAAGAAAAGTTAAAACCAATAACAATCATACTGGTATATTAGTTTGTGGCTCTGGGATGGGAATGAATATTGCTGCAAACAGACATAAAAATATACGTGCAGCTCAATGTTTTAATTTAAAATCTACTAAATTATCAAGATTGCATAATGATGCAAATATCATTACATTGGGATCTAGACTGCTTACTAAAAAAAATGCTTTAAATTGTGTTAGTGTTTTTTTAAATACAAAGTTTGAAGGTGGAAGACACGCAAAAAGAATTAAGAAAATTTAATTATGTCTAGTGAAAAAAACTATTTAAACGAAAACTATAAAAGCTTTTTTGAAGATAGCTTATCTGTAACTGATCCAGAATTACATAAAGCAATAAGTGATGAATTAAAAAGACAACAACAGCATATAGAATTAATTGCTTCTGAGAATATTGTTTCACAAGCCGTTCTAGAGGCGCAAGGTTCTGTTTTAACAAATAAATATGCAGAAGGATATCCTGGAAAAAGATACTACAATGGATGTGAACATGTTGATGTTGCTGAAAACTTAGCCATTGAAAGATTAAAAAAATTATTTGATTGTAAATTTGCAAACGCTCAACCACATTCTGGAGCTCAAGCGAATGGAGCTGTATTTTTAGCACTATTAAATCCTGGTGATACTTTTATGGGGATGAGCTTAAATTCTGGTGGTCATATTACGCATGGATTAAAAATTTCAATGTCAGGTAAATGGTTCAATCCAATAGGGTATGATGTTGATAAAGAATCGGAACTTATCGATTATGATAATGTTGAAAAACTTGCATTAGAACACAAACCAAAACTTATAATTTGTGGTGGAAGTGCTTACTCTAGAGTAATTGATTTTAAAAGATTTAGAGATATTGCTGACAAAGTAGGTGCATATTTAATGGTAGATATGGCACACTTTTCAGGTTTAGTTGCTGGTAAAGGTTACCCAAATCCATGTGAACATGCACACGTAGTAACTTCAACAACTCATAAAGTTTTTAGAAGTGCTAGAGGTGGAATTATTTTAACTAATCATGAAGACTTAGCAAAAAAATTTAACACAGCAGTATTTCCTGGTTATCAAGGTGGACCATTGATGCACGTCATTGCAGCAAAGGCTGCTGGTTTTTTAGAAGCATTAAGACCAGATTTTAAAGATTATATTAAATCAGTTTTAGCTAATGCTAAAATTTTATCAGAGACACTTAAGAATAATGGCTTTAAGATTTATTCTGGCGGAACGGATACACACTTAATGTTAGTTGATCTAAGACCTTTTAATGTTAAAGGTAATTTAGCAGCCGAAAGCCTTTCTAATGCTAATATTACCTGTAATAAAAATGGAATACCTTTCGATTCAGAAAAGCCGATGATTACTTCTGGTATAAGATTGGGAACTCAAGCCGCTACAACTAGAGGTTTTGGATTAAAAGAATTTGAAAAAGTAGGTGAATTAATAACTAAAGTTGTAAAAGGTTTATCTGACAATCCTGAAGACAACAGTAAAATTGAAGAAGAAGTTAGAAATGAAGTTATAGAGCTTACCTCTCACTTCCCAATATATAAAAATTTAAAATAATGATTTGTTCGATTTGTAAAAAAGGTGAAACATCAGTCGTAGACTCTAGACCTACAGAAGATGGTACCGCCATAAGAAGAAGAAGACTTTGTGTATGTGGAGCCAGATTCACAACTTTTGAAAGAGTTCAATTTAGAGAAATAATGGTTATTAAAAAGAATGGAAGAAAATCATCTTTTGACAGAGATAAGCTTTCAAAATCAATTTACATAGCATTAAAGAAAAGACCGATTGATACTGAAACAGCAGAAAAGTTTATTAGCAGGACTTCAAGAGCATTAGAGGAACTTGGCCAAAGTGAAATTTCATCAAATACAATTGGCACAATGGTTATGGAAGGTTTGAAAGATCTTGATCCAGTCGCGTACGTTAGATTTGCATCTGTATATCGAAATTTTAGAGAAGAAAAAGACTTTGTGCAATTCGTGGACAAATTAGATGTCTACAAAAAAAGATAAATTTTCAAAAAAAGATAAAACTTTTATGGAGCTTGCCTTAAATTTGGCTAAAGCACGACATGGACTAACTGGTGTTAACCCTTCCGTTGGATGTGTAATTGTTAAAAATAATGAAATACTTTCAATTGGTCAAACAGGTTTTGATGGCACACCTCATGCTGAATTTAATGCAATTAAAAATTCAAATGAAAACCTAGAAGATGCAAAAATGTATGTAACTCTTGAACCCTGTAGTCATTATGGAAAAACCCCTCCGTGCACAAATATTATAATTAAAAATAAAATTAAAGAAGTTGTGTATGCGGTAGAAGATATTGATAAAAAAGTTAAAGGTAAAACTTTAAAAATTCTTCAATCTAAAAATATTTTAGTAAAAAAAAATTTACTCAAAAAAGAAATTAATAAATTTTATATACCTTATTTCTTTAATAGAAAAAATAACCTTCCTTACGTTACTGGTAAAATTGCAATATCTAAAAATAATTTGATATATAGCAAGGATACAAAAAGAATTTCAGATATTCATACTGATAAATTTACACATTTTCTTAGATATAAAAATGACTCATTAATGATTTCTTCCAAAACTCTAAAAAAAGACAACCCAAAACTTAACTGTAGACTAGAAGGTTTGAATAAATTTTCTCCTAAAAGAATAATTTTAGACAGAAATCTAGAAACTAAAAAAAATTCGTATATTTTTAAAACAGCAAATAAAAACAATACTATAATTTTTTATCATAATGCCAAAACTAAAGAAAAATTAATGTTTAAAAAAAAAGGTATAACTTTAATCAAAGGTAAATTAATTAAAAATAGCTTTGATATTAAGTCAATTTTAAAAAAACTCTATGTCCTTGGCTGCAGAAATTTATTAGTTGAAGGAGGAAATGATCTTTCTAAACACATTGTTAAAAAAAGATTATTTAATGAGTTTTATCTATACAAATGTGCAAAAAATTTATCAAAGTTGGTTAATTATAAAGAGTTTAATTTTCTTAATGAATTAAAGAAAAATTATAAAAATAAATTGAAAATTAATAAAAAATTAGGCAAAGACTTAATTACACTTTACAAATAATATTATGTTTAATGGAATAATTTTCAACCAAGGCTTAATCACTAAATTTGAAAAAAGATCAAAGGGTATTAATATTTTTGTAAAAGCTGATTTAAAATTAACACGTAAAGACCTAGGTGTATCAGTTGCCTGTGATGGTGTTTGCTTAACATTAATTGATATTAAAAATAAAATAATGGAATTTTATCTTTCAGATGAAACTATACAAAGATCAAAGTTCAAATTCTTAAAAATTAATGATAAAATTAACCTTGAACTTCCTTTAAAATTTGGTCAAAAAATATCAGGTCACATTTGTCAAGGTCACATTGATGCAGTAGGTAAAATTCAGAGTATTAAGAAGATTGATAAATCATATTTATTTGATTTTGAGCTTGTTAAAAAAGAAAGAGCAAACTTAATTGAAAAAGCTTCTATTTGTATCAATGGAATTTCTTTAACAATTTCTAAAGTAACTAAAAAGGGTTTTCAAATATGGGTAATACCACACACATATAATCTCACTAATTTATCATCTCTAAAGAAAAACAGTCTCATTAATATAGAGATAGATATCTTATCTAAATACGTTAGAAATTATTTTAATGAAAAAAAATAGTTTTACTCCAATAGAAAACATAATTGCCATTGCCAAGAGAGGTGGCATGTTTATTTTGGTTGATGATGAAAAAAGAGAAAATGAAGGAGACTTAATAATATCAACAACAGACTCAAGTGCTAAAAATATTAATTTTATGGCCAAATATGGTCGTGGATTAATTTGCCTAGCACTAGATAGCGTACAGGCAAAACGGTTAAATTTATCCTTAATGTCACCAATAAATCAATCAAGGAATAAAACTGCTTTTACAATTTCTATCGAAGCAAAAAAAGGAATTACAACTGGGATTTCAGCAAAAGATAGAGCTAAGACAATTAAAATTGCATCAAAGAAAAATGTAAATAAAAAAGATATTGTTTCGCCTGGTCATGTTTTTCCAATCATTGCCAAAGATGGAGGTGTTTTAGTTAGAGCTGGTCATACAGAAGCATCTGTGGATATCTCAAAACTAGCTAAAAAAAATAATTCAGCAGTTATTTGTGAAATAATGAATGAAGATGGTACAATGGCTAAGGGTCAAGATTTATTTAACTTTGCAAAAAAACATAATTTAAAGATTGGCAAGATAGAAGATCTTATTGCTTATCGTTTAAAAAAAGAAAAACTAATTAAACTTAAAAAACAATCTGATATTGAAGTTAAAAATCAGAAATATAAAATTAGAATTTATGAAAATCTTTTAGATGGATCTGAGCATTTTGCTCTAATTAAAGGAAATATTAAAAAAGGGATAGTACCAAGAGTTAGAGTAATTTCATCTAACGTAGTTCAAAATTATTTAATCAATCAACAATTACCAAATTCATTTGATAAAACTTTAAATTATTTTAAGAAATTTAATAACTGTGTTTTAGTTTTTATAAAAGATACAAACTTAAAATCTGTTACACAAACACTCAAGGATTATAAGAACAAAGATTTCTATAAAAAGGGAAATGATAAACTTATAAGAAATTATGGCATTGGTGCTCAGATAATCAAAGATTTAAAGATCAAAAATATGATATTAATTACTAAATCTCTCAAAAAAGTTATTGGTTTAGAAGGTTATGATATAAAGATTACTAAACAGGAAATCATTTAATGAAAAAAAAAATCTTAATAGTTATTGCAGATTATTATAAGGACATTGCTAAGGGGTTACTTAGTAGTGCTAAAGAAGTATTACCAAAATCTAGCTTAATAAAAGTTATTAGTGTTCCAGGTGCTTTTGAAATACCAGTCACAATTTCAAAAAATATTAAGAAATATGATGCTTTTTTAGCACTTGGCTGCGTTATAAAGGGTGAGACACCACACTTTGATTTTATTTCTCATGCTTCAACTGAAGCAATAATGAAACTATCTATAGAAAATAAAAAACCTATTGGTAACGGAATTATTACCTGTCTAAATATGCGTCAAGCTATAGCTAGGAAAAAAAAGGGGAGAGAGGCAGCTCAAGCTGTTATATCTGTCTTGTCTCAATAAATATGAGAACTCCATACAATCCCAATCAAAGTCCAAGAGTTATAATTATCCAAAAATTATATGGAAATTTTTTTAATGATGACACAGATTTAACTTTTCCTAAACATAGATTTAAAAAGTTTATTAAGGATGTGGTTTTAGGTACAATAGAAAGAGACGAAGTGATTAAAGAAGAGGTTAAAAAATATTTAAGTGAAGATATTCAACTAACTAATTTAGATAAAGTTTTTCAAATAATTGTTAAATCAGCTATATTCGAGTTTCTATATAAGCCAAAAGTATCTACAAAAATAATTATTAAAGAATATCTTGATGCATCAAATTTTTTTTTAGAAGACTCTCAAACAAAATACTTGAATGCTATACTGGATAAAATAGCTAAAAAAATAAGAACAACTAATGCATGAATTTGAATTAATAAAAAATTATTTTCAAAAACTTTCCACAAAATCTCCTAGTGCCCTAAATTTAAATGATGATGTTTTTTTTGATAAAAAAAATAGATTAGTTGTTTCAGTTGACACATATACTGAAGGTAATCACTTTATAGATTTTAAAAAGCCAGAATTAGTTATTAAAAAGATAATTAGATCGTCAATATCAGATCTTATTTGTAAAGGTGTTAAGCCAAAATATTATTTTATTTCAGGCTCAGGTAATAAAAAAAGTTTTTCTAAATCAAATTTATCAAAAATCAGCAAAGCACTTAACCAAGAACAAAATAAATATAAGATATTTTTAAGTGGTGGAGATACAGTTTTTTCAAATAAGTTAAGTTTTACAATTACCTCAATTGGTTTTGCTAATAATATTATCTATAGAAATAAAGCTAAAATTAATGATGATATTTATGTATCTGGCAATCTAGGTGATAGTTATTTGGGTTTATTAGTTTTAAAAAATAAAATTAAACTTAATCAGCGATTAAAAAAATATTTTATTAACCAGTATTTTATGCCAAATATTCAATTACAATTAACAGACAAAATTAAGAAATTTGCCAACACGTCAATTGATATCTCTGATGGATTATTAGCGGATCTTGATAAAATGATTAATAGTCAAAAATTATCATACAAACTTTTTTTAAAAGATATTCCAATTTCAGATAATCTTAAAAAAGTACTTGATTTTAAGAAACTATCTAAGATCAACTATATTTCTAATGGTGATGATTATCAGATTTTATTTACGGCCTCAAAAAACAAGATGGGAATCATAAAGAAAATAGCTTCTAATTGTAGAGTTAAGCTTACAAAAATTGGCTCAATCCAAAGCTATGTTGAAAAATCATCCATTATTGGTGGCAAAAATCTTCAAATATCCCTTAAAAACAAGGGTTATTTTCATAAGTTTTAGTAAGTTAAATATTGCCTTTTATTGCTTTTTTTGTATTGTCCGGACTTTAAATAATAAAATTTTAACAACCAAACAACTAAAAAGGCATCATGAACTCACTTATAGAAACAATATTACTTTACACCATAGCAGCAGGATCACTTGCAATCGTTTATGGGTTTTTTACTGGTTTAAATATTCTTAATCTAAGTGCTGGAAATGCAAAAATGCAAGAAATTGCATCTGCAATTCAGATTGGAGCTAAAGCTTATTTAACAAGACAATATAAAACGATAGCTGTGGTTGGAGTTGTTGTTTTAGTTATTATTTGTGCAGTGTTTAGCCCTTTAGTTGGTCTTGGTTATTTTATTGGTGCAACACTATCTGGAATAGCCGGATATGTGGGAATGTTAGTTTCAGTTCAAGCTAATGTTAGAACTGCTGAAGCTTCGAGAAAAGGTTTAGCGAGTGGTCTTGCCGTAGCTTTTAAATCAGGTGCTGTCACAGGAATGCTTGTTGCTGGTTTAGCTTTATTAGCTATAGCAGTTTATTATTATATTTTATTAAGAATGGGCGTTGCCGATAGAGAGGTAGTTAATGCATTGGTTGCATTAGGTTTTGGTGCTTCATTAATATCAATTTTTGCAAGATTAGGTGGTGGAATTTTTACTAAAGGTGCTGATGTTGGTGCTGACTTAGTTGGTAAAGTTGAAGCTGGAATACCTGAGGATGATCCTAGAAACCCAGCGGTTATAGCAGATAACGTTGGAGACAATGTTGGTGACTGTGCTGGAATGGCGGCAGATTTATTTGAAACTTATGCTGTAACTATTGTTGCAACAATGGTTTTATCTTCAATATTTTTTGTAGGTGATATGAATATGATGATCTACCCTTTAACAATTGGTGGAGCCTGTATTTTAACTTCAATTTTAGGAACTTTCTTTGTTAAACTTGGAAGAAGCAAGAATGTTATGAATGCTTTATATAAAGGATTTGTTGTCTCTGCTGTTTCTTCATTAGTAATTTTATACCCTGTAACTGATTATGTAATTGGTTTTGCGAGCGAGTATACTGTTAATGGTAAAAGCTTTACTGGTATGAGCTTATATTATTGTGGAATAATTGGTTTAGTTATTACTGGTTTATTAATTTGGATCACAGAATACTACACTGGAACAGAATACAGACCAGTGAGAAGTATTGCAAAATCTTCAACAACAGGACATGGAACAAATGTTATTCAAGGATTAGCTGTTTCTATGGAAGCTACAGCAATACCTGCATTAATTATTGTTGCTGGGATTTTAGCTACAAACTCAATTGCTGGTCTTTATGGTATTGCAATATCTGTTACTACAATGTTAGCTTTAGCTGGAATGGTTGTTGCTCTTGACGCTTATGGTCCTGTAACTGATAATGCTGGTGGTATTGCTGAAATGGCTAAATTACCTAATAATGTGAGAAAGACCACAGATGCATTGGATGCAGTAGGTAACACAACTAAAGCTGTTACCAAAGGTTACGCAATTGGTTCAGCTGGTTTAGGTGCATTAGTTTTATTTGCAGCTTACGTTGAAGATATTAAACATTTTTCTGGAACGGCAGGATCTAAATTAGAGGGAATAGTTGTAACCTTTGATTTAACTAATCCTTATGTTGTTGTTGGTTTATTAATTGGTGGAATGCTTCCATATTTATTTGGATCAATGGGCATGCAAGCTGTTGGCAGAGCAGGTGGAGCTGTAGTTGTAGAAGTTAGAAGGCAATTTAAAAAGTTCCCAGGAATTATGAAGGGTACTCAAAAACCAGATTATGCCAAACTTGTTGATTTATTAACTCAAGCTGCAATTAAAGAGATGGTAATACCATCTTTACTACCAGTTCTATCCCCAATAGTTTTATATTTTGTAATTCTACCTATCGGTGGTCAAGCTGAAGCGTTAGCTGCTGTTGGTGCAATGTTACTTGGTGTGATCATAACAGGTCTGTTTGTTGCTGTTTCAATGACTGCCGGTGGTGGTGCTTGGGATAATGCAAAAAAGTATATTGAGGATGGAAATCATGGTGGAAAAGGTTCTGAAGCACATAAAGCTGCGGTTACTGGTGATACTGTTGGAGACCCATACAAAGATACTGCTGGTCCTGCTGTAAACCCAATG
>OJCW01000431.1_pt1 | contig 14436 bp, 16 predicted proteins | sample 1592461 | NCBI WGS metagenome assembly OJCW01 (sample SAMN05416884, study PRJEB24817) | seawater metagenome | isolation source: Sea water | place: Canada:Atlantic | collected 2013-11 | reverse complement strand
ACACAGAGTAGATCGTCGGCAGCGTCAGATGTGTATAAGAGACAGATATTAAATTAGTAAGACGTTTTGGTTTACAACATTGTTTAAGGAATTTAAAAATGACGGTCAATGAAGCTCTTCGGTTTGTTGCAGGTATTATGATTTTACTTTCATTACTGCTGACTCACTTTCACTCGCAAAATTGGTTCTGGTTTACCGTTTTTATTGGCGTTAATTTATTGCAATCATCAGTGACAAAGTGGTGTTTGATGATGACCATTTTAAAAAAAGTTGGTTTGAAAGACAGTAATGCCAACTGTAGTAGTTAGTGTTTGCTTGAAACAAAATTCAAAAATTAAGGAGTTACAATGTTAAAAACAATACCAGAAGTTATCGCTAAAGCGAGAGAGTCACTAAACACGATCACGGCAGCAGAGGCTGCTATTAAATGTAAGGCGGAAAATGGCCTAATCATTGATGTGAGAGAACCGGCAGAATTCGCAGAAAAATCAGGCGAAAATGTTATTAATATTCCTCGCGGTTTGCTAGAAATGAAAATGCTACAAATGCATCCAGATGAAAATTTAGCAATTTTTATTCATTGTGCCACAGGAGCTAGAGCTACCTTTGCGGCAGAGCAATTAAAACGTGTAGGGTATAAAAATGTTTGGGTCGTTACTTCTATGTTAGAAGATGTGTGTTGTGTTTTTTAATGTTTTTCTATCAAGATTGTCTGTAGAGTTACAATAGGAATGAAGTAATGAGTACTCCACTAGTCGTTGATTATTACAATGACATTTTATGTGTTTGGGCGTGGATAGCGCAATGTCGTATTGATGAATTGAACAAAACACTAGGTAATAAAATTGAATTACGTTATCACTATATGGATGTGTTTGGTGATGCGGTAAATAAAATACCAACTCAATGGAGCGAAAGAGGTGGGTACGATGGCTTTTCTGCTCATGTCATTGAATCAGCTTCTACTTATGATGATGCTCATGTGAATAAGGCAATTTGGACGAAAATAAGACCGACGTCCTCTGCTAACCCTCATTTGGTACTTAAAGCGATTGAGTCAACCTATTCATGTAAGCAAAGTATTGAATTGGCATTAAAATTTAGAGAAGCTTTTTTTATTGAAGCACTGGATATTAGTCATTTATCGGTATTGTTTTCTCTTGTGGAGCAGGCGGGCCTTGATAGTAAGAGAGTTAATAAAGCCTTGGTTGACGGTAGCGCTATGGCAGGTTTGATGCGTAATTATCAGCAAGCAAAAGCACTAGCATTAAAAGGCAGTCCATCTTTTATTATCGATAATGGTCGGCAGATATTATACGGTAATGTGGGGTATCGAGTCTTATTAGCGAACATTGAAGCACAATTAAATGTGCCTGAAAATGATGTTAGTTGGTGTTAACTTTTAATTAAAATAAATCGCTCTAAAGTAATTATATTGAAGGACTTTTTGAAACCAGTACTTTGAAGTGATTTTTTGAGGTGTTGGTTTTGAGAGAGAACGAAGTTATCCTGCAAACATAGTGTAACTTCGTTTTTCTATTTATTAAACCCAGTTTGGCACTGAATCAGCATTAATGACTTCTTCGTAAGTCGGACGCGCTCTTACAACAGCAAACTCATTATCTTTTACCATTACTTCTGGTGCTAACATTCTGGTGTTATAAGTAGACGCCATTACTGCGCCATAAGCACCACAGCTCATGATAGCAATTAAATCACCTGATTCTGACTCATTAACTTGGCGATTTTTGGAAAATGTATCACCGGTTTCGCAAACAGGACCAACAACATCATAAATTTTTTGTGTGCTATTGGTTGCATCTACTGCAAGTATTTCGTGATGAGCATCATACATGCTAGGACGAATTAAATCGTTCATGCCCGCATCTAAGATTAAAAACTGGCGTTCTTCACCTGTTTTAATAAAGACGACACTAGAGACTAAAATACCGGCATTCCCTAATAAAGAGCGGCCAGGTTCAATGACAATCTTGCAGCCTAAGTGTCCTAATTGTGCTTTGGCAATAGCAGCATATTCTTGCTTACTAGGAATGGTTTCATCGCTATAAGTAATGCCTAAACCACCGCCAATATCAATCACTTGAATATCGTGACCATCTTCTTTAAGTTCTGTGACTAATTGAGCAATACGTTTGTATGCTTCTTCAAAAGGGGCGAGTTGCGTGAGTTGTGAACCAATATGAACATCAACCCCTTGAACTGTTATGTTTGGTAATAAGGCCGCTTGCTTATAAGCAATACGAGCTTTACTGATTGGTACACCAAACTTATTCTCAGCTTTACCGGTTGATATTTTTTCATGGGTGTTTGCACAAACATCGGGGTTAATTCTAAAGGCAATCGACGCTGTTGTGTTTAAGCGGGTAGCAATTTTACTAATCAGTTCAAGTTCTGGCTCTGATTCAACGTTAAATTGAAAAATTCCTTGGCTTAAAGCGTGCTCTATTTCGGACTCAACTTTAGCGACACCAGAATAGACTATTTTATTGGCAGGAATGCCTGCAGAACGAGCGCGACGGATTTCACCTTCTGAGACAACATCAGCACCTGAACCTAGCTTTGCTAAAGTGGATAATACGGCTTGGTTGCCATTGGCTTTTACCGCATAACAAATAAGCGTGTCTTGCTCACTAAAAGCTTGCTGATAATCAGAAAAATTTTCGGCTATAGCTGTGTTTGAATAACAGTAAAATGGTGTGCCTACCTGTTTCGCTATTTCGCTAATGGCCACGTTTTCAGCAAACATTTTGCTGTTAATGTACGGAAAGTGTTTTTGAATTGTCATGTGCTTGGTCTTTTATTTACAGAGTGAACTTTTTAAGAGTGATAATCTATTCTAATCTTTAATGCTATTCAATATATATAGCCAGAATATTTTTCTCTAGTTTATACTGCATAGTCTTAGTGCTTATACATAATGAAGAGTATTTTAATTTGAAAAGCAAATTTATACCAATAGCAAAGTAGGAAGAAGGTGAAAAATAAAAATTTTCTAGCCTTGTTAAAAACCTTTCTATGGTTGGTATATATTAGCTTAAGTGATGTGCTTGGTTTAGGGGTTGAAAAAACAGGTGGTTTGGTTGAACTCTAGCGCATAAGATACCGTGGATATAGGTTGGTAGTTCATACTTTGATGTAATAAGCTTAATGAATAAAGGTTTTTATGAGCACAGAATATACAAGTGCAGATTGGTTAGTTTTTCTCGCTTACGGCACTATTTTATTGCTGTCTGGCTGGTGGGTTAATCGAAAAAAAACAACCACGAGTAAAGACTACTTCCTTGGCGGTAACGCTATGCCTATGTGGATGGTGTCAATTTCTGTTTTGGCAACCTCGCAATCGGCAGCAACTTTTCTCGGTGGCCCTGATATGGGATATCGCGGTGACTTATCCTATTTAGCAACTAATATTGGTGCATTTATTGCGGCATTTTTTGTTGCTTTCTATCTGATTCCAAAATTTTATCAATATAAGGTTTTTACTGTTTATGAGTTACTTGAGCAGCGAATAGGCCCGAAAGCAAAAAAGCATGCTGGTATTATGTATTTATTTGGGCGTGTTTTTGCTAGTGGTGCTCGTTTATACATGGCGGCTATTGCTGTTGCGATGATTTTATTTGGCGATATTGCCCCAGAAAGTATCATTTATGCCACCATTCTTATTACTGTTATCGGTTTGTTATTTTCAGTCTTCGGTGGTGTGCGAGCGGTTATTTATAGTGACGTCATTCAAGCCGGCGTATATGTAGGTGCCGCCGTATTCGTTATTTATTTTTTAGTCATTGCTATCCCTGCCGATTTTTCAACAGTCGTTGCGGCGTTACAAGAGCCTGCGGTCACTAAGAGTGGCTTTATTCAAACATCTAAACTGACCCTTTTTAATTTTAACCTCGATTTTAGCAGTGCGGGTATGTTCGGCTTTTGGTCATCTATCACCGGATTTCTCTTACTCAATATTGCTGCTTTTGGCTTAGATCAAGATATGACTCAAAGAGTATTAACCTGTAAAACAGCAAAAGAAGGTAGCAAGGCGATGTTACTTTCTGTGGTAATGGTTATTCCCGTTATGCTGCTGTTTTTGATTATTGGTTTACTCTTATTTGTTTTTTATCAACGTCCAGATTTAATGGGTGAGAGTGCCGTAACCGCGATGACATCTTTTGATGGTGCTAAAGTGACAGTATTTATGTCGTATGTACTCAATCAAATTCCAGCAGGTGTCCGTGGTTTAGTTACGGTAGGTATTATTGCCGCTGCTTTATCTACGCTGAATTCAGGTCTAAGTTCAATGTCATCGGTATTAGTGCAAGATTTGTATCGTCCTTTTAATCAACAAAAAGGGTTGAGGCTTGCTGATAGTCACTATGTTAAAGTAGGAAAAGTTAGCATGGTGATTATTGCTGTTGCTTTAGCATCTATGGCAATATTGTGTTTTTATTGGCAACAATACACTGACACACCACTATTGGCGTTTGCCTTGAGTGTGATGCTGTTCTCTTATAGCGGCTTGTTAGGTGTTTATTTTACTGCGCTATTCACTAAACGAGGCAGTGAACGTTCAGTAACAGCGGCATTGATCACCGGCTTCGTTATTACCTTGCTTTTTCAGCCTTACATTCAAACACTGTATTTACCCGCAACATTCATTTTTGATTTAGCTTTTACTTGGGAGCTATGCATAGCGACATTTATTTCTACCTTAGTATGTTTATTGGGTACCCGTAATCTTGCCGAAACAGCCTGTAAACAGAACAAAAATAAACTTGAGGTGCACACATAATGACGTTGAAAAGCATAAAAAAAATATTGAAAAATGTTAATTATATTTTGGGTGTTGATGGTGGAGGCACAAAAACTGTCGCGCGTTTAATCAATTTAACGACGCAAGAACAATGGCAAGCTGTGTCAGGTCCCTCATCTTTAACGAATGACTTTACTGGGGCAATAGATGTTTTAAATACCTTAATTGATGACTTAACTGAGCAAGCTAATTGCCAATCACAAGCTGTGGTTGCAGTGTTTGGGCTAGCGGGCACAGGTGACAGTGAAACGGTGGCTAATTTACACAAAATTTTAGCACCGCGATTAAGCTTTCTTGATATTTGTAGTGATGCAACAACCTCAGCTTATGGGGCTAATAATGGCGGCGAGGTTGCTGTGGTTGCCTTGGGAACTGGCTCTGTAGGAATGCGTTTACAATTGAATTCTCAGGGAGATTTAACGCAGCATATGGTTGGTGGTTGGGGGTTTCTTATTGGCGATGAAGGAGGCGGCGCTAAGTTAGGTTATCATAGTGTACAAGCCTTAATAGAAGAATTTCAGCAAGTTGGCTATGCACACAGTAAATTAGCAAAAGCTGTTGCAAAATTTATTAATGGTTTGAAAAACCCAATGATAACCCGTCAGCAGTTAGCCACTTGGTTGGCTAGCGCACAGCCGGTAGATTTTGCCCGATTATCGCCTTTCGTGACCCAACATCAATTAACCTGCCCTGTGGCAAATAAAATCATAGCTAACCATATCGCCAGCGTAGAGTCCCTTATTAGTGATACACGTGCTGATACCACATTACCAGTTGTCTTATTAGGAGGGTTGGCTTCATTCACTCAAACGCTGTTGTCAGGCAGTACTAAACAAACGGTCATAAGCGCAAAAGGTGATGCGCTTGACGGTGCTTGTTTACTGGCTAAAATAGCGTTGGAAAAACACTTACTGTTGACCTAACCGTACAATTGATTACGGTTTAGTTCTAAACGAAAACGAGTTATGCCGTTAGCAAGGATAATGCACTCTGTAATTGATTAACTAGCTCAGGGTTCGTTAATACTTGTTTTTCGCTATCAAAGTTATCGAAAAAGCTAGGAATAGAAACACTTGCTTTAACATCTCCTGCAAAGTAGGGCGCCGATCCTGTGGCTGCTGCTAGCACTGAGCTTGCACCACCGGGACCAGGGGAGGTTGATAGAAGCACCATGGGCTTATTTTGGAAAAGTTTTTGGTCTATACGTGATGTCCAATCAAAAAGGTTTTTATAAGCGGCAGTATAAGAGCCGTTATGCTCAGCAAAAGAGATGATTATGGCATCAGCTTGGCCTAGTTTAGTGAAAAAATCTAATGCCTTTTGTGGCTGACCTAAAACCTCTTCTTTATCTTGGCTAAATAAAGGTATTTCATAGTCGTTAATATCTAAAATTTCTACATCAACACCATCACTATGCTTAACTTGTGAGGCGGCATAAGTAGCAAGTTGTTTATTAATAGATTTTGAGTTACTGCTCGCGGCAAAGGCTAATAATTTCATAAAAGTATTCCTGTAAATTGGTATGCAAGTGAATAATGATTAGTATATATTGTAAGCTTAATGTAATTAATATAGTAAAAAGCACTTGTTTATTTCCATATGAAGTATAAAAGTAAAGATAGTAAGTTATTTGATGGCATCCTAATTTTTACCCAAGTGGTAAAGTGCGGTAGTTTCTATAAGGCTGCTGAAGTGACAGGGCATTCTAATTCTTACATTAGTAAAACAGTTAACAAGCTCGAAGAGCGGTTAGCAGTGCGCTTGCTAAATCGTACTACGCGTTCGCTTAGCTTAACACCTGAAGGGAAACTTTTTTTTGAACAATGTCTACAGCTAGTTTCAGACGCAGAAGATGCGCTAGGGTTACTAAGCCAGAGTCATGTTCAACCTAAGGGGGTTTTAAAAATAAGCTGTCCTGTTGCTTTTGCACAAGGCTATTTGCAAGATTTTTTATCAAAATATTTGCAATGTTATCCGGAGGTTGAGCTACAGCTTGATCTTAATGATGGCCGTGTTGATCTTATCCAAGGTGGTTTTGATTTAGTTATCAGGGCTACAGATCAATTAGAAGAATCGAGCTTAATTTGTCGAAAAATATATAGCTGTAATAGTTATACTGTCGCTTCTCATGATTATTTACAGCGTTTTGGTCGTCCTACTATGCCAGCGGAGTTAACTGAACACCAATGCCTTTGTTATAGCAACTTAAAAACACCGACACGTTGGCATTATATAGACAAACATGGTCATGATATTCATGTTGATGTGCCAGCTAAATTACTCTGCAATAGTGCGCAAATGGAGCTAGCTATGGTTAAGGCAGGACATGGTATTTGTCGTTTGCCTGAATTCACCATGGAACAGGAAATTAACAATCAATCGTTAGAAATTTTATTCAGTGATTACCCTCCACCTGTTGTCAGTGTTTATGCTATTTATCCCAGCCGAAAACACTTATCACCGAAAGTAAGGTGCTTTATCGATTTACTGGTTGAGCATATGCCTATGAGTTAAATTAACCGTATTCTTGCGATGCGAGTTGGCACTGCTTTAATAGTTTATGGAAGTCATTTAGTTCTCTGTCCATTGTCGTTTCAGGTAAGTAAAGGTGATAGCCCAGTGCTGACTTAAGACTTTGGCAATGATGTAAAAATGAACCAATTGGTCCTGAAATGGTTAAGCCAGATTGTAGGGTAAATGGAGAAAAATTAATTTGTACTTGCTCTAATGATAATGACTGCTGTACAAAAGCAAACTTGATCAAAGGCTGTTGTTCATGTATTAATCGGTTCGCTAACCTTGGTGATATTTGTTGTGCGAGTACTTCCAAATTAACTAAACGAATACCTATATAGGGTAAATCTATTGTGTTGAGCCCGTAAACTTCTCTAATAGGGTTAATGGCTTGGATTTGTTGCCAAGCCAGTTTCCATTTGCCATGAATGTGCCGGTATTCAAGTTTTTTTGGTGTTAATTGGTAGCTAAACTTCGGCTGTAAATACTTTGCCAACCCAGTAACCATAAAGACCAAAGACACTAAAATAAGAAACATCAAGACAAGTCTTAATGCATGCCAATAATATTGACTAACTAATAGCGTTGCTAGTAATAGTATCCAGCCAGTTAAGATCAAAAATATTGCATGATGGTTTGCTTGGGCTTTTATATTGATAATAGGTAAGGGTGTTTCCATGATAATACCACTTGCGTTAACTCGTTTTAATAATAAACTAATTAGTCCTGTTATTTGTTAAGTATAAACATTAATTGGCGAATATGTGATTAAGTATAATGTTAGGCTTTACTCACTAATAAATATTTATGAAGCGACTGAAATAACTCTTTCTAAAAAACCTTAAAAACTGAGATGTTAGACTATTTTGATAACATTAAAAAACTTTTCATTAAGTTATATATTGAGTGCTGTTGCTTGGTTAATCTGCAGCATCCACCTATGCATACTTCTGAATTAATGGCTAATATGATGTATAAAAGTGGCTAGTCCTTTTAAGTTAATTGTTATTAAACAAAAATTAATATTACAAGATAAAACTTAACCATAGAGGGATCGTGATAATGCTAAACAAGGTGCTCATCACTACTGTACCAGCGACGGTTTGTTGGTGTTGCTGTTGCGTCACAGCAATTAAGTACGCACTAACTCCTGTAGGGCAGGCGCTTAATATAACTAATACTGCAATGGTAAGTGGTTGAAGGTTGAAAAGGTAATTTGTTGTTAAAAAGACCAAGCAAGGTAGTAAAATTAACTTACACAGACACGCGATGCCAATAAAAGTTAACTCTTGACGTACATGATAGAAGGCTAATGATCCACCTAAAACAAAAAGTGCTAAAGAAATAGCAGGTTTACCAATTAAGACTAAACTTTCTTGTAAAAAGCTCGGTAACGATAGCCCTAATAAATTTGCTATTAAGCCTGACAAGATACTAATGATAAGTGGGTTATTTAACGTGTTTTTAATAAAAGCTAACCAGTAAAGGTACTTGTTATTATCCTCTCCTTCATTACTTCGCTTTGCTGATAAGGCTGCTGTTAACGTAAATAACATCGCACTATGAAAGGTGAGAATAAGAAAAACAATTATGATTACTTGCTCACCAATAGCAGCGAGCAATACGGGCAAACCAACAATAATGGTATTTGAATAACTTGCGGTTAAAGCAAAGACTGCAGAAGCCGATCGACTCTTTTCACAAGACTGTTTTGCTTCGAAAGCCTTATTATTCTTATAGAAATAGTAACTGATTAACCAAGCGATGAAATAGCAAGTTACCACGGGTAAATAAAATGCAGCAAATAATTGAGGACTGACTTCACTACTAAAGTCAGCTTTTACCATTTGATAAAATAAAAATGCAGGAATACTAATTGAGAATGTAAACTTACTTAAGGTGTCAAGCTGTTCACGACTTAGCCACTGGCTTTTGGTACAAATAAACCCAAGCAAACCAACTAAAATAAGAGGTGTGATGATTGCGATGATATTCATAATGAATACACAAACATGCTTTTATTCGCCGTAGCTCTGTTCAAAATAGCTTTCAATAATTAACCGAGCTGATTCGGCATCGATATTATCTTTTTTAAGATTCTTATAACCACCACGAGAAAATAATTGTTCCTTGGCATCAGCAGTAGTTAGCCTTTCATCTTGAAAGTCGACTGTTACACCAAAGCGTCCAGCGATACGTTGACCAAACTTTTTTGCATCTATAGTAAGTTGCTGTTCACTACCGTCCATATTAAGCGGTAGTCCAACAACAATTAAATCAGGCTGCCATTCTTTTAAATAACTGGCTAATGAATCCCAGTTGGGTATGCCATCATTGGCTTTAATTGAGCCAAGAGGTGAGGCACTTCCTGTCATTTCTTGTCCAACTGCGACACCAATATATTTTTTACCAAAGTCAAAGCCAATAACAGTGCGTTGACCAATAGGGGTCTTATTTTTTGCCACAGTTTGTACCTAAATTGTTGAGAGGGTGCAGTAGCTTTAATAAACTATGCACTAGAACTTGATCTTATAGAGAGGGATTACGCATGTCCAATATCTGAGGATAAATGTGCGATATCAATACCTAACTTTTCGGTTGCTTTTTGCCAGCGTTGTTCGATTGGAGTATTAAATAAAATATCACTATCGGCATCGATGGTTAACCAAGAATTACTTTGTAACTCAGTTTCTAGCTGACCCGGACCCCAGCCAGCATAGCCTAAAGTAACCATAAATTGTTCGGGCTGTTTTTCTGTACCTAATGACAGTAAAATATCTTTAGATGTGGTGATCATTATGTCATCACTGAGTGCAAGAGAGCTTTTCCAGCCTGCTTGTGTACGGTGTAATACAAATCCACGGTTTTGGGAAATAGGCCCCCCAGAAAGCACCAATTGTTCTAAGGTGTGATTTAAGCTTATGCCTTCTTTTGGTGCTGTGTTTGTTTGTTTTACTGTAGCGCCGTCTTCATTTTCCTGCTCGTTATCGTTTTCTTCTATCTGTTTTAATAAGTCATGCAAGGTGATATTCACAGGCATGTTAATAATTAAGCCCATGGCGCCTTCATCATTGTGTTCACAAATATAAGTGACGGTTTTATTAAAGTAATCATCACCTAATGATGGCATGGCAATTAAAAACTGATTTTCTAAACTATCCATTTTTACCTCTATAAATGATAACGAACAAGGGCTATATCGACGAAAGCGTATAACGTTTATCGAATGTTTTCTTCGATCGCATCCATCAACTTACCACTGATATTGATTGGGTAAGCGGCTTCTATTTCTCGAATACACGTTGGGCTTGTCACATTTATTTCTGTTACTTTGTCGCCAATAACATCTAAGCCAACAAAGTATAAGCCGCGTTTTTTAAGCTCAGGTGCTATAGTGTCTGCAATAAGTTTATCACTTGGGCTTAACGGTCTAGCTACGCCTCGTCCGCCGGCGGCTAAATTCCCACGAGTTTCCCCTTGTGCTGGAATACGCGCTAGACAGTATGGCATTGGCTCACCGTTAACAATTAAAATGCGCTTATCACCATCAACTATTTCTGGCATGTATTCTTGTACCATCGCGTATTGTTGACCATGGTTGGTTAAGGTTTCAATTATTACACCTACGTTAGCATCATCTTCTTTAATTCGAAAGATTGATGAGCCACCCATACCATCAAGAGGTTTGATGATGATGTCTTTTAGCTCTTGGTGAAAAGCACGTATTTGCTTGTCATTTCGAGTCACTAAAGTACGCGGGGTTAAATCTGCAAACCAAGCGGTAAAGAGTTTCTCATTACAATCACGTAAGCTTTGCGGTTTATTTACGATTAAGGTTCCTTCGACTTCTGCGCGCTCTAGCATATAGGTTGCATAGATAAACTCAGTATCAAATGGTGGATCTTTTCGCATTAAAATAGCGTCTAATTCACTTAAAGCGATATCTTGTTGATCGTATAGCTCATACCAATGCTGCGAGTCATCAAACACTTTTACTTTTTGTGTATTGGCTCGTGCTTGCCCTTGGTCAAGGTATAAATCTTTCATCTCCATATAAAAAATTTCATAGCCACGTTTTTGGGCTTCGAGCATCATTGCCATGGAAGAGTCTTTAACGACTTTAACCTCGGAAATAGGATCCATTACAATACCGAGTTTTATGGGAGCTGTCGTTGTCATTTTTTATCCTATCAATAAGTTATTTTAAATCGCCAAAGCGGCATTGTAGTGCGGTTATCGCGGTAAGCGCGGCCGTTTCTGTTCTTAATACTCTTGGACCAAGTAAAATATCTTGAAAACTTGCTTGGTTTGCTTGGTTTATTTCGTCATCTGTCAAGCCGCCTTCAGAGCCAATTAACAATCTAATGCGTAATTCCTTAGCTGGTTTATCCATTGGTAATGTCATAATGGAGTGCTTAGCTTTAGGGTGTAAATTAAGTTTTAAAGCGGTTGTTTGTTCGTCTAACCAGTCTTGTAAAAATTTTGGCTCAGCAACTACAGGTACAATGCAGCGACCACTCTGTTCGCAAGCACTGATCACTATTTTTTGCCATTGTTCTCGTTTTTTTGCCAAACGTTCACTTGATAATTTTACGCCACAGCGTTCGGTAAATAATGGTGTGATTTTATTGACGCCAAGCTCTACTGATTTCTGTAAGGTAAAATCCATGCGATCGCCACGTGAAATGCCTTGACCCAAATGAATATTTAACGGTGACTCATTATTGACGGTTTCTTGGCTGATTATTTCAACACTGGCCTGTTTCTTTTTAACATCCACTAATTTTGCTGTGTATTGAAGGGTTTCTGTGTCGTTGTACATGCGACCATTAAATAAGGTAACTATGTCACCTTCATTTAAGCGTAAAACTCTCACTATATGACCAAAAGCATCATCAGATAACTTCACCGTATCGTTCACAATAAAATCTGTATTTTGATAAATTCTTGTTTTGGACATAGCTTTTAAAGCTTATTTTGGTGTGTAATAAGATAGATACAAGATAGGGGTTAAATGGTTAAAAAACAATGGGTGCTCTTAACTTTTTTTTTGTTTATAAACCCACGATATTTCAATATGCGTATTTCAAGATGAGTGAACGACTTATGCTCAAGGCACCTTTTTTTATTAATGAATGGCCGCTTAAAAACAGATGTAAAGAAGAGGGTTGTTCACTCAGCGATTATTGTAGGGCTGGTTTGAAACGCTTTATACTGCGTTATTGATTTCGATAAGGACGCTGCATGGATGTGGCTTAATAGAGAATGTAGGAGCACATTCTCCTGAACAACCACTATCTTCCTTAATGCCTTACTTAAATACGTTTCTAATGCCAGCTGAGCCCTACATTTTGAACTAACATCGGTATAAATGAAAAAACCAGCAATAATGCTGGTTTTTATGTAATGCTCAGTACAAAGGATTTTTTGCTGTTAGCTTGCGTTAGATTCCGGCAGCTTTGCGTAAATCATCAGCTTTGTCAGTTTTTTCCCAACTAAAGGCTGTAAAGGTATCATCACCAACTGTCATTTCAAATGGCTCACGACCAAAATGGCCGTAGGCTGCAGTTTGCTGGTACATAGGATGTAATAAATCTAACATCTTAGTAATGCCATAAGGACGCAAGTCAAAGTTGTCGCGAACTATCTCAACCAATTTTTCTTCGCTGACTTTTCCTGTGCCAAATGTATCAATTGAAATTGAAGTTGGGTTAGCTACTCCAATGGCATACGATATTTGAATCTCACATCTATCGGCAAGTCCTGCAGCAACAATATTTTTAGCCACATAGCGACCAGCATAAGCAGCGCTTCGGTCTACTTTTGATGGATCTTTACCCGAAAAAGCTCCACCACCGTGACGTGCCATTCCGCCGTAAGTATCGACAATAATCTTTCGACCCGTAAGACCACAATCACCTACCGGCCCACCAATTACAAAGCGACCCGTTGGGTTGATATGGTAGGTGGTGTCTTCAGTTAATAGCTCTGCAGGTAATACATGCTTAATAATATTTTCCATTACCGCATCAACTAAATCTTCTTGCTTAATATCAGGGTTATGTTGAGTAGAGAGTACTACTGTATCAATCGCGATTGGTTTATCGTTTTCATAAATAAATGTAACTTGCGATTTAGCATCAGGGCGCAACCAAGGTAAAATACCTGATTTACGTGCTTCAGCTTGACGTTCAACTAAACGGTGAGAGTAATATAATGGGGCAGGCATCAAGGTTTTAGTTTCGTTAGTGGCATAACCAAACATTAGCCCTTGGTCACCAGCACCTTGATCTTCAGGTTTAGAGCGATCGACACCTTGCGCTATTTCAGGTGATTGTTGGCCAATTAAATTCATAATGCCACAAGTCGCACCATCAAAACCAACATCTGAAGAGGTGTAACCAATGTTACTGATTACATTACGGGTGATTGTTTCTAAATCAACCCAAGCATCGGTACTCACTTCGCCGGAAATAATAGCTACGCCTGTTTTTACCATTGTTTCACAAGCAACGCGGGCAAATTTATCTTTTGCAATAATAGCATCTAAAACCGCATCAGAAATTTGATCGGCTATTTTATCTGGGTGACCTTCAGAAACAGACTCTGAAGTGAAAAAGTGTGTAGACATAAATCCTCTGCAGATTATATTTTAGCATTCGCCTTTTGGGTATATAGCTTACGAAACTAGAGCTATTTAAAACTGACGCTAAAATGTAAACATTGATAGTAATACGATAATAATGCGCAGATTCTACTCTTTTCAAAGTCACTTTTCTACCATTTTTACGCCTAGACGTCTAAATGGCTTAAATAAAAGTCACTATCATAGAAAGGTAAGTATAAATTTAACGGATATAGTCTAAAAATTGACGTTTAAGCTTAGGTATATTGGCATCAACTATGCAACAAAATATAGGCTAGTTATCGTAAAAAAAACCTACATTTAGGTTCATTATTTTAAGGTAGATCAAAGAGTATAACGGTAGTGTATGACATAGTTATTATACTCCCTTACGGTGAGTATAAATCTGTTTTGTTATCTTGTAGTGGCATAGTTAATTTGGCCACCTAATTAGAGGTGATATCATGCACCTCAT
>OJCW01000418.1_pt1 | contig 14908 bp, 12 predicted proteins | sample 1592461 | NCBI WGS metagenome assembly OJCW01 (sample SAMN05416884, study PRJEB24817) | seawater metagenome | isolation source: Sea water | place: Canada:Atlantic | collected 2013-11 | reverse complement strand
AGATTGTTATTGCGAATTTATAATCATTGACGCAAGTGAAATCGAAGGTAAGAACTTTAATCAGTGGATTGAAGGAATAGAACCAATACCCCCTATTATCTTTATAGTGGATGACAAACAATTTGTCTCGGATGATCTTTTAATTGATTGTACTTTGAAGTTAAGGGATGAGTTCGACTCACATAATATATTCAGTATAAAAAATCATAAGGAACTTGTCAGTGTTCTAGAAGGAGTATCTGAGCTACAGAATCGTTTCTCTTTAATAGAAGTAGACTTTGCAGATTTTATGCAGTTTTTGAGGTACGGGCAATATTATTGGAGCGACACAATTCATTCGCAATCAATAGATAAATTAAAATTGAAAATTGTAGAGAAGATTGAAAATGTTAACGCTAGAGCAAAAAAAGGTGGTTTGAAGGTTTCAGGATTATTTGGGTGTATAAAGGGTAATATTTCTTTCTTTGAGTCCAATATATGCGAAGAATATGAACTTATTATGAATACATTAAAGGGACTTGAACCTCTGTTTGATTCTGATTCATCTAAGTTAATTATTCATACTAATGTTGAAATGTATGAAAAAGTTGATGAGCACGAAGATCTTGATATAGTGTTTCACATGCTTTGGGCTTTATCTGATCATTAAATCTTAAAGCAAAACAATGGAGCGGTGACCGAGAATAACTATCAAGTGTCACCGAGTCTTTTTCCGCTTAATGCGGCTATATTTTAAAGGGATTGATAATGGCAAATTTAGCCAGATTAAAAGATTTAGTTAGAGAATTTGAGGAAAAATACAGGGGTTCAGAATTAGAACCTTTTATATTTGTGGATGAATATAGATTCGGCTGCAAAGAACCTTGGCCAATGGTCACCACTACTCATAAAGGTGTATATGGTATTTTTAGTAATAATGATTTGCTATATGTAGGTAAAGTCACTGGAAAAACTAGAGTTATTTGCCATAGAATGAATGACTACTTTAAAATTCCAGAAGATTTTTCTTATGAAGGCCCTAAGGATAACTGGTCACAAGAACCAACTCATTTTGTAGCGTGGGGAGTTCCAGATGATAGTTTTTTCGAAGCCAGTTCATTAGAAGAATTTCTAATTGAGAAGCTTAAAAATGAACTGCCAGATAACACGCGAAAATAAAATATACAAATATGAATAGGTGTCGTGCAACCAACACCTATTTCGGATGATGGACTGTGGCAGTTAAATTTATTTTATAATGAGCTTACAGGAGCCATCGACCCCCAATCCTGATTGATTACCCCCTCGACTGGCGAGTTAGCCACCATTGCCGCCAGTCATGAAGTCTCATTGGGATTAATTCAAAGTGTTCGCTATAGTCATCAATACAGGGCAAAATACCAATATAGGAATTTTATATATTCAATGTATATTTTTATTTAATTTCTCTAAAATACTTACTCTTAGCCCTTTTAAATAAAAAGCCAAGGTTAACCTTTAATGCAGTTACTTTACTCTACAAGCAAAGCCCTTGATAAATGGCTAAAAGCTGAGTTACCTACCTTAGAAGGAACTCAGAAAGGCAGAAACTTCATTACGACTGATGCTGACACCTTTAGCTGGCAATTACATATTATCGACAACAGTTATAAATCAAGAGAGAAAACAATAATCGCTACAGAAGCGTATAGTCGTTTTACTTGCTTTATACCTGCGCCAATGCCTCTAACATTAACAGAATTGCATCATCAGCTATCAATGCAATGGCAACAACTGTTAGTTGAAATGTTACTAGCTAATCGACTGCTTCCAAATAGTGATGCTATTTTATTGTTGAGTAATCTAGAGCAACTACACTTTGATGTCCATTGGGTTAAAAATACGGACTTGAGTATTAATGGTCATATAACTGATGCAGCTCAATGGGTAACACATACTTTTAAGCAACAAAAAATTAATGCGTTGTCATTCACTCTATCGCAAGACTTGGCTATGTATATCAATGAGCAAGATAAATTCATAAAGCAAAGAAAAGAAAAGTTTGTACCTATAGAGCGGTTCTTAGATTATTGCCAGCGCATTACCGACAACCCTACTGAAGAGCACAAAACAGAGACTGCATTTCCTAAAAATATTGTCAGCCTTAGTGATTATAAAAAGAAAAATAATATGTACTAATGTGGGTCGCAAAAGCCACCATTGCCGCCACTCAATAAGTCGCATTGGCATAAATTCAAAGAGCGAATTGGAGACGCTGTCTATTGGTTGTTCTTTAGGTCAAGTGATAGCCATAAGCTGAGATTAGTTTTGTGAAGTCATAAACATATTCGGGGCAATTTAAACTAAAAGCTACTGCATGTTTATGGGCTGCTCTAAGCTCATTATGCCAGTGAGAATCCATCCCAGAATGCTAAATGATGCCACAAAACGGTGGGTTTTAAATAGTAAAAAAAAAATTTATAATGACCGTTTATATCCCGAAAGCGATCATAGTTAGCATCTCATAAAGTGAATAGGAAATAATACAGGAGCCTTAGATCTATATTATGATATTTATTTACTAGTTATGTTATTTCCCTGCTTACTTCTTGGAGTTTTTCCTTAATACAAACAGCATTTTCGTGTGACGATGCATCCGTCCACTTTACATGACCAGCTTTTTTCATCAGACTATGGGCATCAGATAAAGGTAATGTGATAGCCCCTTTAACCCTGTAGTCTGACTCGAATATAACAATTACAGCATAATTAAAAGCACAAGGTTTATATCGTTTAAAATTGGTTCTATTCTGTGTTGTGTCTGTTCCGTTAACCCTACTTTTAACTTGTACCTTTCCGTGGCTTTTACACTTTATGTCATAGTTGGGATTGTTGGTTAGAGCCAATTCTCCATCCAATGCAGCGCAAACAAGCATCTCGGCATACCAATCAGGGTGTCCAATCTTATGATCACGGAGTAATTCTCCTTGTAATCGAACAACCTCAATTATTTTATCATTTATGAGCATAAAACCTTCTTAAAATACAATAGTTCGTTAGTGCTTTGGTACGGAAAATGGAAACTAACAAGCAGGCTAATCACTTTCTAAATGTTGTGAAATCAAAGCTCTATTGATGATAATTGTTCAATGATTTGACCTTCAATAATGCCTGTCGCTATACATTCAATATCGCTATCTATTGCCAAAAAAGGTGTGTTTGTCGAAAGTTGATATTTATTATTATCAATAGTTATGGTTTTATCTGTTAAGTCATTAAAGTTCTTTGAAACTGATTTCTTATCAACGACATTAATTGTGTATTCTGCATTAATAGTTACAATAGGATGATCCGTTGCAGTATTTAGTTTGATTTTTAAGATTCCACTTAAGTTTGAATTTCTGGTTATTGAATGTGGGTTAAAGTCTTCTTTTGATGTCCCGATAAGTGTTCCTGTACCTATAGGGCTTATTTTAAATATTTGTTTACCGCTCAAGTTTGAAAATGTATTTTTTGATTCACCACAATCAACATATTTATCAGGATGATTGGAAATAAAATCATACGTTATCGTAGTTGTTTCCACATGAATATTTTTACTAGCAATAAAAGTAGTATCTATATCTCGAAATGATAGTGATTTTTCAGATAAAACATTATTAAGTTCCCCCCAAGCGTCCTTTGTAGTCGGATTTATATGTAAAGAATTTCTAATTTCTTTCACATTAGGAGGTTCATATTGGTGAGTTGATTTAGCACACCCATTCAATAAAAAACATAAAAAAAGATATAATAGAGGTGCTTTGTAGGAAAGAGTGTTACGCATATAATGGCTACTTCTATTCTGAGATGATTTTTATTAATATTTTAAAGACAAAATAAAAAACAACAATACTGACTTAAACAATATTACATTCATACTTCAACTTTTTCGTTCTAAGAAGACATTAATCTTTTCAGTTCCTTACGTCAACTAAACGTGCTTTAAAGCCTTCCCAAAGCAATTACGCGAACGACTGATTGGAAGCTTAGTTCTCTGTCAGGATATAGGTAGATTGAACACTGTAAACATCTAAGTATCTATTGATGTTAATGTACCCGTATCTAAGAGAACATATATCTGTCTAATTTTTAGGACTAATTTAGGTCGGCAGTGGCAATTGTTAGCGTTCAACAATCAAATCTGACTGACGGAAATGAGCTTACTGCTGACATTAACAATGATTTATAGCTGATTTTTTTACAAAAACTAACAATGTCGCATAAGTACATTTATACGACATTAATTCAGTTATGCGACATTTTAGGTGAGTTTTTTCGCTTAATTGAATTTATTGGTACTTGAATTCTATATGATAATTTTGACCTTATAGCTGACTTAGGGTTAAGAGAATATAGCTCTCATTAAACGTACACGCATGAGATTTTGGATCATACTATCGTGCCTGCATATAAATAAGCACGACTTATTATCCATAACGATAAATTTAAATACCCTTGTCTAAATTTAAATACTTTGCGATAACAGTAATACTAAATCTATTGGTTTATAGCTACCAAACTAAAAGGCAAACCATTTCTGACTCGCCTTTCAATAATTCATCTAAAGTTTCCAACTTGAACTGTTGTGATCAAATGAAAACTAATCAATATAGGTTTCAATTGGAGGACAAGAACAGACTAAATTTCTGTCGCCAAAAACATCATCAATGCGATTAACAGTTGGCCAAAATTTATTAACCGCCGCTGCTGGAACGGGGAATACAGCTTCTTGTACAGAGTAAGCTCGGCTCCATGGTTCAGTAATATCTGCTAACGTATGTGGTGCATTGCATAATGGGTTATCATCACTTGACCACTCGCCTGATTCAACTTTACGTATTTCATCACGAATACACACCATCGCTTCGATGAAACGATCAAGTTCAACTTTAGATTCTGATTCTGTTGGCTCAATCATGAACGTTCCTGCAACAGGAAAAGACATTGTTGGTGCATGGAAGCCGTAATCATTTAAGCGTTTAGCAATATCCACTTCTGTAATACCTGATGCCGCTTTAAGCGGGCGTAAATCGATAATACATTCATGTGCCACACGACCATTTTTACCTGAATATAAAATTGGGTAATGTTGGCTTAATTTCTTAGCAACGTAGTTAGCGTTAGTTATCGCGTATTTTGTTGCATCCGTAACACCTTTTTTACCTAACATGGCAATATAAAGATAAGTGATAGGTAAAATACTAGCGCTGCCGTAAGGGGCTGCTGATACAGCGCCATTACCTCTAGTGCTTTCATCTACATTAATTAAAGAATGGTCTGGTAAGAAAGGGGCTAAGTGAGACTTTACGCCTATAGGTCCCATACCTGGGCCACCGCCACCATGTGGAATAGCAAACGTTTTGTGTAAGTTAAGGTGAGAAACATCTGCGCCAATAAAGCCTGGAGATGTTAAACCCACTTGTGCGTTCATGTTTGCGCCATCTAAATATACTTGGCCGCCATTGTCATGAATAATATTACAAATTTCTGCAATGGTTGGTTCATATACACCATGAGTAGATGGGTAGGTGATCATGATGCAAGAAAGGTTGTCAGCTAACTCTTCAGCTTTCGCTTTTAAGTCGGCCATATCAACATTACCTTCTTTGTCACAGTCAACGATGACAATTTTCATATCAACCATCATTGCTGAAGCTGGGTTAGTACCGTGAGCGGAAGCAGGGATTAAACAAATGTTACGATGAGAGTCACCACGGCTTTCATGGTATCGACGAATAGCAATTAAGCCTGCGTATTCACCCGATGCACCTGAGTTAGGTTGCAATGACATTTTGTCGTAGCCTGTTAATTCAACTAACCAGTTGGCTAGCTCATCAAGCATGTGCTTATAACCTTGCGCTTGGTCAACTGGCGCAAAAGGGTGCATGTTAGAAAACTCAGGCCATGATACTGGGATCATTTGAGCAGTTGCATTTAATTTCATGGTACAAGAGCCTAAAGAAATCATTGAGTGGTTCAATGCTAAATCTTTATTTTCAAGCCTTTTTATGTAGCGCAGCATTTCTGTTTCACTGTGGTATGAGTTAAATACCGGGTGCGTTAATATCTCTGATTCACGCACTAATTCAGCAGGGATTGACGAATGACCGCAAGCCACAATTTTGTCATCAAGTTCGCTTACGTTTAAACCGTGACCTTCCCCTAATAGAATATCAAACAATTGCGCTACATTTTTACGTGTTGTTGTTTCATCTAGCGATATTGAAATGTGACCTTCAATATCAGTGCGTAAGTTAGTGTTGGCGGCTAAAGCACGGGCCACTATTTCTTCTTTGCTAAAACCTTTTGAGGCATTAACGTTGAACGTTAATGTGTCAAAGTAGTTTGCATGAATGGCCGTTAAGCCTTTAGTGGCACTACCTAAACATAAAATATCGGTTAAACGATGAATACGGTTAGCAATAGTTTTTAAGCCTTTAGGACCGTGATAAACCGCGTAAAATGATGCCATATTGGCCAGTAATACTTGTGCGGTACAAATGTTTGAGTTGGCTTTTTCACGACGAATATGTTGCTCACGTGTTTGCATTGCCATGCGTAATGCGCTGTTACCGCGTGTATCTTTTGATACACCGATGATACGACCCGGTAATGAACGTTTGTATTTATCTCGTGTTGTGAAGAACGCAGCGTGTGGTCCACCGTAACCCATTGGTACACCAAAGCGTTGGCTTGAACCAATAACAGCGTCAGCGCCCAATGCACCAGGCGATTTCAATAAAACCAAGCTCATGATATCTGCGGCGACGGCAACGATTGCTTTTTTCTCTTGAATTTTAGCGATCAGCTCACTGATGTCTTTAACTTCACCTGAAGCGCCAGGATATTGAATAAGCGCACCAAAAACATCGTGTGCTGCTGCTTCATCTGCAGGGGCTACAATAATGTCAAAACCAAACATTTCTGCGCGTTCTTTTACTACGTCAATTGTTTGTGGGTATACATCATCTGAGATAAAGAATAAGTTAGACTTTTTGTTCTTAGAAACACGTTTGGCTAGTGCCATGGCTTCTGCAGCAGCTGTTGCTTCATCTAATAATGAAGCGGAAGCGAGATCTAAACCAGTCAAGTCGATACACATTTGTTGGAAGTTTAATAAGGACTCTAAACGACCTTGAGCAATTTCTGGCTGATAAGGAGTGTACGCTGTGTACCAACCTGGATTTTCTAGTACGTTACGTAAAATAACGTTCGGCGTTAAAGTACCGTAATAACCTAAACCAATATAAGTGTCATTCACTTTATTTAAGCTGGCAACGGCTTTTAAATCAGACAACGCTTGTACTTCTGTTTTACTTTCTTCGATAGCAGGCAAATCAGCAAGACGAATATCGCTTGGTACAATTTCATCAATTAATGCATCAACAGATTCTGCGCCAATGTCATTTAACATTGCTTTAGTTTGCGCTGCATTCGGGCCTATATGGCGGCGGATAAAGTCTTGTGTTTGTTCTAACTGTGCTAACGACAAAGGATTTGACGAGCTAGTTGTTGATTGAGAAGTCATAACAGTTTCACTTAAATAGTTTTTACAAATAAAAATAAAGCCCCGAACACGTTGTCAGAGGCTTAATATAAGGAATTACCCTTTTTTGCTAAGGTAATCAATGTTTAGGTAAAGCCGTCAAGCTATGAATCCCATGAGCTTAGTTTACTAAGTGATTGGGGCGAATAGCGTAGACAATGCAGACTAAATTTGATTAACAACGCAAAAATTAATCTTCGTCAATAGAGTTGGCATAACCTTCAGCATCTAAAAGGCTTTCTAATTCTCCAGCATCTTCCATCTTTATTTTGAATAACCAACCACCACCAAAAGAATCCGAGTTGACTAGTTCTGGTGAGTCTTCTAATTCTTCATTTACTTCAAGGATTTCACCAGTCACGGGTGCATAGATGTCTGATGCTGCTTTTACTGATTCAGCCACACAAATATCATCACCTGTACTCACGTTATCACCAACTTCTGGTAACTCAACAAAAACCATGTCACCTAAAAGATCTTGTGCATGCTCAGTAATACCAACAGTAACAATATTGTCACCTTCGTTGCGTACCCATTCATGTGATGTTGCATATTTTAATTCTGAAGGAATGTTACTCATTTTATTTTCCTATTAGTTAAGTTTTAAATTTGTCTAAATTTTTATGAAGTAGTTAGCTTAGTTGCTTTATTTAATCATAAAACATTTATTGATATTTTCAATTAAAGGACTTTTTGTCCATTACGGACAAAACTAGGTTTTGTTACTCGTACATTAACGAGCTTCTTGCGCATTTCAACCTGTACAATATCACCAGTTTTTACATTACGTGGCACGCGGGCTAGGGCAATACTGTGTCCTAAGGTAGGAGAAAAAGTACCGGAGGTGATTTCACCTTTACCAAATTCGGTTACGACTACTTGATGCGAACGTAAAACACCTTTTTCTGTGAGGACTAAGCCCACTAATTTAGGTTGTGTACCACTCGCTTTTTGCGCGGCTAACACTTCACGGCCGATAAAGTTACGTTCACTTGGCTCCCAACTAATGGTCCAAGCCATATTTGCGGCTAATGGTGATACTGTTTCATCCATATCTAAACCATAAAGGTTCATACCGGCTTCTAAACGTAATGTATCACGGGCACCTAAACCACAAGGGGTAACACCAACATCTAGTAGTTTTTGCCAAAAATCTTCAGCTGCATTATTAGGGACAATGATTTCATAGCCGTCTTCGCCTGTATAGCCGGTAGTAGCGATGAAAAAGTCACCAACTTGTACACCAAAGAAAGGTTTCATTCCCTCAATTGTCACTAACTGCTCAGCAGTGAGTAGTTGGGCAACTTTAGCCTTTGCTTGTGGCCCTTGTATGGCAATCATGCCAAATTCAGGACGCTCAGTAATTGTTAGTTCAAAACCTGTGGCTTGTTGATTCATCCACGCAAGATCTTTTTCTCGGGTTGCTGAATTAACCACTAAGCGGTAGTTAGTATCAGAGAAGAAATAAATGATCAAATCATCAATGACGCCAGCTTGTTCATTTAACATGCCGGTATATAATGCTTTTCCCGCAACGGTTAATTTGGCTACATCGTTAATAACTAAATGACGTAAAAAAGCTTTAGCGTCATTGCCTTGTATATCAACAATGGTCATATGAGAAACATCGAACATCCCCGCATTTTGACGAACAGCATGATGTTCTTCAATTTGAGAGCCATAATTAATAGGCATATCCCAGCCGTAAAAATCGACCATTTTGGCGCCAATTTCTACGTGTTTTGCGTGTAATACGGTTTTGTTAGTCATAAATCATACCTACAGTATATCGGCCAAGTATTGAGTACTTTTTGGTAAAAACACCTAAATATAGTCAAAAACTTATGATACCCAAATGCGTTGAGTTAGCTTGGGTATATAATTGCGCTAATTATAGCGGTTGGTTTATAGTGATTCAACAAAGTAGGGGTTTGATTTGCAAATTTAAAACCAATTTAACAATAAAGTTAGAATTAAATTTTAAAAAAAATATTTTTTAAACCCCTTCTCCGTTTTTTTAAGGTGTTGGCCTACAGTTAGCAAGGATAAATTTTATCTTTTTTTGTGCTTAAATTTCGTAAGCTAATTTAATTTTCGTTGTGCTAATTCAGGTAAGTCATGTTTTAGACCAAGTGCTTGCTCTATTAATAATTTTTTAGCTGGCTGAACCTTATTGAGTAAGCTTATTCCTAAACCACGCAATAACTTGAGCCCTGGCTGTTGAATACTAAAGCTTTGTTTTATTGCTTCCATGGCGGTGAGCATTTCTGTTGCTTCACTTTTACGTGCGCGTGAAAAAGCGTTTAAAACACTGGGTGAAGCTAAGTTATCAGCTGTTTCATTTTGCGTTGAGGTTAACGAAGTAATACTTTGCGCTAAAGCGGCCGCATCTAATAAGCCTAGGTTGACGCCTTGCCCAGCTAATGGGTGAATAGTATGAGCGGCATCACCGACAAGAACAACTCTCCCTTTAACAAAATTTTGCGCTAAACGCATGGTTAGTGGATGCGTAAAGCGTTCGCTGATTAATTCAATACACCCTAACTTGCCATCACTTGCGGCAGTTAGCTCTTTCGCAAAGTCTGCCGCATTAAGAGCGGTTAGCCTTTTGGCTTCTTCAGGAGATGTTGAATAGACAATAGAGCAGGTGTCATTTGTTTGTGGATAAAGAGGTAAAAAAGCTAAAGGTCCACTAGGTAGAAAAACTTGCCATGCTGTGTTGTTATGACCCTGAGAACACTTTACTGTTGCTACTATCGCATGATGATCATAATCGCGAGTGATCATTGGTGTTGTTATTTGTTGTCGTACCCATGAATTTGCACCGTCAGCACCAATAACAAGTTTTGCAATTAAGGGAGCTGTTATACATTGGCTTTCTTCTGAAGGAGCCTCAAAACTAACAAAAATTTCACTTTCTCCCTCAGTGATACTGGCTAACTTATTTTCGGTAAAAAAACTGATCCCTTCATCACTGTGTGCTTTATTCCATAAGGTATTTCGAATCACCTTGTTTTCAATGATCCAACCAAGGTTTTCATTGTTTGGAGAGGAGCCCAAATCATCGAGTGAAAAATCTAACTTTCCTAAACCACCTTTATCCCAAATATGCATGTGTTGATAAGGCTGTAAACGCGTTGTTTTTATATCAGACCAAACATTTAAGTTTTCGAAAAGTGTTTGGCTAGCAATGTTGATAGCGCTCACTCTTACTTCTGGTTCAGGTGTTAACTCGTTGATAGGAAGAGTATCTGCAATCGCAACTTTTAAATCGGTGGTCTTTCTTAAGGCTAAAGCTAAGGTTAAACCCACCATGCCAGCACCGACAATTAATACATCAAATTTTTGCATTATCTTTCTCTTTTAATAGCCCATTAACTTATTGACTAAAGTTTTTTTGACCGGCTGTAAATAATTCATTATTTTTAAGCTGATATTTCTTCCCGCAACCAAAGGCGGTAAGTTATTTGAAAACAAGGTAACAAGTGAATCCGTTAAGGCGATGATTTGCTTTTGATCTTTTGCCCGCTTTTGCGCATAGTCGTTGAGCAAGGTAAAGCTGCCAATATCAGTATTGTTTTGTAGTTGTTTTGTTACTAAGCTGGCCATCAATTGTACGTCGCGTAAACCTAGATTAAAACCTTGTCCAGCAATGGGATGAATGGTGTGTGACGCATTGCCGATGAGGGCCATTCGATGATACGTTTGTTGCTTGGCATGTAACAAAACTAATGGATAAACATCACGTTTACCGACTTGAGTTATTTCACCCAGCCAGCTACCAAATGCTAATTCAAGTTGCTGGCTAAACTCCTCATTATTCAGTGCTAAAAGCTCTTCACTTTGCTCAGCTGTCATCGTCCAAACAAGCGAACAACGGTTTTTTGAACTATTTAACGTGACCAAAGGTAACATGGCAATTGGGCCAAACTCAGTAAAACGCTCAAAAGCTTTGTTGTTGTGTGCTTTTTTAGTGGCAACATTCGCAATAAGCGCGACTTGCTGATAATCACTTTTGTTTACATCTATATTTGCCAATTTACGACAAGGAGAGTTAACGCCATCACAAGCAAGTAGCAAACTTGTTTGTAAAACATCACCAGAGTTAAGGGTTATATTAACAATATTATTCGCTAATTCGTTGTTAACGTTAGTATTGAGTTTACTGTTAGGTTGCCAGTCAATAGCTGAAATGGTATCAGGGGTAAACCAGTGAACATTTTTTTTACACGCTAATGCTGTTAATTGCCCTTGGCCAATTTTGGCCATGGCAATGACATAGCCTAATGCGGAGACACCGTGATCTTTTGCTTCTAAACGGGCTTTGCCATAATGGCCTCGATCTGAAATATCTATTTTATTAATTGCACAAGCATCATTAGAAATATGTTGCCATACACCAACACGGTCAAGGTACCTTGCGCTAGCATGTGATAATGCTAAAACACGATCATCAAAAAGAGGGGAGGTATGAGTATTGAGCTCAGCTTTCTGTGCCGCCAGTGTACTTAATTCGGGGTTGTTCGCTTCAACAATAGCAATAGACAATAAGCTGCCATCGGCTTTGGTTAAATCCGCTAAGCTTAATGCCATTAAGCTTCCTGATAAGCCACCACCGGAAATGATTATGTCGAAAAACTGTTTATTATTGCTCATAATGATTATTGCTTAATGATTACTTAGTCCGCTTTTAATTAACTAGGTGGTAAATGTTACCCTTTATTATTCATTAACGCTTCAATTTCACTAATTGTTCGGGGCGAGTTTACGGTTAAATTTTCGCACCCTTGACTGGTAACAACAATATTATCTTCAATACGAATACCAATACCGCGCCACTTTTCATCTAAATCATAATCGTCACTAGGCATATAGAGGCCAGGCTCAATGGTTAATACCATTCCGGGAACAAATTGACGACACTGCTCTTTACTCTCATTTATATGGTAATCACCTACATCGTGAACATCTAAACCTAGCCAGTGGCCAAGCCCATGGATAAAGTATTTTTTACAGGCTTTATCATCCAGTAATTGGGTTGGATCACCTGATAAAATGGCTAAATCAATTAAGCCTTGCGTTAAACAGATGTTGGCAATTTGGTTTAACTCAGTAAATGTTATGCCCGGCTTTATCGCTGAAATGACGGTTGATTGGGTATCAAGTACTAGTTGATATAATAACTTTTGAGATTCGGTGAATTTACCATTAACAGGAAATGTTCGGGTTATATCTGCCGCGTAGCCAGACAGCTCACCGCCAGCATCTATTAGTAATAAGTCTTTATCTTGCAATATTTCGCCATTATCAGTGTAATGTAAAATATTGGCGTTATCACCGCCAGCAACAATACTCGCGTATGCGGGATGTCGTGCACCGTGACGAGAAAACTCATGCAATAATTCAGCTTCTATTTGATATTCAAACTTTCCAACGAAGGTTTTCCGCATCGCTCGTTGGTGTGCTAAACCCGAAATATAATTTACTTGGCGCATCAACTTTATTTCATTCGAACTTTTGATTAAGCGTAAGTCATTAATGATAGGGCTTGCATCTATTAACACCTCAGGTGTTTTATTACCTTGTCGTACTGTTGCTCTTACTTGCGATAACCAAGTAAACACTTGTTGTGACATGTCATGGTTGTCAAAACAGAAATACACTTGGCTTAAGTTACTTAGATATTCAGGTACTAAATCCGTTACTTCATCAAGCACAAAGCTATGATCAAAATTATAATACTGACATGCTTTCGCTTGGCCAACTCTACGGCCATGCCAAACTTCATGGTTTTTATCTTTTGGTAGAGAAAATAAGATAGTTTGCTGTTGGTTATTTGTTTTAAGTAAAACGAGTAAGGCATCGGGTTCATTAAACCCAGTTAAATAATAAAAGTGCTTATTTTGACAAAAGGCGTATTCTGTATCATTACTACGAGTAACTTCGCGAGCAGCACTAAAGAAAGCGATACTGTTGTTTTCCATTTGATCGAAAAAATTAGCCCGATGAACGGTAAAGTCGCTCATGGGTAAATTTGCGATACCCGGTAACTGAGTTGGCGTTTCGCCCTGTACTATTGTCATGACTTCTCTATGAATTGTTTAATGGATTGTGTTATCAGTATTTTTATTACCTACCGTTGTTGGAGATGAGCCTAATTCGCTAAAACATAATAATGCTGAAATACGCACATATTCACTTATTTCAAAATAAGCTTGTTCGGTATCTTCATCTTCTTCCATCTCATCTGAAAGGTTAGCTATTTCAGAAAAATCAGCTAAGACTTCTTTCACTTCAGTGGATGTAACAGGGCTATTTTTTTGTTGTAAACCAAAGCCTAAATTAAACCCCTGTACCCAAGTACCTAATGCATGACCACGCTCGACAATTGAGTCATCATCATCAGGTAACATCAATTGAAAGGTATAATCATTGTCAAGCATGTCGGTCCATAACTCGCTATACATTTGTGTAACAAGTGTTTTTACAGAATCAGGGAAGGGGTCGCCATTATTAAATAAGTCATTGAGCATCATAATGTAACTTTGTTCTTCAAAAGTAAAACCAGCACAAATTAACCCTGTGAGTACCCCATGAATTTCGCTAGCGTGACTTTGAATGTTTTCGGTGGTAATGACTGCTTGAGCTGAAGCAAAATCAAGCTTGCTTCGTTGAGAAGAATGTTTTGACATGACTAATAACTTAAAATAAAGGAAAGAAAAATTATATGACCATCCTAACATTGCCGCACTAAAAAGGCATGAAAAATCACATAAACATATTCATTTACTTGCATAGCAAAATCAGCGCAGTTATAGTGCAAGTTATTGCTATGCATATCGTTAATTACCTCTGGAATTGCCACTAATGAGTCAACGCACTGTTGAAATCAATATTATTGATCGTAAACTTAAAGTGGCTTGTCCTATTGGGCAAGAAACTGCGTTGCTCAGTGCCGCAGCAGAATTAACATTGCGCTTAAGTAAAGCAAATAAAAGCAAGTCTATTGCCTCACCAGAACAAGCTATTCTCATGACAGCATTAAACTTAACCAATGAGTTATTAGACACAAAGCAAAAATTAAAAGCCGAACAAGCAGACCATAAGAAAAAAATTGCTTTGTTACAGTCAACATTTGAACAAGCAATTTCTCCATCGAATAAGAAGCAAGCGTAAAACGCTTGATTTGACAACACTTAGCTCATCCACGTTAAAAAAAATTTATATCTAGATTAATTTTCGCTATAATGAATTCGTCTTCTGGGGTGTTTGTAAGTGACTATGTCCCTGAGCCGATAAGTTTTACCTAAGGATGTTGACTACTAACTATTGTGCAAGCCCGGCTCGTATCGGGAAGCCTAC
>OJCW01000416.1_pt1 | contig 14994 bp, 6 predicted proteins | sample 1592461 | NCBI WGS metagenome assembly OJCW01 (sample SAMN05416884, study PRJEB24817) | seawater metagenome | isolation source: Sea water | place: Canada:Atlantic | collected 2013-11 | reverse complement strand
AGAGTCATTACTGCTAACGTCGAAAGGGATTGTTTTTTATAGTGCCAAATTAAATCAAGTAACTACGCCAGACTTTGATGATGAATTATGGAAGGTGTTAGCAAAGGAAATCTCTTCAATTTTTTTACAGGATGAGCGTTACCTTTGGTTAGTACAAAATGATGGTGTGGCGCTTATTGACTTAACCTTAGGCCAGAGAATTGATTTATCACCTTTAAATCAAGTTGTCCCATTAACCAAAATTTATCACTTTTTAGGTAGTTTACCTAACAGCAATGCCATGCTGCTTAGCACTAATGATAGTTTATGGAGCTATGATTTAGCGACTCATGAGGCGATTAAACTTTATCAACACCCTGGTATTTTGGCGAGTGAATGGATCGCGTTTGATAACTGGGCTATAGATAAAAATAATATTTTTTGGTTGAGTTATCCAACCAAAGGTTTAGTCGGATTAGAGCTATCAACATTTAAAGCCAAATATTTTTACCACAGCAATAACTCTATTATTGATAATAATGTTTACAGCCTGCTTACTGATGCGGAAGGTGATATTTGGTTTTCTACTCACCAAGGCATTTTTCTATTAAATAGTGACACTCAACATATTCGTAATTTTACGGTTTCTGATGGCTTCCCTGCGATGGAGTTTAATGCGGCATCGGGGCAACAGTTATCGAATGGAAATTTTGCTTACGGCTCCATGGAAGGGGTAAGTGTTTTTGATCCATTAAAGCTTAAAAATAAGCATATGGAGAATGATTTTAAAGTTCATGTGACAAATATCGATGTTATTTCTCGCGATTTAAACTTACCGTTAATCATTAATCAGCAGCAAGAGATAAAGCTAAACTATAATGACGTTGGTATTAGTTTTGCTTTTTCAACGCTATCCTACGGGGATAATCAGCATGTTACGTTTGAATATCAATTATCAGGCGATAGTCAAGTTAATTACCCTGCGACAACTGACCATAAAATAACCTTTCCTAGCTTAGCATCAGGACAACATACCTTATCCGTGAAGGCCAAGTCACCTATCACTGGCGAATATTCAGCGATTAATCGAATAAATATTCGTGTGAATTATCCGCCATGGCAATCTCCTTTAGCCTATTTTTGTTATGCCACTGTGGTCTTATCCTTGTTCGCTTTTTGGTTATATCAACGTCACTTAAAACGTTTGCGATTAATAAAGGCACATGAAGAGGTTGCTTATAGAGAGAACCGGTTACAGCTTGCTTTAGTGGGTAGTAATAGTGAAGTGTGGGACTGGCAAGCCCATGATAATTTGATGTTTGGTAAACGTATTGCGCAAGAATTGAACTACGTAGCGTTAGCAGCAGCTCATAGCTTTGAGCAACACGTTGAGTTGATTCACCCTGAGGATAAAGAGCATTTCTTATCTCGTTGGGATAACTTTATCGCTCAGAGTAATCGCGATGAAACGTTTAGTTGCACTTACCGATTAAAGCATGCAGCAGGGTGGTGGCTCTGGTATAAAGATTTAGGCAAAATTGTCACGTTAGACGATGACAATAAACCGAGTAGAATTACAGGCTCTTATACTAATATTACCCAAACGCGTGCTGAAGAAGTACGTAGCCAATATTATGGTGAAGCTTTTAAACAAACAAATGATTGGGTGTTGATTGTTAATCATGATTATACTCGAGCAACGGCTAATCAATCACTTCGCAACGCTTTTGGCTGGCGTGATGAAGATTTTGATCTTGATAACAATGTATTGGGGCTTAGCCGACAACGCTGGCGATTTTTCCAACGATTAATCCCCTCATTAGCTGAGGGAGAGCATTGGCGCGGGGAAGAGTTAGTTTCCACTAAAGCAGGCAAAGAATTTCATGTCATTGTCAATATTAACGTGGGGCGAAGTCATACCACCAATCGTTTGCATTTTATTTGTGTTTTTTCCGATATTAGCGCGCAAAAAATGGCAGAAAAAGAATTACGCTATTTAGCGAATTATGACCATTTAACTGATTTACCTAACCGTAGTTTACTACTTGCCCGTATCAAACATGCAATGGAATCGTCTCAGCGACAGTCACGAGAGATAGCGTTGTTTTTTATTGATTTAGATCGGTTTAAACAAGTTAATGATTCATTAGGTCATGATTGTGGTGATTTATTGTTAATTGAAGTGTCACGGCGTTTGTCAGGGTTACTACGAGTGGATGACACTATATCGCGCATTGGCGGAGATGAGTTTGTCGTGCTATTAGAAAATTATAAAGGGCGGCAATATTTAGGTAAAATAGCACAAAAAATTATCGATGCTGTTGAGAAACCTGTATTGCTACAGGATCACCAAGTAAGTATCGGTGCTAGTATCGGTATTGCGCTTTACCCTAAAGATGCGAGTGACTCTAGTGCCTTACTGCGACATGCTGATATTGCCATGTATCATGCGAAACAGTTAGGCCGAAATAACTTTCAATTTTTCACACCAAGAATGAACCTTGAAGTAAGTGAAAGGTTAGAAAAAGAATCTAATGTTAAATTGGCTTATGCAAATAATGAATTTCTTAACCACTATCAACCGATCATTGACGCGAATAACGGTAAAGCGGCGGGGTTTGAATTACTTATGCGCTGGCAAAGTAAGCAAGGACTAATCGCTCCAGCAGGCTTTATATCTGTTGCAGAAGAGTTAGGTTTAATTATTCCTATGACTGAGGCCGCGCTTGCGCGAGGCCTAATTGATCTGAAAAAATGGCATGCACTGCGACCATCATTATATCTATCCGTTAATTTATCCCCGCAGCATTTTGCGAAAGAAAATTTAGTTGATTATATTGCCACATTATTGAAAACCCATGACTTACCTGCACACTTGCTTAAAATTGAGGTGACAGAAAGCGCACTATTTTCTGAGCCTGAAAAAGCAATAAAAACAATGAAGGCACTGTCTAAATTAGGGGTTATTCTCGCGCTAGATGATTTTGGTACGGGCTTTTCTTCGTTATCTTACTTGAAGCGTTTACCGCTTGATATTATAAAAATAGACAGAATGTTTATTTCAGGTATTGGCGTGGAAAAAGCTGACGAAGCAATTGTTGATGCTACGATCGTGTTAGCGAAGCGTCTTAATATGCACTGTATTGCCGAAGGTGTTGAAACAACAGAGCAGCTAACATATCTAACTCGACGACAATGCCATTATATTCAAGGGTACTTGTACAGTAAGCCTGTTGATGCGAAAACCATTAGTGGCTTCTTAAAGGCTAATATTGTTGAATTAAAAGCAAATTAGTGAACGTTTTTCTTGATTGTATGGGTCTTGATACCCACATAGTAAATATAAAACAGTTAAAGGTAAGGATGATTTAATGACACAGCATTTTGATTACTTGGCCATTGGTGCCGGTAGTGGCGGTATTGCTTCGGCAAATAGAGCAGCAAAACTTGGAAAAAAAGCAGCGGTAATTGAAGCCAAGTACCTCGGTGGTACTTGTGTGAATGTTGGTTGTGTGCCCAAAAAAGCGATGTGGTATGCAGGGCAAATTAGTGATGCACTTAAATATGCACATGACTACGGTTTTAAGTTAGAGCAAAACGGCTTTGATTGGGGACATTTAGTTAAAAATCGCGAAGCCTATATAGAAAGAATTCATGGTGCATACCAGCGCGGCTTTGATGCGAATAACGTCACCGTTATTGAAGGGTTTGCTAAGTTTGTAGATAAAAATACTGTCGATGTAAATGGTACTCTTTATACTGCCGATCATATCACAATTGCTACGGGTGGGCGTCCGTCTATTCCTGAAATTGAAGGTGCTGAATTTGGCATCGATTCAGATGGCTTTTTTGCGCTGACTCAGCAACCCAAATCAGTTGCTGTTATTGGTGCAGGTTATATTGCGGTAGAACTAGCGGGTGTTTTTCACGGGCTAGGTACAAAAACAGACTTATTGGTGAGAAAGGAGAAGCCACTTCGCACCTTTGATGAGATGTTAAGTAGTACATTAGTGGAGCAAATGGCAAAGCATGGTCCAACGTTACATAACCACAGCACGCCTGAACGTATTGAAAAACTGGCAGATGGTAACCTGGTGGTTCACTTAACAAGCGGTAAGACAGTTGGACCCGTTGAAAAATTAGTATGGGCCATCGGTCGAGAGCCTGCTACGGATAACATTAATATAGAACAAGCCGGTGTTGAACTTAATGATCGAGGCTTTATTGTTACGGATAAGTATCAAAACACCAATGTAGAAGGTATTTATGCAGTAGGTGATAATACTGGGCGTGCACAACTGACGCCAGTGGCCGTTGCCGCAGGTCGACGTTTATGTGAACGTTTATTTAATAATAAGCCTGATGAGCATCTAGACTACTCAGGTATCGCGACAGTCGTCTTTAGTCACCCTGTTATCGGTACTATTGGATTAACGGAAGCTGAAGCCGTTGCGCAATATGGTGAAGATAATATTACGGTTTATAACTCTCAATTTACTGCGCTTTATCAAGCGATGACCGAAGATTATCGTGATCCAACGCGTATGAAGTTAATTTGCGCTGGCGCCGATGAAAAAGTCATAGGTTTGCATAGCATAGGTTTTGGTAGTGATGAGCTACTACAAGGTTTTTCTGTTGCGATGAAAATGGGCGCAACGAAGGCTGATTTTGATAACACTATTGCAATACACCCAACTTCTGCAGAAGAGTTCGTTACGCTTTAGCACTATACATTAAGGAAAGCATACTAATTTAGGTGAGCCTGAGATTAGTATGCTTTTTTGTTATTAGCTACAAAGTTAGCACTTGGTTCAACCTTTTATTGTCCTCAGTTTTTCTTCACCAGCCTTCAATCTAGCATACTGATTCTCAACGAAACTTAGTGGTACAGTGATAGTCGGAAAAATTTATTACCAAAATCACTCTCTAAAGACATAAGGCCTGACTGTAATGTGATTATGCATGTTTTATGTGCGTTTATTACTTTACGTGGAGCTGCAGCAGTGGGAAAATAGCCCCGCTAAAAAATGGTATTTTAGCGCCGATTTAAGAAGGTATATGTCAAGTGAATAGAACAAGTTCATTGTTCAACCCAGTACTGATATCAGGATGTATCATTTTATTGATAGGTTTTGCAATTCGATCGTCATTTGGCGTTTTTCAAATTCCCATCTCTGTAGAATTTGGTTGGCTTAGATCTGATTTTTCGTTTGCTATCGCGATTCAAAACTTATTTTGGGGCATTGGTCAGCCTATTTTTGGTGCTCTAGCTGAAAAGTATGGCGACAGAAAAGCGATCACAGTTGGCGGTATAACTTATGCCACGGGGTTAGTTTTATCTTCCTATGCAATTACGCCCGGTCAGCATCAACTTCTTGAAATTCTCGTTGGGTTTGGCATAGCAGGTACAGGCTTTGGCGTTATACTTGCCGTCGTTGGTAGAGCCTCATCAGAAAAACATCGTTCACTTGCCTTGGGCATTGCTACAGCTGCGGGTTCAGCGGGACAAATTGTTGGCCCGATGTTGGCGCAATTTTTATTACATGACTACCCTTGGCAGTCAGTCTTTTTAATCTTTTCTTGTCTTGTGCTTGTTTCACTCTTGGCGCTTTATTTCATGAATGTTCCAGAGCCTACTGAAATTGAAAAACAAGGTGAGAAGTTAGGTACCGTAGTTTTTAGAGCCGTTCAAGATAGATCGTTCATTTTTATATTTCTCGGTTTTTTTTCCTGTGGTTATCAACTTGCCTTTATCACCGCTCATTTCCCGGCGTTCATTACCGAGATGTGCAGCTCCGTAACACCCGGTAGTATTATCGAATCATTAGGTGTCACTACAACTTCTACACTAGGTGCTATTGCCATTTCGTTTATCGGCTTAGCTAATATCGGTGGAACAATTCTAGCGGGGTGGTTAGGTAATAAATATTCACGTAAGTACCTTTTGGCAAGCATTTATTTAATGCGCACTATTGTTTCCGCAGCATTTATTTTAAACCCGATTACGCCTGAATCGGTTGTTGTTTTTTCAGTATTGATGGGAGCTTTATGGTTAGCAACAGTACCACTTACGGCAGGTCTTGTGGCGCAAATTTATGGTATTCGATACATGGGAACACTTTATGGGCTAGTGTTCTTTTCGCACCAGCTAGGCGGCTTTTTAGGTGTTTGGCTAGGCGGTGCCATGTATGATCTATATGGTAATTACACGCTAGTTTGGTGGATTGGTGTCGCCGTTGGTGCTTTTTCAGCAATTATTCACCTACCAGTAAAAGAACAGCCTTGGGCAGACAGACAACCAGTGATGGTGCCTGCTAAATAATCCATTGATGATCTTAGGTTGTTAAAATAGTGCTACGGGGAAATTGTCTTAGGGCTATTATTGATGATGGCATTTAACATTTTTATTTAGGCCATTTTAGTTTTTTATAAAAGTTAGAAACTGGTTGACCATCCGTTAAGACACGTCAGTCTTAGCTTATAATATTTTGTTATTGTTAACGGAAAAAAGCATTTAAAAAAGCCTTAATATTTGACTGGTAATGCCGTGAAATTCTGATAATCTCTTACCTCCTAAACTTCTTAGTTGTTTTTTTATACAATTAAAAAGTAACGGTAATCAATTTATTTATCCACATAAGTCAAAATAAAAGATATTACTCGTTAAATGGGGCCTCAAGTATATTTTTTTTAATAAAATCATACTAATGGATGAGAAGAATTGAATAGGAATACTTCCTATTCTAGTATCTTATTGTGCTTATCAACAAAGTTATCCACATTACGAACTAGCCAATTGTCAAGGTAGAGTAGAGCTAAAGCGCACTTTGTGGCATGCTTAGCCCATCTTATTGTTTAGACTCAATTCTTATGACTACTTTGCCAGAAAATAACTTGCAAGCTTCTTCAAAAATAAACCAACCACTTATTTTAGTTGACGGCTCATCTTATTTATTTCGTGCCTATCACGTGCCTTATTTACAAGCTTTATCTACCGCAAGCGGACAACCTACGGGTGCTATTACTGGTGTATTAAATATGATCCGTAGTCTTAAAAAAGACTACCCAAACGGTAATGTTGTGGTTATTTTTGATGCCAAAGGTAAAACATTTCGTAATGACCTCTATCCTGAATATAAAGCGAATCGCCCACCAATGCCGGATGACTTGCGTACTCAAATTGCCCCTTTGCACGAAATTATTAGTGCTATGGGTTTACCGCTTTTAGTTATTCCTGATGTTGAGGCCGACGATGTTATTGGAACATTAGCAAAACAAGCAGATGAGCTTGGAATAGAAACGGTCATTTCTACGGGCGATAAAGACATGGCGCAGTTGGTTACGCCGCATGTTCGTTTGATTAACACTATGACAGACGTAGAGATGGACGTAGCTGGTGTCAGTGAAAAATTTGGCGTCCGTCCTGATCAAATCATCGATTATCTTGCCTTGATGGGTGATAAAGTAGATAACATTCCTGGGGTTGTAAAGTGTGGTCCAAAAACAGCCGTAAAGTGGTTAGCAGAACATGGAACATTAGATGCAGTCATTGCTAACGCAGATAAAGTGAAAGGGAAAATTGGTGAAAATCTTCGTGATGCATTAGAGCAATTACCGCTTTCATACTTATTAGCCACAATAAAATGCGATGTTGAATTAGAACAAACTGTTGAGCAGTTACAACCAGCAGAGGCAGATACAGAGGTATTAAGAACGCTTTATCAAGAGTTTGAACTAAAACGTTTGTTAGCTGATTTAGATAAAGGCAGTAGCGGTGAAAAAACAACTAGTACAGCTAAGAGAAAAACGAATGCAAGTGTAGCTAAAACAACAGATGTTGATGTTGCCCCAGTGGAAGTTGCTGAGAGTGAATACGACATAATTCTTGATAAAACAGCCTTTAATCGTTGGTTAGAAAAACTGTCTGCCAGTGATGCTTTTGCTTTCGACACCGAAACCACCAGTGTCTATTATATGAAAGCCGAACTTGTTGGCTTATCATTCGCTGTTGAAGTGGGAAAAGCTGCCTATGTGCCGCTGATGCATGATTACGCTGAAGCACCAGAGCAACTTGACAGAGACTGGGTATTAGCTCAATTAAAACCTTTATTAGAAAGTACCCGTATCAGTAAAATTGGCCAAAATCTAAAATACGATGCCAATGTACTAAGTCATTATGATATTAAATTGCAAGGTGTTGCGTTTGATACCATGATTGAATCTTATTGTTATAACAGTGTTGCTACTCGCCATAATATGGATGCGTTAGCACTTAAGTATCTTGATTATAAAACAGTACATTTTGAAGATATTGCCGGTAAAGGCGCAAAACAATTAACCTTTAATCAAATAGAGATTGAAAAGGCAGGTCAATACGCCGCTGAAGATGCGGATATTACCTTACGTTTACACCAGGCTATTTTTCCTGCGCTTGAGCAACTACCAGAACAACTGAGTGTTTATAACGAAATTGAAATGCCACTCATGCCAGTATTGGCGCAAATGGAACAAACAGGGGTATTGATAGATTGTGATATACTCGATCAGCAAAGCCAAAGTATTGGTCAGCGTTTAGATGAGCTAGAAATCGAAGCCCATAATATTGCAGGTAAAAGTTTTAACTTGAGCTCTCCTAAACAATTACAGCAAATACTGTTTGAAGAGTTAAAGATACCTGTCATCAAAAAAACGCCCAAAGGTGCTCCTTCAACGGCAGAAGAAGTGTTACAAGAGTTGGCGCTGGATTACCCTCTTCCAAAAGTGATTCTAGAAAACCGTGGTTTGAGTAAATTAAAATCAACGTATACTGATAAATTACCGTTAATGGTTAGCCCTAAAACAGGTAGAGTACATACCTCGTATCATCAAGCAGTAACAGCTACAGGCCGTTTGTCATCAACTGATCCAAACTTACAAAATATTCCAATTCGCTCTGAGCAAGGCCGTAAAATTCGCCAAGCTTTTATTGCCCCGGCCGATCATAAAATTGTAGCGATTGATTACTCGCAAATTGAATTACGCATCATGGCGCATTTATCGAATGATAAAGGTTTGGTAACAGCGTTTAGTGAAGGAAAAGATGTCCATCGTGCGACAGCGGCTGAAATCTTTTCGGTGAGTTTAGATGAAGTTACCACAGATCAGCGCCGTAGCGCCAAAGCGATCAACTTTGGTTTGATTTATGGTATGTCAGCGTTTGGTTTAGCTAAGCAATTGAACATTGGTCGTCACCAAGCACAAGAGTATCAAGATAAATACTTTGAACGTTACCCTGGTGTATTAACTTATATGGAAGATACTCGCCAACAAGCCAGTGAGCAGGGTTACGTTGAAACTTTGTTTGGCCGTAGACTTTATTTACCTGACATCAATGCGAAAAACGGTATGCGTAAAAAAGCCGCAGAACGTGCTGCGATTAATGCGCCTATGCAAGGTACAGCCGCAGATATTATTAAAAAAGCCATGTTAGCCGTTGCCACTTGGTTAACTGAGAAAAATGATGAACGTATTAAAATGACGATGCAAGTGCACGATGAATTAATTTTTGAAATCCACCAAGATATTGTTGAAGAGACGACAGCTAAGTTGGTTGAATTAATGAATAATGCGGTTGAATTAAGCGTGCCATTAATTGCTGAATCTGGTGTTGGTGATAATTGGGATGAAGCGCATTAATTGAATCACAGCTATGTGTGTCGGCAATGTTATGAAACCGATGAGTACTCTAAGTAGTTGGATAATTGTGGAAGATAAATAACCAGAAACCATAAAAAATTGTTTACTTGAGGTGAAAGATTATATTTGCCTGTTCGTTCTTATCTATTACACAATGATTATTCATAGCGTGTGTTCCATATTGTTTTTGCTGCCAAACTATTTTCAGTTTGGCAGTTTTTTTATGGGCAACATAAAATATACGTGGTAGTGGAAAATTATGCGTTTGAATAGCGCTCTTTATTACCTAACCATCGTTGGATAAGTGCTTGGGCACACTCTGGATTTTGACGAGATAATAAATAAGCTTTTTGCTTAATTTCAGGGATAAGGTAACCATCGCGCACTAAGTCGGCAATCTTTAATTCAGCTAAGCCGGTTTGGCGGGTGCCAAGCAGCTCGCCAGGTCCTCTAATTTCTAAATCTTTTTCAGCAATAACAAAGCCATCATTACTTTCTCTTAGCACTGCTAAGCGTTTTGTGGCTGTTTTTGATAGTGGCGCTTTGTACAACAATACACAGTGTGAAGCGACAGAGCCTCGACCGACACGGCCACGTAATTGATGTAATTGCGCCAAACCTAAACGCTCAGGGTTTTCTATAACCATTAAACTGGCATTGGGAACATCAACACCCACTTCAATGACGGTGGTGGCGATAAGTAGATGAATTTCACCTGCTTTAAAGCCATCCATAATGGCTTGTTTTTCTGCAGCTTTCATTCGCCCGTGTACTAACCCTATTTTTAGTTCAGGTAACTGTTCTTGCAAGTGTAATGCAGTGTCTTCGGCTGCTTGGCATTGCAATACCTCAGATTCTTCAATTAATGTACAAACCCAATACGCTTGACGATTATCGTTGGTACAGCCTTCTCGAATACGTTCAATGACATTATCACGACGGGCATCGGGTAAGGCAACTGTGTTTATAGGGGTTCGTCCCGGTGGCAATTCATCAATCACTGAGGTATCTAAATCCGCGTAGGCAGTCATCGCCAAAGTACGAGGAATAGGCGTGGCGGTCATGATTAATTGATGGGGGTAGTTATTATCAAAAACACCTTTTTCTCGTAGTGAAAGCCGTTGATGAACACCAAATTTATGTTGTTCATCAATAATAACTAAGACTAGTTTGTTAAATTCAACATCGGCTTGAAACAAAGCATGAGTACCAATAACCATTTGCATTTCACCATTAGCCATTTTTTCTAATGCTAATCGACGTGCTTTTGCTTTCGTTTTTCCTGCGAGCCAGCCGACGTTAATATCAAGGGACTTAAACCAATTCGTAAAGTTAATTGCGTGTTGCTCGGCTAATATTTCTGTTGGCGCCATTAATGCCACTTGATAACCTTGGCTGATTGCGGTTAATGCAGCGAGAGCTGCGACCAGTGTTTTACCTGAGCCGACATCACCTTGAACCAAACGCATCATAGGTTGTGACTTTACTAAATCTGTTTTAATTTCTTTTACAACACGTGCTTGTGCTTGAGTTGGTGAAAAGGGGAGTGCGGTTAAAAAAGATTCTTCAGCGGATTCATAGCATTCTATAGCCTGTTCAGGAGTTAATGAAATAGCTTGATGAACATCACTGTTTTGTCTGAGCTTTAGCATGCTTAAGTTGTGCGCCAGTAACTCCTCTTTGATCAGGCGTAATTGTGCCGGATGCTTACCAAGCTCAAGTTGACTGGTTGAGGCTTCAGGCGGCGGCCTGTGAATAATGACTAAAGCTTGTGCTAAGGAGTATGCCTCATCGAATAGCTGGCTAGGTAATAACTCTTCTACCTGCCCTCGTTGTAATCGAATAAGTGCTTGATCGGTCAAGTTGCGTAGTGAAATTTGCTTTAAACCATCCGTTGTCGGATAAACCGGTGTTAAGGTTTCTTCCATGGGCGTTAGTGCGCGATCATCGTCTAAAGCTCGGTATTCAGGATGTACTATTTGAAAGCCGTTGGGGCCTCGTTTAATCTCACCATAACAGCGAATAGTTTTGCCAACGCTTAAGCTGTTTTTTTGGCTTGCTGAGAAGCTGAAAAAGCATAATTGTACACTGCCAGTGCCGTCATTGAGGTTAACCACCATCATACGGCGCTTACCATGAGTAAGCTGATTACTGGTTATTTCGCCGATGATATTAGTATGCGTACCCACAAGGCAGTCTCGAACGGTGGTGACGCGTGTTCGGTCTTCATAACGCAGGGGTAAATGAAGTAATAAATCTTGCACAGACAATAAATTAAGCTTCTCTAGCCTTTTGGCCATACTGGGGCCAACACCCTTGAGTGTTGTGAGAGCGACTTGAGATAGTTTGGTCAATGCTTCCATAATTACACCTAGCTAAACCGTTTTAGTGGTTAATCATCAAGGTGTTGCCAAGCACTTTTATCCATTTGCATTTTTTGCCACCATATTTCTTCGGCAACAATTTGACCTTCTTCATCGATGGTTGGGTAAGGTAAACCTTTCCGTTGACATGCTTCGGCAAAAATAGGATGACCACCTTCAAATAAAACACGTTGGCGGCGTTCATGACTTAGGGAGGGCTTATCATACATACCGGCTAACTGTCGTTGGCGCTGTGCTTCATATAATACAACTGAGCAGGCCACTGAAACATTTAGCGATTGCACCATGCCGACCATTGGCACAACAATATCTTGATCCGCTAATGCTAAGGCCTCATCAGAAGTGCCGAATTTTTCTTGTCCTAAGATAATTGCCGTTGGTTTGGTGTAATCAATTTCACGATAATCGACAGCGGTATCAGATAAGTTAGTGACCAAGACTTGCATGCCCTGTGCTTTCATCGCGCTAATTGCATCAGCTGTTTTATGATAGTTATGAACATCAATCCAGTTTTGACTGCCTGCAGCGCTACCACCACGTACTTCTGCTTCTTCACTTTTCCATACCGCATGCACATCGCTAACACCAATGGCATCACAGGTGCGAACAACTGCGGCTAAGTTATGGCTTTTATGTAAACCTTCCATACATACAGTCAGATCTGGTTGGCGCTTATCAAGCATGTTGTTGATTCGCTTTAGTCTTTTTGGAGTCATAATCATCTTTTATTTTGGCTTGGAACTTGAGACTTATATTCTAATTTACAATATCACCTAATTGGTGGTGTTATTAATCAACGTTGGGTAATTCCAAAACGCCATCAATTTCAATATCAACTTCTTTTGGTAATTTAGATACTTGAATTGCTGCGCGTGCGGGGTAAGGCTGTTTAAAATACGTAGCCATGATTTCATTGACGGTGGCAAAGTTACTTAAATCAGTCATAAAAATATTTACTTTAACCATGTCATTGATGCTACCACCAGCAGCTTCACATACTGCAGCAAGGTTTTTAAATACTTGTTCTGTTTGCTCTGCGAAGCCACCTTCTACTACGGTCATCGTTTCAGGCACAAGTGGAATTTGTCCAGATAAGTAAACGGTGTTGTTTACTTTAACAGCTTGACTATAGGTACCGATAGCACTCGGTGCTTGATCTGTTGATATGATGCTTTTCATGTTATTTCCTGTTGTTTTTTATATTTTTTTAAACACTTATTAAATGTTATTTATTACGGATGACACGTTGTACATCAATCATAACTTTTATTTTTCGAATAATGTCAGCTAAATGAATTCGATCGCGGCAGGTTATTTCCATATCAATGATATATAGACCGGCTTCTTTTTCACCAGAGTTTAAGGTGTGCACATTAGAGCCACATTTAGCAACCACGTTAGTTAACTGTGCTAATGCCCCTTGGTGGTTAACGATTTCAATTCGAAGCTTAGCGATAAACTCTTTATCAATATCGTTATCCCATTTAACAGGGAATAAAGCCCCTGGCTCATGACCTTTAATGTTTCTACAACCTTGCTGGTGCACCATTAAACCTTTTCCTGGGCTTAAGTAAGCTAAAATGGAATCCCCCGGAATTGGACGACAACACTTTCCGTAGCTAACCAACATACCCTCAGTGCCTTTGATAGGCATTTTAGTTTTGTTGTTTGTTGGGGCTAAATCACTGTTTTCAGTAAATTCGTCAGTTAGGCGTCTGGCGATACCAATGCTTAAGGCATTCCCTAAACCAATATTGGTTAATAAGTCATCGAAATCTTCATTACCGTTTTGTTTAATAACAGCATCGATTTTTTCTTGGCTAATATCATCAAGTGATACTTTGCCCAAAGCGTGACTTAATAAGCGTAAGCCCAGTGCTTTAGACTCTGTTTTTTCGCGACTACGTAGGTACGTTCTAATTTGTAAACGGGCTTTAGCCGTAACAACAAAGTTGAGCCAAGTTGCGTTAGGTCTAGCGGCGGCAGAAGTGATGACTTCAATCGTTTGTCCAGAGTCTAATGGTCGGCTTAAAGGGAAAGGTTTACGGTCAACTTTAACGCCTACACATGAGTTACCCACATCGGTATGAACGGCATAGGCAAAATCCACGGCAGTGGCGCCCATGGGTAATTCAATAATACGTCCTTTAGGAGTGAAGACATAAATTTCTTCTGGAAAGAGATCCGACTTTACATTTTCAATAAATTCGAATGAGCTACCCGCGCTTTGTTGTAATTCAAGTAAGCTTTGCATCCAGCGGCGAGCTTTCATTTGAGCGGTAGTATCGGCATTACCACCACCTTCTTTATATAACCAGTGAGCAGCAACGCCACGGTCGGCCATTTGTTCCATGTCTTGAGTTCTGATTTGGATTTCAACCGGAATGCCATGAGGGCCAATAAGTGAAGTATGTAGTGATCGGTAGCCATTGGTTTTTGGAATGGCGATGTAATCTTTGAAGCGACCATCTATCGGTTTAAAGAGGTTATGCATAGCACCTAAAGCACGATAACAATCATCTATTTTATTACCAACAATGACGCGGAAGGCGTAAATATCCATGACTTCATTGAACATTAACTCTTTGTTAAGCATTTTACGGTAAATTGAATAGAGGTGCTTTTCTCTACCGGAAATTTCAGCGTCAATATTACTTTCAGAGAGGCGTGCGGAGATCTCTTCTTCTATATTGTTAATAATTGTTTTTCGGTTACCACGGGCGCTACTTACGGCAGATTTCAGTGCTCTAGAACGCATCGGGTAAAGTGCTTCAAAGCCGAGCAATTCCAGTTCATTTTTAATGTCATGGATACCAAGACGATTGGCAATTGGCGCGTAAATTTCAAGGGTTTCACGGGCTATACGACGTCGTTTATCTGGGCGTAATGCGCCGAGTGTACGCATGCTGTCTCTTATACACATCTGACGCTGCCGACGATCTACTCTGTGTAGATC
>OJCW01000413.1_pt1 | contig 15034 bp, 13 predicted proteins | sample 1592461 | NCBI WGS metagenome assembly OJCW01 (sample SAMN05416884, study PRJEB24817) | seawater metagenome | isolation source: Sea water | place: Canada:Atlantic | collected 2013-11 | reverse complement strand
TACACAGAGTAGATCGTCGGCAGCGTCAGATGTGTATAAGAGACAGACCCTCACCTGTCACCACATTTAATACACCCGCAGGTAAAATAGTATTAGCAAGTTCAACAAAGCGAAGCGTCGATAACGGCGTTGATTCTGATGGCTTAATTACTACAGTATTGCCGGAGCGCAATGCGGGAATAATATGCCAAATGGCAATCATTAACGGCCAGTTCCAAGGAGTAATAGAGCCAATAACACCTAATGGTTTACGGTGTACTTCAATTCGTGCGTCTTCATTGTCTTGAACAACATCTATACCAAGTTCAAGCTCTGCAGTTGCTTGTGTCCAAGCAATTGAGCCTCCAACTTCCATACCTGAACCCACATTATTCAGGCCCACCATAGGCTTACCTGTTTCTTGTGTTACTAGCTCCATTAACTCTGGCATATTATTTTCTAATATATCAGCCAGCTCGTGCATTTTTTCTTTACGGTGAGCTGATGATGTTTGACTCCAGGATATAAAAGCATCACGCGCAGCGCTAACTGCTTGATTCAATGTGTCAATATCACCACATTGACATTGAGCAAACCCAGTACCAGTTGCTGGGTTAATAACATCAAAGAAAACACCTGAATCTGGAGCTTTACCATTGATCGTCATATTAAATTGTTGCATATAAACTCCCTATTTATAATAGTTGAACTTGTTCTATTATTACTTCCATTATAAAAACTCTAATCGACTAACTAAAAAACACCTAGAGAGTTAACCCTAAGTGTTTCATCACATCCTAAACATCAAATTATTCTAGCTACTTAAAAAAATTAAAGTTCAAAATCATTGTCTAGATCGATACCAGATCGCCCAGGAGCTAAAATATTATTAGGGTCAAGAGCCCCTTTAATAGCTTGCTCAACACGACGTTTAACTGTACCGTAACTCTGTGCGACACGATCTTGGAATTGAGTGTTCACTCGGTAAACAGCATAACCTCGTTCCTCAAACTCATCTAACAATTCGTTAAAACACGCTTCAGCACGTTTACTTTCTTCTTTGTTAGTTTTGTCGTACAACACATCGATTACATGATGCATATCACGCCAACCTACAATGAACTCGCCAACATAATCTAAACCATGTTTATTCAGAATACTTTTAGCTAGACCATACTGGTTATCACACTCGCTACCAAGTGACTGACTCACGGGTGCAAACCACATTGAACCACCGCCCCCGCGCCAATTATATAAGCCAAACTCTTGAAGATTTGGAATGCCTTTCATTAACTTAGCTCGATAAGTAAATAGCTCACTCCCTGCTGCATCTTCTTCGGTAATTAATTTACCTTTGCCAAGTTGTTTCACGGCACCTTTAACAATATTCCAATTCACTTCTATCTGCTCAGGGGAGCCATAAAGTGATGCATAAACATTCCAAGCACCAATACCTTTATCTTTCTGAATTTGTTTTAATACTGAATCTGGCGTCGCACCAGATTCAGTTGTGTATTCTGCACGAGTAACACCTGCAGCAGCAGCTTCCCAAAGTACACCGGCAATAACAACCGCGTTAGGGATAACAGTAGATATACGTAATGGTCGAATAAATTCAACAATATCTGAGATATCAGTCTCTTCGTCAAACTCGATAGAGAAAGGTTTAATAACCGGCGGTTTAGGCATCAACCAAAAGCCGACCTTAGTACAAATACCATAGTTCCCTTGAGTAAACATACCATCAAGCGTTGGGCCATATCCCCACTTAAATACCTGCCATGCTTGGGTGCCTTCAACGCCTCCCATACCCGTGCGGTAAATTTCACCATTCGCCAATACTTGTTCCATACCACACTGCATTAGAAAATGCTCACCGTAAGGGGTATAACCTACACCGCGATCCATAATACTCCCCATTGGACCCGCAATAGCAGAAGAACCAGGCATAGAACACATAAGTGGAATGTTATTATCTTCAAGGTAATCATAGAGCTGTTGAAAAGTAACGCCAGGTTCAACCAGTGCGGTACACATTTTTTCATCAATTTTAATGATTTTGTTCATCTTTTTCAGATCAAGAACCACTTGACCACGCGCTACAGGTGCTGCACTACCGTAGCCGAAGTTATTTCCTGTCGAAATTGTCCAAACAGGAATTTTGTATTTATTACAGATTTTAACCACGCCCTGAACTTGCTCAACACTAGTGGCAGTAACAGCTGCTGAGGGTGTGTTCTCCGCAACATCACGCGGCATCATTATTTTGGTATAAGAAACGAGTTGCTCGTTTTCAACCAGTACATTTTCATCGCCTACAAGTGCACGGAATTCTTTGACGGCAGCTTTGAATTCAGCATAGTCGACTCCTTTTGGCAGAACGGTATTGTTATCTTGACTCATTACATTAAACCTCTATTACAAAAGAGAAAAATTGACCTTCTAAACACTCAGTACTGTCTGCAATAAACTCGGCATTAAGCGTTTCTTTAGGCGCTGTTAAGGCATATCCAAGATGAGCAGCCCACTGGTCGTTTGTATTATTACCACTCAATACTGAACCTGTATTTTTACGGGATTCCTTTACATTATCTGCCGTAGTAAAAAGTTGTGCTGATTCTAATTCGAAATCAGTTGAAGACTTATGAAGTTGAGCGCCAAGCGATAATAGAGAATCTTGAGTATGATTACTGTTAATTATCTGGTGGCGTGATTGGTTGGTATTACTCATATGCTGTCCAAGCCAGCTAATGCGTGCTCCTGCATGTCGTGCTTGAGCAACCAAGAGCTCAGCCGTAGCATCGTCTACCATTCCAATTAAACAGGTACCTTCACCTTTATTTTTCAACTGATTAAACTGGGTTAACACATTGGTATGGGTAACACGAAGCATGCTAAAGTTGATATCAGTTGGCAATGCAGATTTAACACCTGCACCAAAACTCGCTTCAACTTTCACATTATTCGTAAGCAATATAATAGGCGTTGTATTATCACTATGCTTATTTAACCCTACACCATTGTTTAATTGCATCGCTGCTTGCACCAGTCCAGAGCTAGTTAAAAGCACACCACTAGCACTAGAGCTCAAAACACCTTTAAGGAATAATCGTCTGTTTTTATTCATAGATTAGTCCTTAATCTTATCAACAGGACTATTATTAATGTATTCAATCACACGCTGAAGTGACTTATCATCAATATTAGCTGAACGAAATGCAGGCATCGCTCTAAAGCCATTACGTACTCTTACTTTTATGTACTCTGAAGGCAAATTACGCCCTTTAATCTTAGGACCGTTTCCAAGATCATGACAATGGCTACATACAGCAGCAAAAGCATGTTCACCATCTTTATAGGCAGCAGTATTGTCTGTTGCCATTGCTGAACCAATAAGAATTGACGTACTCATAAGAACAATGCGCATGAATTTTCGTTTTATTTTATTTTTCATCTCTACCTCTTATTTCAATATATATTCTGTTGTGACTCACTAAACTGTTTCAGGCTTTGTTTCAGTAGACACTTTTGGTTCGCGTAAAATAAAGCGCGCCAGTGCTGGCACTAAAATAAGTGCACCTAGCATGTTCCAAATAAACATAAAGGCGAGTAATAACCCCATATCTGCTTGGAACTTAATTGGAGAGAATATCCAAGTCAACACAGCCACACCTAAGGTAATACCGGTCAAGACAACCATTTTTCCTGTTGATACTAAGGCATAATAATAGGAATCTGCTAAGTTGTGCCCTTTCGAGCGACAGTTCAATATGGCGCTCATGATATATAACGCATAATCAACGCCTATCCCAACCCCAAGTGCGATAACAGGCAGTGTAGCTACCTTAATACCAATTCCCAACTCAACCATTAAGGCTTGACATAAAATCGACGTTAACATCAGTGGTAAAATAGTACAAATCATCGCTGGAATTGAGCGGAACGTGATATATGCAAGAATAATCACCGCGAGATAAACCAAAATAAGCATTTCTGTATTGGCTTTTTCTACAACAATATTGGTTGCTGCTTCAATCCCTGCATTACCTGCTGCCGATAAGAAACGAATAGATTCTGCATCATTATCTTCTGCAAATTGCTCTACCGTTTTAACCACACGTTGAAGAGTCTCAGCTTTATGATCTGAAAGGTAAACATACAGCGTTAACAAATCACAGTTTTGGTTAAATAGCTCACGTGGAGCGCGAGTGATAATAGCATTAAGAAGATTTTGGTTAGTCGGAATTTCATACCATTTAAGGCTACCTTCATTCATTCCTGCAGCAGAAATCTTACTAAGTGCTGAGAGTGAGTTCGTTGAGACAACCCCTTGCAGCTGTTGTAATTTCCATTCTAGCGAGTCAACTTTAATTAAGTTGTCATACTGACCACAAGCGTATTGCTTAGTCTTAATCATGACAATATAGGTATCACTACTGGCAGCATAGTTATCAACCATAAAGGCATTATCTTTGTTGTAGCGTGAGTCTGGCCATAATTCAGGTGCACCAGGATCTAAATCACCAATTTGAATTTGAAGACTATTTACCACGCCAAAGGCACCAAGAAAAATAGCAACAATAACAGCAGTACGGGCATATTTCAGACGTGTGAAGTTATCAAAAAATTGCCAAATGGGATGTAATTTATGTTCAGAATCTTTATCTTCCACTTGTTGCGCTTTAAAGCTTCGCTCTGCTGCTTTATCACTAACACCCGAGAAAGAAAGTAGGATAGGTAAAAGAATGAGGTTAGTGATAATAAGTGTCAGAACACCTAAACTGGCAATAATTGATAAGTCTTGAATGACCTCAATCTCAATCACCATTAACACGGCAAAGCCAATTGCATCTGTTATTAATGCGGTCATACCCGTTAAAAACAAACGACGATAGGTATAGCGAGCAGCCACTAACTTATGACAACCACGACCAATATCTTGCATGATGCCATTCATTTTCTGGGAACCGTGACTCATACCAATAGCAAAAACAAGGAATGGCACCAGTATTGAGTATGGATCTAATTGATACCCTAATATTGGTAGCATGCCTAACAGCCAAATTACCGCCACCAGTGAACTAGTCACAACAATGACCGTAATACGGATACAACGTGTATAGGCATATAACACCGAACCACAAATCAAAATGGTTAAGCCAAAGAACAGCATCATTTGCTCAAGGCCATCAATAAGATCACCCACCACTTTTGCAAATCCAGTAATATGGATTTTAATATTATCTGTTTCGTATTTACTACGTAGTATTTCTAACTGCTTAGAGAAGTCACTATAATCTAAAGCCGCACCGGTTTTAGGATCCTTTTCAAGTAACGGTACTAAAATAATACTGGACTTATAATCCGCCGCAATAAGTTTTCCTATTTCGCCAGAACGTTCTACATTCAACCGTACTTGGACTAAACTTTCTGGAGAACCATTATAACCATCAGGAATAACTGTTCCGCCATCAAAACCATCCTCTGTAACACCAATCCACCGCGTGGCAGGTGTCCAAAGGGATTTCATAAATGGACGCTCAACGCCTCCCATGGTAAAAAGATCATCATTCATCTTACGTACTGTATCTAAATAGTCAGCGTCAAAGATGGTACCTTCTTTAACTGCAACCGCAATACGTAAGCTATTGCCCAGCCCTGCTAACTGCTTTTTATGATCAAGGTAGTTAGCAATATAAGGATGTGTTGTTGGGATCATTTTTTCAAAGGCAGCATTGAGCGAAAGTCCCGAGATGCTATAGCCAAGAAATAGCGTTAACATTAAACATAGGGAGACAACTATCTTCCTATTGTTAAACAATATTCTTTCAAGCAAGTTGCCTGACTTTTCATCAAAATGCTCAATATTTTCAATAGCTTTTTGTGTGTTACTCATTAACTTTCACCTTAGCGTTGAGATTGTTTACGGAGATGCGAGAAATACCACGTATACCTGACAATAAAAGATCACCTGTTGGTGTTTCAATTACGTCAGTAAAAGCAGAGGGGTTATCAACGATAACATTAGAGAAGCTCTCACCCTGATCTCGGCTTAGAAGAACTTGGCCTGTTTCATCAACTAAAATTATGCCACCATCTTTCAAAAGCGTGCCAGAAGTTAACGTTATTGGTAGAGGTAATGAAGTGCTCTGCCAAGTATCACCGGTATCAATTGAACGAAAAGCATGGCCGCGTAAGCCATATAAAATAAGTTCGGCATTATCACTAGAGACCATGCCAAAGAAACTACCTTCATATGGAGTTTCTATACGTTCAAAGGCTGCCCCATCCGTTTTACTGCGAAAGACAGAGCCTTGCTCGCCGATAAGGTAGGTGCTCTCACCTTGAACATGAATATCATAAAGGTGCATACCAAAGGTGTTAGGCACTCGTCCCATGATGGATTGCCAACTCTCGCCGCCATCTTCTGTGGTAAAGGCTAAACCATAAGCTCCCACGATAGTACCGTGTAGCTCATCCATAAAGTGAACATTCAGAAAAGGTTTATCTGCGCCGCTTTTAGCAGAGTACTGCGCTTCTTTTAAACGCATTTTACTGCGACGATTCTTAGGGTTGTGTACTGCGGTTGCCGCAGCTAGTTCAATTTTTGCGGCCTGAAGGCCATCAAATACTTTTACCCAAGAGTGACCACCGTCAGTCGTTCTAAGTACAACACCACCGTGCCCTACAATCCATCCTTTTTTAGGGGAAACAAAATCAATGGAGGTGAGTGTGACACTTACAGGGGATGGAATTTGTGTCCAGTTTTGTCCTTCATCGCTCGATAGTAAAATAAAGCCTCTTTCCCCTACAACAACCTGGTTAGCGCCTGCATTATCCATTGCTAGCATGACTGATTGAACAGCTTTGTGACTCATGTCTGCTGGCTGATTGATCAGTTTATTTTCAGCGGCGTTGACTACTGTGCTGCTCATAAAAAGAAAGACAGTCAAACATGAGAAAACTTTAATTAATTTACTAATAGCCATGGAACTCTCTAAGTTTTAATTTCTAATGATGTATATAAATGTTTAAATAGCCCCTTAAGAATTTACTCTTTAAGGGGCAGTTAGAGACGATTATCGAACAGATTCAGCAGCTACTGCTTCACCTGTAAAGAAGTCATCTTCTTTACGTTCTACGATGTAAAACTCTTCACCGTTAAGTGATTGAACTTGGCTTGATGTATTCGCTTCCAAGTTAAACACAAGTACAGGTTTTGTTTTAAGCTGTGGAACTTTGGGTACAAGAAAAATAGGCATCATAGACGTACGCCATAAATTATCTTCTGCGTCGTATCCATCCATTTGCAACATAATCCATGAATCTTCATCAAAATAATAACGACGTTTAGGTACTGCATGACGCTTATCGGCCTTCACCGTCGCTTCAACTTCCCACACGCGATGTAATTCCCAACGAAGAATTTCCGGGTTGTAATGATGACCCGTATAAGCATCTTCAACACTTGCCGTTACCATTGCATTGTTGTTGTATGGAACAATCATTTCTTTCTTGCCAATAATTTTCCAATCAAAGCGATTTGGAGATCCGAACAATCCTTCTACTTCATCAAAATAGTTGGCACCTGAGGCAACAAAATCTGGCGTATCAAAACCAACCGTTGGCGCACGACGTACACGACGTTGACCTACTAAGTATTGCCAAGCTGCACGCGGTTTAGCTGCATTAATACTGTCGTGTATAACAAGAGATTCACCCACTTTAAACGCCGGAGCCAAGGTATCAAAACGCTGTAACATAAAGCGACCATCCCACTCTTCAGCAGAAGAATCACTGTAATAGTATGGATATTGATAAAAGTTGATATTTTGTGTGGCTAAACTACGTGTTCCGTCAGAAGCAACAACCAAATTTTTAAAGCCATGCTCAATCGATTCAGCCTCATTTCGCATAACATAGTTCCAAACAACTTCTATACCTGCTTTAGGCATTGGGAATGGCGTGCCACCAAAACATCCCCTTAAAGCATCACCAGTAGCAGAATAAGTACAGCTATCAGCATTTTTAGCCGTATTGTCATATACTGCTTGTGAAGCTATGGCTGTTCTGTGTGAAGGATATACTTTGATTTTGAAGGTGTCAGGGTACTTTTTCATTAACGCGATTGAACCTGGCGTTAATTTATCAGCGTACTGCGCAACATTTTGTGGCGTAATAACATAAAGTGGTTGTTCATCAGCAAAAACTGCCTTGGGAACATCACCCACTGTTTCAGTAGATGTTTTACTTAAAACACCATCCCACGCTGGAATGCTGCCATCAGCATTACCGGCACGTTCGCCACCTAAGGGTGTTAATTCATTTTTAAGTTTTGACGCATCCGCTGCTGAAGCAGACAGGCACGTTAACGAAAGAGAGACTGCAATTGCAGCACTTAATAATTTATTATTCATCATATTGTTACCTATTAAAATGTGCGCTTAACGTTAAAGGAAATAAAATCACGATCTTTATGAAGTTGATCGTAAGATAAAGAAGCTGTAGGTGTTAACACCGCACCAGCATCACCAATATATTGGGTATAACTAATACCTGCTTGCCATACTTTAGCAAAATCTAAATTAGCACCGATACTAATATCTCCTGTGCCTTTCGCTGGTGCAGCGCCAACAGGTAGTACCGAAGAGTGCCCACTTAGACCATAGCCGATACTAATTGGCACTTGTAAATCTACACCTGCAAATACTTGAAAGTACTCTGGCGTAAACAGCACACGAAACGCTGAGTGGTCGCGTGTAGCATTAGGATCAAGCTGGTCGGCATTTTTATCAATTGAGTCAACTCTGTTATAAATCGCTTCACCCAAGAAGGTTGCACCATCCCATAGAGCGCTTGCATTAAAGAGTCTAATTGCTGAGATATTTAAATGAAAAGAACTACCCACTGGGTAAAGGGCGTTATCACCGCCATCACCTACGCCATTAGGGGTAATATTAACATTACCGTTTGCCATCAACGGCGTGTTATCACGGTATGAAAACTCTGCCGCAACATTGGTTTCACCGACTAAAGTACTCACACTTAACCCATACGTTTCAATGTCTTCTGCATAGACAAGAGAATATGTGCTCGGAGTTGAGCCAGCCAGTGGTTCAGGATGGAAATAGAACTGAGGAAACTTGTCATGATGATTGGTAAAGTACAAACCAATCTCTGTATCACCATATTTATACTTTGCTTGTAAGCCAAATTGCCCTGAATCGCTCGGCTTAATGTCTTCATTACGTGTCATCACGATAGGGGCAGCAGTGTTAGTATAAATATCTGGGAAGAACACTACATTACCACCGGCACCAGGGTGGTCAGCAAAACTGAAATAGCTACCAGTACCTGGTAAACGGGCAGGCTCCCATTCAAACATATAGTAACCACCCACAGTTAATTGTGAGTTGATTCGAAACTTCATATCAATTTGCTGAACTGGACGCAGGATTTCTTTCACTTGTGAGCCAGGTACTGATAACAGTTTAATTATATCTGGTGATGCTTGTGCATTAGCCACACCATTGGCGCCAAAGAATAAACTTTCACCATATAACTGCGCAAACTGACCTATTTTGGCAGATACATTTACACCGCCGATTTTAGTTGAGCCGAATACAAAAGCATCCATTATTTCAACATCTCTGCCATGTAGGTCTCTAGTCGCATTAGGAAACTGATTATTGGCTACACCTAAGGCATTAGGTATAGTTAAATCACTGTCTGTATTCTCGTTATAAACTTTGTCATACCAACCAGTAGCGCTTATTCTAAACCCCATTTTTCTTTTATAACGAAAATCAAACTCAGTCAGGATATCTACACGGTTACTGATTAGCCCAGTATCAAAGTTATGATCGCCCCCATCAAGATTAGGATTAAAGCCAGTACCTGAAACAGTTTCATCAACATCATTAAGGCGCCACGCAGCACTGTACTTTAGGGTGTTAGTCCATTGTGCCTTAATATCCCGATTTCCAAAATCTATAGTGGCAGCATTCACTATGGCTAAGGGGGACGAAAGAGCAGCAGCGACACTCAATTGAACTAGTATTCTTGTTATATTCTTAGACTTATGCTTCATACAATTTACCTTTAGTATTATAATTTATTCAGTTAACTCCAGATTAAAACCTGACATTTAACAAGGAATCTTTTGTAAAAGACAACTAGTACAAAGCACACTTTGTGCCAATAAAAATAAACAAGTAAAATCAAAGAGTTACAATGAGGTCATGTGTTATATCCTATTGATAATTGATATTTATTAAAATAAACTTATAAAAATATAAATTACCTTAGATATTTATCGACTGTTTGTAATATTTTTATGATAGTGCTTAAAGAATTAACCCCTTCATAAGGATCGAAGTAGGAAATGAATAAGTAACTCAGTGATAGAGTTACGCTCCTGCACAAATAATAAAAGCGTGAAGTGGACTTAAGGGGTTTACCTTTCTACTCTAAGAAAACAAGTAACCTAGAACGATTAAACACAATAGCTAAAACATCACCTTATTGTATAAATGCATATATTATCAATAAGTTATTTTAAACCAAGCCTTGATATAAGTGAGATATAAGTGAGATATAAGGCATAGTTGAACTTTTCAGGGAATGAATTATTCATTAACTTTGGTAAAGCAGAAGGAATAGTTTTAACGTTTATAGCTTGAACTAAATTAATCAGTTACTAGGGGACTTCATTAGATGCATAAATAACACCTATAACGAAGTCCGTTATTAAAGATTTATTGAAGTTATCTGCTTATTTTTCACAGGTTTTATTTAATCATTCTCTACAATCTGTAATGCAGGTATAAAGGTAATTTCAGGTACTGCACCAAATGACTTTTTAAACGCTTCTTGGAATGTAGTGCTGCCATAACAAGCTTCAGCTGCTTCTTTACTTTCCCATAAATAAACACTTGTTCCCTGAAAAGCTTCTTCATCAAAACAATATATTTTTTTCTTTAAACCTCGAACCGATGAAAATAGGGGAATAGAGTTTTTGAAAGCGTTATTCACATCCTCCATAGTTTTACTAGGATCTGGCTTATATGTCACGATTGCTGTAATCATTTTATTCTCCGGTTTATTTATTAATTGAGGGTCTATTTTTTCTATAATTTTACTCGCAACATAGGATGACCATGCTGCAATGCTTAATGTAGGTGGGGCTCCTGTTGCACGAGGTAAGACTGAGCCATCCGTAATAAATAGTCCTGGATTGTTATAGACTTCACCTTTGCCATCAACAACTCCCTCACGATCTGAGTCTGCTATTCGTGCACCGCCTAAAGGGTGTGCTGTCATTGCGGTTTTGCGATCAAATTTAACTTTGCCGCCTGTTTGAGTGGTTATCTTATCAAGAGCTGAAAACACTTTTTCAAAGACGGGATTTTCTTTGATACTGTAATCCAACTTCAATCGTCCATTTTCAAATTTGACAACACCATTTGCATCATCAGGTGCCATAGCAACTAACTGAAAATTTCCGCCCGTATCTTGTACTTTGTTTTTCAACATATTCGGTAACCAAGCAGGCATTGGCGGTGTTTCTATTCCTGCGCTCAAAATAGTAACCTCATCTGCTTGTCCATCGACAACAAGCTTTCCATGAACAGGTGTCCCTAATGAGCTATTGTATTGTCCTCCACTTGGCTTCCAGGTGGCCATACAATCACCATTAGTACCAAACCCCTTTCCTAAGCCTGGCATTAAGTTAAGTGTTTTATTATCTTGACTGTCGCACAAAATCTTAACGGTATTCATTGTGCCTGCTGCTAATACAACTTTAGGAGCTGCTATCGAGTAATCCCGTTTATTTTGGATATCACGCACATTCACCTGATAACCATTATCATCATGCGAGATATTGCGTACTTCATGCATATCTTTAACGGTAATGCCTTTGTTCAGATAAGGAAGTAAATAAAGCGCATCAGCATTGGCTTTACCACCACTCGATGCGCCGAACATACCATCCTCACCCGTAAGTGAAATAGCGTGCTTAAGGCCACTTTCTTGTCGATTAAATGGCTCAGGAAGATTAATTGCCGCGGGAAATTGCTTATTTTCAGGTGTATCAACAAACCACTTTTTATCACGCCATGCAAAACTGGTATGATTGGGCATGTCATCATGCATTTTTCGCAAGACTAGGATTTAGCTCTGACCATACCTTGTCATAATGCGGTTTCAGTTCATTTTCAGATAAACCTTCGGCACAACCATTCCAAAAATTAGGGTCAAGTGGCCGACCAATTAAAGCACTCCACATATGACTACCGCCACCTACACTAGACGAACTGACTGTTTTAACACCATGTCCAATGTGTAATTCCAGCATGCCTTTTTTATTTAATGTGATTTGTTTTGGGCCCGCTGGTGGACGAATATGACGTAATACTAAACTCGGTTTGTTTTCCGCTGGCAATTTTTCAGCGTAAATTCCCGCGGCTTTAACAGCAGGTGTTTCTCGCCAAGGACCGCGTTCTAACACTAGTACCTGTAGACCCTGCTCGGCAAAACGGGCGGCAGCAACAGCGCCTGTAAAACCACTCCCAATAACAATAATATCTACTTTCATATTTATACCTTTCAATATGTAATCATTTCACTTTTTTTATTGTTTAGGACTTTTGGCTGTAATCAGGCACTAACTTCCAACTTATCAAATCTCCATACTCAGAAATATCTATATTACTGGACTCTACATCAATTCGGTAACCCCTTTCTTTGGCCAACGTTTTAAGAATAAAGAATTCTGAAGAGAGTGTTATACCTACGGTGGTAATTGATTTTTTATTCCAGCCATCTAGTAAAGGCTCAAGGAAACTACCCGACATGCCTTGTTCGATATAATGTAATTTACTGACCTTTGATACAAACTTAGGAATATCTTCTACCTTACTAACATAACGGCGGTCTATGACAAGGTGAACGGGCAGCGCTTCATGCAGTTGCTCTACATCATCTTTTATACTGGCTTTCACCATCCCTGATACCAAGGAAAGCGGTGCTGCCAATAACGACAGACTTTTTATAAAATCTCTACGTATCATCTCACTACTTCCCCAATGTTATTTTTTATCAGTTAAGTATTTAACCAAAGAGGTTAAATCAGTTGCACTAATCTCTGTGTTACGAAATGACGGCATTCCACCCTTACCATTTCTAACAGTATGCAAAACAAATACTGGGTTTAAGTCATTTCGTTTTACTATTACCGGCTGCTCTAGTTTTCGCTCATATTTAAGAAAAATGGTTCCTGGTGCAAAAGGGCTATCCATATGACACCCTAGACACCATTGATTAAATACTTGCTCACCATCAGAAGCTGATGCTATTGATGATACGAATAGCACGGTTATCAGAGCACTCGTTTTAAATAGTAAGTTTTTTATCATGTTATATTTCATTTTCTCACCTTATGACCAAACACCAGACTTGCCTGGAGCAATAATTCCATTAGGGTCTATTGCGCTTTTTAGTTGTTTTTGGAAACGCAGCATAGCGTTATTATTGAAATCATAAGTTTTAGCAACTTGATCCATATACGCGAGATGTGTGCGGTATTCGCCATAACCCGCGCGAGCAAAATCATCAACTAGCACGGAAAACAATTTCCGAATTTTGGCCATTTCAGCGGGACTATTTTTCTGAAAAACTAGCGTATTTACACAACGAAATGCTCTTGCATCACAATAAAAACCACCAAGATGATCAAAGCCATATTCGTGAATACGACCACGAACCATATCATTCATTTTACGTGCATCTTTTGCACGCATAGGGCCTACTGGTGAAAAATCAATGTGCCCTCCAGCACCACGCCAGTTAACTAAACTAAATTCATTTAAACTTGGGATACCTGCCTGAGATTGATCTCGAGGGTGGATAATTTTATCGCCAGGCTCATAGGTGCGCGCAACAAATTCAACGCCCTTGATATGTTTTGCAGCATTCTGTATGCGTTTCCATGCATTTTGTATTTTGGCTTCATCACCATAAAGCGCAAAAGACGCATTCCAGCGACCAAGGTTGAGCTTTCTAGCCATTTCATCAAGGATATTTTCAGGAATTGGACCTTCTCCCTGATACCATTGTTTACGTACAGACATAAACGAGGCAATAATTTCAGCATTACTAATAACAACAGGGTTGCGAATTGTTTCATCTAATTTAAAAGGTCTAACAACATCAACGATAGACTCAAGATCAGAATCATTTTTACAGAGAATTTCACAGCTCATGTAAAATTCGGGCTCAGGTAAAAGATTACGACCCATTCTGGTCACAATGCCGTAATTTGATTGTGTGAAAAGACTATCTACAGACGCACCAAAACCATAGTTAAATAAATGCCATGAACTGTTGTTGTTCATCGCGCCCATGCCTGTGCGTAATAAATCACCATCAGGCAACACAACTTCCATACCACATGAGCTACCAAAATGATCGCTGTAATAGCCATAGCCAACACCACGCTCAAGACCATTACCAATAAGGCTTCCCCAACCTGGTCCTGGGACTGACATCCAAAGTTTATGATTATTCGCTTGAAGATAATTATACATATCAAAGAAGCTTACTCCCGGCTCTACCACCGCATAGGCAAGGTCTTCATCCACTTCGATGATTTTATTCATACGCTTCAGGTCTAGCATAATACCACCCTGCTCTCGAGGAGCGGCGCCACCATAGGCCAAATTTTTACCTGTAGAAAGTGGCCAAATAGGAATTTTATAGGCGTTCGCAATTTTCACCACTTCTTGTACTTCACTTGTTGAGGCAGGAGCTACATAACCACCAGAAATAAACTCTAATGGATTACCGGGGTTGTAATCATCAATGTATTGTTTGCTGCTATCCTCTGTATTAGAGGCCCACTCGTTACCAACCACTTGCTTGAATTCTTTGAACGCTGATGCAATTTTTTTATTGTCTTGATTATGATTTGGCACATTTATTCTCTTTTATTATTACGTGAAGATCCTGTCTCTTATACACATCTCCGAGCCCACGAGACGTAGAGGAATCTCGT
>OJCW01000405.1_pt1 | contig 15226 bp, 16 predicted proteins | sample 1592461 | NCBI WGS metagenome assembly OJCW01 (sample SAMN05416884, study PRJEB24817) | seawater metagenome | isolation source: Sea water | place: Canada:Atlantic | collected 2013-11 | reverse complement strand
ACTTGCAGTAGGTCGAAATATATAACGACCAAAAGCTTAAAATAACATGTCATCTTATTAGGAGAAAAAAATGAGTATATTTAAAAAAATTATGACTGCAATTCGTGGTGGCGCTTCAGAAGCTGGTGAAGCAATTGTTGATGCAAATGCTACCCGTATTTTTGAACAAGAAATTCGTGATGCAGAAAATCACTTAACCAAGGCAAAGCGTGATTTAACTGGCGTGATGGCTGAGCAAATGTCGGCAAACCGTGAAGTAACACGTTTACAACGTGAAATCACTGAGCACGAAGGCTATGTTGGTCAGGCCTTAGAAAAAGGCGATGAAACGCTAGCACTTGCCGTTGCCGAAAAGATTTCCACTTTAGAAAATGATCTAAGTGCACAAGAGCAGGCACTTAATAGCTTTACTGGTAATGCCGATAGACTTAAAGAGTTAGTAAAGAAAAGTGAGCGTCAAGTAACAGAGCATAAGCGTCAGCTATCAATGGTTAAAACAACAGAAAGCGTACAAAAAGCGACGTCTGCCATTACTGATAATTTTTCATCAAGTAATTCGAAACTGTTAAGTGCCAAAGATTCGTTAGAGCGTATCAAAGCAAAACAGCAAAAATTTGATGATAAAATGAAAGCCGCTGAAATACTTGAATCGGAAAACTCTGATTCGTCTTTAACAGCACAATTAAAAGCGGCTGGTATTGGCTCACAAGAGAACAGTGCTAACTCAGTACTTGATCGTATTAAAGCAAAACAAAAGTAATTAATATCATGAGTCTTCAAGTAGCGAGTTACCTAGAGCTTGCTACTATTTATACTAAGTAAAACGATGAATTCTTCAGTTCATCACTTTACTTGGTATTTTTCGTCATATGAGATAAATAATGAGTTTTTTTAAGAAGATATTTAACAAAGAAGCACAACCTCAACGTAAATTAACCCACGTTAACCAGCTTTTAGTTGGCGATATCATTGTCATCACTGACAGCTTTGCTTTACCTCAAGCATTGCGATCACAACAATTTCAAGTGACCGCAGTAAACACTTATGAGTACGAACACAACACTCAAACAGAGTGGGCTTTACAAGGTACTGAGGAGTTAGCCTTATTTTTATCCTTAGAAGTTGATGACACCACCGAGCTAAAATTTTCCTTAAAAATCGAACATCATGAGGTAGAAACATTATTTGATCTCGATAATTTTTCACAAATTTTTGATGAACCAGGGCAAGCTTTTTTAAATCGCCAAGGTGATAATGACATCACTTCAACTTGGAGTAGTGAACAATACCAACAAAGTGTTTTTGCTAAAGTGGGCTATTTTCACCGAAAAGATCATCGCAGCGAAAACCTTTCAGCTTACGAAGGTGAAGGCGCAGGTGAGCAACTTGAACTCTACACTCTGTACAACAAAGATCAGAGTAAAGGGATAGATGTTGAAGTTTGGCAAGATGGTGATACTGACGTATTTTTAACTTTATTGAGACCATTGACCGATATTATTGATATGTACCCCGCAAGTTAGGAACTAGGAAATAATATGACAAAAGAAAGCACTTCAGCGGCTAGTGAGAAAAATAATAGAAAGATCCCTGATAAATGGCAGTCTTCAGTAAAAGCGATGAAAGCGGTGCAAGTTGCTTTTGATATGGATGAAAAAATCCAACTATCTATTCGAAAGCAAGCACTAGATGCAGGGCTTAGTCCATCAGATCAAATTCGTAATATTTTAGGCTTACCTATCAATAAGCGACCGAAGCGCCCTCGCCTAACAGTCAGTTTAGCACTGAGTGATTATGAATTATTAGCTGAAAAGTATGGCTTAGAAGCCAAGCAGCAACTTGATATCAAGAGAAAGCTAATGGAAGAGCTTGTCGAATCAGTCAACCTAAGCGACAACAAATAAAAACTTGAAAATTGATTTTGTAAAAACAATTTGATATGTGTCATACTCTTATACAACAAGAAGAAAACACTACACTAGGAATGTCATTATGTTAAATAAAAAATCACTTTTAAAAAATATAGTTACTGTTGGCTTTGCATTAGGTTTAACGGCTTGTGCAAATACTGAAAGCTTAGAAGCAAGCATTAGCAGCTTATCAAACAAAGTTGACTCACTTTCAAGTGAGGTTTCAGCACTTGAAGCACAACATGATGCGATCAGTAGAAAAGCACAAGCAGCTAAAGCTGCGGCTCAGCAAGCTACTGACAGCGCTGCAACTGCCAATGAGCGCATTGATAACGTAGTTGCTTCTTATAAAAAATAAGTCGCTATTCCGCTAATTCAATAATTAAACCCTGTGGCTTATTAAATACAGGGTTTAGTTGTTGCCAAACACTCTCATTGTTACCGACAAAGTTTTTTATTGCTGTTGTTATCGTATTTTTTGGAGCAATACTTTCAACCGTCAAAGGTGAATGTATTTCTATCAATCGCTTACCATTTCTTTCATAAGACATCTTAATCGGTTGCTCAATAATCCGCACCTTAGTATTTAACGGTACATTCTCGAATATCCATTTTATATCTTCATCAAATAAACGAATACAACCTGAACTAGCACGCATACCAATACCAAAGCGTTGATTAGTGCCATGAATTAAATATTCACTGGTTCCTAACCGTAGTGCGTATTTACCAAAAGGATTATCAGGGCCCGCTGGAATTTCCTTCGCTAATTCTTTACCGTGTTCTTCAAAGTACCTTTTACGCATAGCATCTGTCGGACGCCAAGTAGGATCTTTTCTTTTGCTACTTATATAACTGGTGGCTTTTGGTGTTTCTAAACCTTCTCTACCTATCCCTACAGGAAATACGTGCACTGTCTTTTCGGTCGCTGGAAAATAATATAAACGCAATTCAGGTAAGTTAATAACAATACCTTCATACTTTGCGTAAGGTAGTAACATCGCACTTGGTATAACAAGCTTACTATCCAGTTCTGGCAAAAAGGGGTCAATACCTGGGTTTGCTGCCATTAATGCTAAAAAACCAACATCATACTGCTCTGCAATTTTTTGAAAGTAATCACCTTTTATAACTGTATGCTGTTGGTCAGCGCCGATAAGTCGAAAGCTTTTTGCCGGCAAATCGTACTCTACCGCTTTAATAGTGCTGCTAATCCAAAAGAGTACTATGAGTAAAAAACAAGATAAATAATTATAGGGGGCTTTATTGATAAGCACTACGAGTCATCTCTTTGGTGATATAAAGCATAACCTCGAGCGGCCTTACTTAATTTACCCGGCTTCATTTGAATAACCGTCATTAACTGCTGGGCTAGTGAAAACAATGCTTGTTCATCGCCGCTAACTAATTCTATTTCTATTTCATTTATCGCCAGTACTTCAACATTAAAGGAAGTAAAAATATCACCGCGATCAAGAGCTAACTCAATAACACTATTTTCTTGAGTGATTAACCATGTTTGACGAGAAAAATCTGTATTAAAAATCACTTGCAAACTCTGCTCAAGTTCAGTTACATCAAGGTGAGCAGGCCAAATATCTTTTGGAAATAATAATAAATCTAACTCATTAGAATTAAGCGCAACATTATATTCAGGTCTTTGGTGCATACAACCAACAACTTTCCCAGCCGTTTTAATCGTTTGCTCATACACTTGACCAACTTCCCTTATCCTTAATCCTATATCCATTTTTCTTAAAGCTAAATATTCATTATCATAGTAGTTATTATTTAACTGTTTTTTATTGATTTCGAATGTCTTACCTTGTTCATTTAATATGGCGGTAATCTTGTCGGCAGCTATATCATTATCGCCATGGTTTTTTGATATTAAGTACTTAAGTTCTATCTCTGTGGTCATTTTTAAGCTTCATTATATTACGTGATTCAATCACTGATAGCATACACTCTGTTAGCCTAGATACTCAATCTTAACTTGCTATCAAAGCGCCAAACACATAAAATCCTAGTTTCAATAGTTTATTAATTTAGTGGTTGTTACATGAAAATTTCTTCGACGGTTTTAAGTCAAAAAATTAAGCAAATATTTGTCATTTTCAGCATTTTACTATGTACTGCCATATCTGCTCAAGGACAAGCACAAGAAACTGCTTCATCAAAGAATAAACAAGGTTTTATTTCTGATGATTTATCGATATATATGCACACAGGCCCAGGGACAAAGTATCGTATTTTAGGCACAATAAATGCTGGTACAGAGATTAAAATAACGGGTAAATCCGATACAGGCTATAGTCAAATTATTGATGATAAAAAAAGAAATGCTTGGGTAGAAACAAAGTATATTACTACGAAACCGGGCTTGCGTTTTATTGTTGCCGAGCTTAATGGAAAAATAGCCAGTACAAGTGATTACACCAACCAGCTAGACGGTGAAGTTAATCAACTAAGAAGCTCTGTTGCTATATTAACTAAAGATAAAAATATACTGTTAACTCAATTAAAACAAGTTGAACGACAACTAAAAATCACCACAAGTAAAGTAAAAGATCAAGATACTAAAATTCTAACGCAACGCTTTTATAATGGCGCGATAGTATTAAGTGTAGGCTTATTATTGGGTTTGATTTTACCTAGGTTTTTCGCCCGCCGTAAAAGCTCTATGGAGAATTGGAGTTAGGGTTTATTTAAGTCGATGTACAACAGATGAAATTATGCGAGCTAGCTGAATGATGGTTTTAAAGCTGCGATAAGATACAGAAAAAGTATAATCTGGTCTGAATATCATTGTAAGTGTAAATATAATATAACTAATTTTAGGTAAAGAAATGTTAAATAATAAAACTGTTTTAATTACTGGTGGTACAGGCTCTTTTGGTAAGAAATTCATTGAGACCATCTTAGATAGGTACCAAGATGTAAGTAAAATAATTATTTACTCTCGTGATGAGCTTAAACAATCTATCATTAAACAAAAATATCCTAGTTATGACTACCCTCAATTACGCTTTTTTATTGGTGATATTCGTGATAAAGCACGTTTAACACAAGCTTGTGAAGGTGTAGATATAATTATTCACGCTGCAGCGATCAAACAGGTTGATACAGCCGAATATAACCCAACAGAATGTATCCGTACTAATGTTGATGGTGCAGAGAATGTTATTCATGCTGCCTTAGCATGTGGTGTAAAAGATGTTGTGGCACTTTCTACCGACAAGGCTTGCGCCCCAATAAATTTATATGGTGCAACTAAACTTACTTCAGATAAATTATTTGCAGCCGCTAATAATATTCGTGGTTCTAAAGATATCCGTTTTAGTATCGTACGTTACGGTAATGTCATGGGTTCACGCGGTTCGGTTATTCCTTTTTTCATTGGAAAGAAAAAAGAAGGGATTCTCCCTATCACTCATGAGGACATGACTCGATTTAATATATCGCTTCAAGACGGCGTAAACTTGGTTATGTTCGCGATTGGTCATCATTTAGGTGGCGAAATTTTTATTCCTAAAATTCCATCATATAAAATTATGGATATTGCCACAGCAATTGCACCTGAATGTAAAACCCGTGTTGTAGGAATTCGTCCCGGTGAGAAGCTTCATGAAGAAATGATTACCGATACTGACTCTCTTAATACAATAGATCTTGGTGTTTATTATGCTATTTTACCATCAGTTTCTTTTACTTATACTGAAGATGAATATTTGGCACATCATAAAGCAATCAAAGTACCGTTTGGCTTTAAGTATAATTCGGGTACGAATACAGAATGGGAAACGATTGACTCTTTACGTAGCTTAATAAAAGAACATGTTGATCCTAATTTTACAGTATAGAAGTTTTAGAAAAGAAATTAACTATGATTCCATATGGTAAACAAGAAATAACACAGCAAGACATTGATGCAGTTGTTGATGTGTTAAAGTCTGACTTTTTAACTCAAGGGCCACAAGTACCTTTATTTGAAAAAGCGATTAAAGATGCCGTAAATGCAGGTTATGCTCTAGCCGTTAATTCAGCCACATCAGCCTTGCATATTGCTTGTTTAGCATTGGGAGTTGGTAAAGATGATGTTGTTTGGACAACTCCAATTACCTTTGTTGCTTCAGCTAACTGTGCTTTATATTGTGGCGCAGATATCGATTTTGTTGATATAAATAGTGACACATATAACTTGTGCGCCGATAAACTTGAACAGAAACTTATTCATGCTAAAGCTAATAATTTGCTATTACCTAGAGTTGTGATCCCTGTTCATTTATGCGGACAACCTTGTGAAATGGATAAAATTCATAAACTTGGTAAAGAATATGGCTTTTCTATAATCGAAGATGCTTCACATGCTATCGGTGGAAAATATAAAAACAAGCCAATAGGTAACTGTGAATATAGCGATATAACCATCTTTAGCTTTCACCCTGTAAAAATAGTAACTACTGCTGAAGGTGGTGTAGCCACAACCAACAGCAAAAAGTTAGCTCAAAGAATGGATTTATTTCGTAGTCATGGGGTTACTCGTGATGAATCATTAATGACAACGGATGCTGCCAATCATGGCTCTTGGTATTACCAGCAAATCGAACTAGGTTTTAACTACCGAATGACAGAAATGCAAGCAGCACTTGGCGTTAGCCAAATGTCACGTTTACATGATTTTGTTGCAAAGCGAAATGAGCTAGCAGAACGATACGATGAATTATTAAAAAATTTACCATTGATAACACCGCTTCAAGTTGATGATTCGTACTCTGGTCGTCACTTATATGTTATTCGTTTAAAACTAGATAAAATAACACTCTCCCATCAACAAGTATTTAATGAACTGAGAACGCATGGCATAGGTGTAAATTTACATTATATACCTGTTCACACTCAGCCCTATTATCAAAATCTCGGTTTCAATAAAGGTCAATTTCCTGAGTCTGAAAGCTATTATCAAGATGCTATAAGTATTCCATTATTTCATATGCTGACTGAAGAGCAACAGAATGAAGTAGTTAGCGTCCTCACCAAAGTATTGGCTTAAGTATTATGAATATTGCAATCATTCCTGCCCGAGGTGGTAGTAAAAGAATTCCGAGAAAAAACATCAAAGAGTTTCATAATAAACCAATGATTGCCTATTCTATTGAAGCCGCAAAAAAATCAGGTTGCTTTGATAAGGTTATTATTTCTACTGATGATGTTGAAATAGCTGAGGTTGCCAAACAATACGGTGCAGATGTTCCGTTTATTCGTCCCGCAGATATTTCTGATGATTTTGCCACCACACTTGATGTAATGCAACACGCAGTAAATTGGTGTCAGCAGCAACAATGGTCGATTGACAAAGTATGTTGTATTTATGCAACAGCGCCTTTTATATTACCCGAATATATTCAGAAAGGTTTAACTGAATTGTCAGTCGATGGTGTTCAGTATGCCTTTAGTGCAACAACCTTTCCTTTTCCCATTCAGCGGGCAATTACTTTAAGCAAAAATGGCTTTGTCAGCATGCTATCACCTGAGCATATCAATACTCGTTCTCAGGACTTAGTTGAAGCTTATCACGATGCAGGGCAATTTTATTGGGGAAGAGCAAGTGCTTTTCTGGAAAAAAAGGCTATTTTTGATAAGCATTCAAAAATGGTTATCATTCCAAGAAAACGCGTACAAGACATTGATACCTATGAAGATTGGGACTTAGCTGAAGCCCTTTTTTCAGTTTTATAGATAGTCTATGAATATAGTAATTAGAGCTGACTCTTCAATTCATATTGGCACTGGCCATACAATGCGCTGCTTAGTTTTAGCCCGTGAGTTAAGAAAAAATCAGCATAGTGTTTCTTTTGCAATCCGAGTACAAGAAGGTGATTCGGTTAGCTATATTGAAGACCAAGGTTTTTTTGTTCATAAACTGCCCTCTTCAAAAGTGAATGTAAAACCAAAGAATAACGTAGACTATTCTGCATGGCTTCAGGTCCCTTGGCTTTTAGATGCTGAACAGTTTATCGAAAGAATAGATAACGTAGACCTAGTGGTAACGGATCATTATGCCTTGGATTACCAATGGCAAAAAGAAGTGAAAAACAAGCTAGATTGTAAAATATTTGCGATTGATGATCTTGTTCGCCACCATGATGCTGATTTGATTTTAGATCAAACGTTAATGCGAAGCTCTAATGAATATAAGTCGTGTAATGCTAATATTCTAACAGGATGTGATTTTGCTTTGCTTAACCCTCTGTTCTCAAATAAAAGAGAATTTGCTTTAGCAAATAAAGCCTTACCAGCTGAACATAAACTTCTAATTTATATGGGTGGAATTGATAAAGATAATGTGACATTAACTGTTTTACAGGCATTGTCCCAAGGGTTAGCATCAAAGCCTAAAGTAACGGTTCTATTAAGTAGAAAGGCTCCTCATTACGAGCAAGTGAAACTTTTTTGTTTTCAAAATAATGGTTGGATTACGCATGTTGACTTTGTAAATGATATGGCAGAGCTTATGTTAACACATTCAATTTCAATTGGTGCACCGGGAACCACAAGTTGGGAGAGAGCGTGCTTAGGTATCCCAAACATCATTATCCCTTTGGCAGAAAATCAACTTACAAATTCTAAAAATTTAGTTAAAGCAAGAGCCGCAATTTTAGTTAATCGTCAAGATATCACTAAAGATCTTATAAAATCTTATTTTGAGCTTATTAATGATTGGAGTGACTTTCGTCAAAACAACCTGAAAATCTGTGATGGTCTTGGTGTTAATAGAGTTGTAGCAAACATAAATAACTTATTGTTAACTAAAAGAAATGAATTAGCCATAAGACGTGCTTCAGTTGAAGATATACAACAAGTATATGATTGGCAGTGTCATCCGGAAACACGAAAATATGCTTTAATAAATCAAGCTCCTAGCTGGGAAGAACATCAGACGTGGATGAAGCAAAAGCTTGAGTCAATTGAAGATTATTTTTATATAATAAAATTATGTGATAAAAACAAATCAGTTGGAGTCGTCCGATTGGATCGAATTAAAAAAGCAGAGTATTTAGTTTCAATTTTTATTTCTCCAGAACATTATGGTCAAGGAATAGCTAAGTGGGCTTTAAATCATACTGACAATATACATCAAAGTGTTACATTACACGCAACTGTTCTTGAAGATAATATAGCATCACAGAAGCTATTTATTTCCGCTAATTATCAGCGTGTTTCTGCTGATACTTTTGTACGTTTACCAATTACTTGAGATTACAATGAAACCTTTTATTACTATTGATGGTCGTAAAATTGGCCCTGATTATCCGCCTTATATTATTGCTGAATTATCAGCTAATCATAATGGGGATATAAACCGCGCTTTTCAAATTATGGAAGAGGCAAAAAAAGCGGGTGCAAGTGCAATTAAACTACAAACATATACTCATGACACTATCACGATGAATTGTGATTCGGATGACTTTCAAATAAAAGGAGGTCTATGGGATGGACAAACGCTTTATGAACTCTATAAAGGTGCCCATATGCCATGGGAATGGCATAAGCCACTTTTTGAAAAGGCTAAATCATTAGGGATAACCATATTTAGCTCTCCTTTCGATTTTACAGCCGTTGACTTACTTGAAGATTTAGCTGCACCAGCCTATAAAATTGCATCATTTGAACTTGTTGATTTACCATTAATAGCTCGTGTGGCGCAAACTGGAAAACCAATGATTATGTCTACGGGGATGGCTAATGAACTTGAAATCCAAGAAGCAGTAGATACAGCAAGAGCAAATGGTTGTGAAGAGTTACTAGTTTTACACTGTGTGAGCGGTTATCCAGCTCCAGCTGAACAATATAATTTGAGAACTATAGCTGACATATCTAAGCAGTTTAACGTTCTTACCGGCTTATCTGATCACACAATTGATAATGCGACAGCGATAGCTTCTGTTGCATTAGGAGCATGTTTAATCGAAAAGCATGTAACAATGGATAGAAAAGGCGGGGGTGCTGATGACAGTTTCTCACTTGAACCAACTGAACTAGCTCAATTATGTAAGGATAGCAAAACAGCCTGGTTATCATTAGGAAAGGTTAACTATGATCGAACAGAAGCAGAAAAGGGAAATGTGAAATTTCGTAGATCATTATACATTGTAAAAGACATCGCAGCAGGTGAGGAGTTTACTCATGAAAATGTTAAAAGCATCAGACCCGGCTTTGGACTAGCTCCAAAACATCTCAATAAAATTATCGGAAAAAAAGCGACTAGAGACTTAAATAAAGGTACAGCGCTAAAGTTTGATTATTTAAATAATAAATAGAATAAGGGAATTTAAATGCAGTATTGTAATAGTTGTATTATGCCAGCGACAAGACCAGAGCAAGTTTTTACCGATGGCATTTGTGATGCTTGTCATTCGGCAGTTGAAAAGCATGGTAAAATTGATTGGGATAAACGTTCAGAAGAATTTAAAGCCATTTTAGACAAATACCGCAGTAAAGATGGTAGTCAATATGACTGTATTATTCCTGTTAGTGGCGGTAAAGATAGCTGTTATCAAGCTATTACTATGCGTGATAAGTATGGAATGAATCCACTATGTGTAACACACACACCTTGTGATCTCACCCCCATAGGCCTTAAAAATTTAAACTTTTTAAGAGACCAAGGCTTTGATTTAATCCAAGTGTCAGGTAACCGTAAATACTATAAAGAATTAGTACGAATTGGTTTTTTTAAATTGGGAGATTGTTGTTGGCCTGAACATATTGGCATTTTTACAGCTCCGGTTAGAGTAGCTGTTAATTATGAAATACCATTGTTAATCTGGGGAGAAAACTCTCAATTTGAATATGGTGGTCCTGCAGCTAAGAAAGGGAATAATTTTTTAGATAGAAATTGGCTTGAACAATTCCAGATGAGTGGCCACAGACTCTCAGACGTAATTCACGATGGCGTTACGCTGAATAGTATACGTACATTAGTATATCCAAGTGATGAAGATGTAAATCGTGTAGGTGTCACTGGTCTCTTTTTAGGTTATTTTGAAAAATGGGATTCAAAACGTAATGTGGATCTCTGTTGCGATCTTGGCTGGAGTAAAAATCCAGATGGTCCCGTAGAAGGTGCCTATAATGACATAGAAAACCTTGACTGTAAGTGGATAGGTGGTTTACATGACTATATGAAATTTATTAAATATGGATATGGTCGAGCAACAGATCAAATTTGTATAGAAATTCGAGCTGGAAGAATGACTCGCGATGAGGGAATTATAGCACTCAAAGAATCAACTGAAGGGCAAGTACCGATGAAATATGTTCCTGACTTCCTTGAGTACCTTGATATAACAGAGCAAGAGTTTTTTGAAAACTTAGATAATTTCACCAATAAAATGATCTTTGAAAGAGATGAAGATACAGGTAAGTTAATTAAAAGCACTAAGGGCAATTTGGTAAGAAAATTCTTCCCTAAATAGATTATTATGTTAAAAATTATAGATTTACAAGTTGGTAATATAGGTAGTGTGGTTAAAGCTATTAAACATTTAGGGGTGGATTATGAATTAATAACAATGCCTGAACAATTAGCTGGAGCAACCAAAATTATTTTACCGGGTGTAGGAAGTTTCACCGCGGCTTCTAATAAATTATATGCATCGGGGTTTGTAGACGTCCTTAATGAACACGTACTGAATCTAAAAACCCCTGTACTAGGTATTTGCGTTGGAATGCAACTTCTTGCTAACGAAGGAGTAGAGGGTGGTAGGGCTAAAGGTTTAGGCTATATAAATGCTGTTGTAAAACCCATTAATAGTTTTGATGATACTCTTATCGTTCCGCATATGGGATGGAACGATGTGAATACAAAAAACTTACCATTATTCTTCGGTATTGAGAATAAAAGTTGTTTTTATTTTGTACATAGTTATGCGATGAAAATTGTCAATGACGAAGGACTTGATATAGCTTTTACTGATTACGGCGAAGATGTTGTTGCATATGTCAGAAAGGATCACATCCATGGCGCACAATTTCATCCAGAAAAAAGCCAAGTAGTCGGCCTTCAATTTTTACGGAATTTTATAGATTTATGTTAAGAAAACGTATTATCCCAATTGTCCTTTTAGATGGATTCTCAGTATTAAAGACTATAAATTTTAATCAACGACGAAATTTAGGAAGTCCTGTAACTGTAGCTAGAACCTATAACACTAGGAACGTCGATGAATTAATATTATTAGATATAGATGCTTCCAAGCAAGGACGAGCAATTGATAAATTTACAATTGCTGAAATTGCTCAAGATTGTTTTATGCCTTTGACTGTTGGCGGAGGCATAACATCGATTAAAGACATTCAAGAGTTATTGGCTAAAGGAGCCGATAAAATAGCTATAAATAGTTACGCATACAAAAATCCTTATTTTATTAAGGAGGCCTCCAACATTTTTGGTTCTCAATGCATTGTAGTATCTATTGATGTAGTAGAGCTTGAGGAAGGATATAAAATTTATAAAGAAGGACAAATCAGCTCTGATATAAACCTTTTTGATTGGCTTAAGCAAGTTGAAGAGTTGGGTGCAGGTGAACTTCTAATTAATAATGTCACTCGAGACGGTAATATGAAAGGCGGTGATGTAAAGCTAGCTGAATTAATAGCTAGCCATGTTTCTATTCCTGTAATATATGTTGGGGGTATTTGTGATCCAGAAGATGCTGCTCATATTGCTAAAACTAAAGTATCAGGAATTGGTATAGCAAGTATTTTTCATTTTACTGATTTTACACCTAATGATTGCAATACAGCATTAAAAAAAGAATATATTCCTGCACGATAAAGATTTCAATATAGCGGTTAGATTTACACTGAATATAATGAAAATGGTATTGATTTAATAATTGCCCCGGTTCGAAGGCTTTCTCTTAGACTCAATTTTTATTCAAAAGAATTTTATTACGTTCAGTTCAATAACTCTACGCCATAAACTGTGGGGAATTAGGACACTCAAATTTAATAATATATTTTGCTTTTACTGCTATTTAGCTTAAAAAATGTCACAGCTCAGCAAACATTGTATCTATTCGGGGGCTGAGCGATTCAATATTATATGTAGATTTTGAATACAGTACATTGTCTAATTCATCATCTTTTATCAACGGCAAACGAGAGCAATAATCTTCAAACCCTAAGCCTGCAGAAGAACATATAGATAATATATTAATATCTTTATTAGCTCTAAAGAGAACTAACTCTAAAGGTATTTTACTTTCAATCACTAAAGTATCTGGAAATGCAGCTAAATAATAAGAAATATCTTCACGCGGGTGTGGTTTTATCGCAACTGTGATATTTTTTTGCTTGCATTTTAAAATGATTTTCTTGTAAATTGCCATATCAACATCACTAAAAATAGATGGTTGAGTTGCTAAGATACACTGTGGGTGGATATCGGTTGATACCTTAAAAAAATCATAGCAATAATCATTAATGTAATTTGAGTTAATAAAATCAATTTTCTTTACTTTAGATTTAAGTTCTTTAGGGGCACTTTCTGCGTTAATTAAATAGATACTCTTACAACGCTCATCATCACCAAAAAAACGTTTTGTCTTCTTAGAGCCAGTGATAAAGCTTATTAATTTTTCATGGTTTTTAATAGAATTACCATAATAATTACCGACACCTTCCTCTATAAGATGATAGTAATTAAAAGCTAAGCGAAATAAACGAGACATTTTATTACGGTCATTATATAAATATAGGTTTGCTGAATTGAGTTCATTAATAGTCAAATTAACGGCTAATGCTTGATTAAATATCAACTGTGTTATTTTTTTTTGATAAAAAAGAGGCAAAGATAGTTTATAGTTAGCCATCAATTTTATTAGCTTACCTTGAGTACCAGAATAAACTTTTTTTCTAAGTTCACTACGGTTAAAAAAAACCACTTGAACATGCTTTGGCAAATAACTTACATCAAAATTATTTTTATCTATATTTTGTTGATCACAAATCATAAAAATTATATTTTTTTCATCTGACTTATTGATAGCCTTTAATAAAGAAAATAATAAATGTTTAACAGTGGAGCAAAGAAATATATTCATTAGTATGTAACCGTGAAATACACCAAGTAAGTACGTGAACTCTTTATTATCGCTATATTTAGTTCATAGACACACAAAAAATTACGAAGTATTAGTTTATTTATATATACTAACAATATAATTTATCAAGTGTCCTACTTTTTAAGGTTTTTATGAAAATATTAGTTTTTACACGTTCAACATCAACAATTAATCAATTTCGTCCTGAAGCTGAAATATATTGTTCAATGGCCAAGTTAGGTCACAATGTAACCATTATAACCGATGTAATACCAGAACAATTAGAGCGCTTTAATAAAGCTGGTGTTAGAGTTATCCCTCATAAAGTTACCAAAAAAATCTGCTTGAACTCTATAAAACTTATCCGTCAAGAGCTTACCCTACATTCATATGACGTTGTTTATGCCTGCTGCTCAAAAACAATCCCTAATGCAGCATTCGCATGTATTGGTGTTAATGTACAGCTTATCGTGTATAGAGGTACATCCGGTGGAATGTATAGAACGGATCCAAGTAACTACCTTTCTATGTTACACCCTCGTATAAATGGCGTAGTTTGTGTCTCAAGTGCGGTCACAAAAAATGTAAAAAGTAAAGTTAGAGCATCAATTAGAGATAATATTAAAACTATTTATAAGGGACACGACTTAGCTTGGTATCAAGCCCCCCCTGTAGATCTTACTAAACTAGGTAGTAGCGAAGAGTATTTTAATGTTTTATGTATTGGCAGTAATCGACCTCATAAAGGTTTAAAAGTGATGCTTGATGCAGCAAAACAATTGGCCGATATTAAAGCGCTTAGAATTATTTTAGTTGGGAAAAATTTTGATTGTGAGCCTTATCAAAGTCAAGTTATTAATTCAGGCATGGCTGAGCGAATTTTGCAACCCGGGTTTAGAACTGATGTACCTTCCATAGCTAAAGCATGCGATTTACTAGTTCTCCCTTCTATAGGTAAGGAGGGCTTGTCAAGAGTAGTATTAGAAGCATTATCAAATGGTACCCCCGTCATTTCATCAACAAATGATGGTGCTGTTGAAACAATTGAAAATGACGTTAATGGTTATTTAGTCCCTATTGGAAATTCAAAAGCTATTGCTGATAAAATAAGAATGCTTCACCAAGACCGCCAAAAACTCAAGCAACTTGCAGCACACCTGTCTCTTATACACATCTCCGAGCCCACGAGACGTAGAGGAATCTCGT